>Ga0302247_1000036_pt1 | contig 153401 bp, 174 predicted proteins | sample AAG_UR_Ile_MG_FD_193529 | JGI IMG/M metagenome (GOLD analysis project Ga0302247, IMG submission 193529) | Enriched activated sludge microbial communities from anaerobic digester in WTTP, New Holstein, Wisconsin, United States - AAG_UR_Ile | ecosystem: Engineered > Bioreactor > Anaerobic >...
CCATCTCTACCCAGCCGAGTGCAGGGACATAGACTTCCGGCTCCACGCTTGGCTCAGTATAGGGGAAGTATCCCGGCCGGAAGCGGACACCGGCAAATCCCATCCTCGTGTAGAACTCCTTTAAAAATCCGAGAAGGTTACTGAAGTTTACCCCCTCGTCCATGACGATCCCTTCAAGTTGCTCGAACTCGGGCAGATGGGTCGGATCGATAGCTTCCCGGCGATACACCCTGCTGATTGAGAATGCCTTGACCGGGGGGTCGGGATATTCTGCAAGGTGCCGGATGGTCAGGCTAGTGGAATGGGTGCGAAGTACGCACTGGGATGCTTTCTCTTCGCTCCAGGATCCACCCCAGCCTGTCGAGGATGTCGTCCCCCCGTGGAGGTGCATGTCCCGGACTTTCGTGAAGCATGAAGGGAGGCATACCTGTTCTCCGAGATAGAAGGTGTCCTGCATCTCCCTTGCAGGATGATCCTGGGGCTGGAACAGGGCATCAAAGTTCCAGAACGCACTCTGGACGATGCCACCGTAGATTTCTGTAAATCCCATCTGGAGGAGTATCTGGCGCATCTCTTCGATCAGCCGCTGGTAGGGATGGATCTTGCCGGGATAGACCTTCCGGGGGACCTTTTCCACCGTATACCGCCGTAACCTGAGATCCTTCCACCCACCCGATATAATCTGGTCCCGCGTGAGTGTCCCCGTCTCTTCCTGAATCTCGATCCCCTTTCTGGAGAGTGCAAGGCCTTTGTCAGTAATCGAGATCTGGTAGGAAACCTCTTCGGTCTCCTGCAGGAGGCCGCGTTTTAAAAGGTCTGCGACCCCTTTCTTCCCTTCCACCGGATCCCGCAGTGCGGATTCGTCCTCCCCTTCTTTTATCGTCCCGGTCTTTTCAACCATTCCGTCACGGATCGTAATCCAGCCCTTCCTGCGCATCTGGCCGATCCCGATCTTCGCCAGTGGATGCCGGGTCAGCTCGACCAGGGGGATGGTGCTGGAGAAACTGTCGAGAAGCTGGCGCTCGGGAAGACCGCTTTCGGCATAACGCTGTCCCTCATCGGTAAGCGCGTAGTGTTTCACCACTCGCCGCTCCACGAAGGCAAGGCCGCGGTCCTGGAGCAGGTAGGCGTACTGGATCGCCGCATCCTCAGGAACCGACAGCAGTTCCGCGAGACGCGGGGGATCGGTACTTTCAAGCGGCGCGAGGGCCACCAGGAGTCTCTTTTCGTTTGTTGTCAGGTCCATCTCTCATACCTCGATCAGGTGTTCGGCCGCAGCCATCTTCTCCCGCATTTCCCGGACAAACGAGAGGACACGATCGGCAGTCTCCCTCTTGCACTGACCGCACATCATCTGGCCGGACCGGCACTTCCTGTGCAGTTCTTCGAGCTCGCGGTCGTCCTCGATCATATGGAAGAGGTTGAGCAGGAAGAGGGGACATTTCTCAGGCTCCCCCCCCTGTTCACGTTGCTCGGCAAGGGTGGTCCGTCCACCGGTGAGGGCTGCCATAACCTTCTTTCTCACCACCTCTTCGGGTTCGGTGAAGCTGATGGTACTCTCGGGAATGCTGCTCGACATCTTTCCCCCCTGGAGGCCGGGAATGAAGACGTGGTAGGTCGCCGAGGGAGCAAAGAGCCCAAACCCGCCGGATGAGATCTCGATGTCCCTGACTGTTGCACTCACGTCCGCACACCCGGAGCCCCTGATGTCAACATGTCCCTCGAATTTTTTCGATCCCGGAAACCGGGCATGGACCGCCTCGAGGGCACTCTGGGGGGCGTTCTTTGAACGCACGCTGATATGATCCCCGCGATCCTCCACGGTAAACATCCTGAGCTTATGGGCAACACCGCGGGTGAGGCGGATGTGGGGGTCCTGATCGATACCGACCGGGACCACGGTTGGTGCAGGGAAGCTGTCCACCTGCGGGTAGAGAATATCGGCGACCTGGGTGATGACCGACATCATATGCCCAAGCGAGGTCTCCGATGCAAACCCGTAGATTGCCTGAAGCTCGGAGTAATTCACCCTTGTCGCGCATTCGAATGCGAGATCCTTGAGCCGTTCATTCCTGCTCTGGAAGTAGGTCTTTCCTTCGAACCCAAGGGCGTACAGGCAGGCGAGGTACTCCCTGCCAAATTCCCTGCACTTCTCCCAGCTGGTATCGCGGACCGCGTGCGCCTCCCGGTCGGCGATTGTGATATAGCCCGATCCGCCCTGCCGGACATGCCAGACGACCTCTTTCATCACCATCAGGTGTCCCAGGTGCGGGTGGCCGGATGGCATAAACCCGGTGAGGATGTGGAAGGGTTTTTTATCGCGGATGCATCCTGCGATCTGCGCGTAGTCCCGGTGCCCGATGACAATGCCACGCCTCATGAATTCGGGCACTTTTGGGAGAATATCGAGGACATTGCCGATGGGCTCTATCCCGAACTCGGAAAAGAGCCGGTCGATATCAAGGGACTGCTGGTTCGCCCACGGGTTTATTTCCATCATTCTTTCTCTCTCACAGTTTGATTCGCGCGAACTCGACGTATTGGATTCCCGTGGTATGTTGATGGCCAAACAACATCTTCTTTTTCACGCTATGGGCGAGCCTGACCGAGCGGGAGATGCTGCTCATCGGGAGCCTGGTTCCCCCGGCAATGGCATGCACCAGCATCTCTGAGTGGACCTTCTGCCCGGAATACACCCGGAAATGGTGCCCGAACTTGTACCCGGTCTTGGGGATATACCCGCGATGTCGCAGATCCCGGAACACATCAGCCTTCTCGCCGAGTTCCACGTCCGCGGCCGCCGCAAGTGCAAAGTAGCGGGATTCATCGACCGTTTCCTCACCGTCCCGGAGCGTCAGCATACCGTTTGCCATGAGAAAAAGGATCTCGAGTGGGGCAAGAATCATCCGTTCTGCATCGAGGTTCATGCCGAAACCGGCAGCTGTCCTCTCACTGGGTAGTGCAGTATGCACGAGGACCGACCTGCCGACAAGCACGCCTTCAAGAGGGCCGATATCCGGCTTATCACCGGCATCGGGAAGATCCTGGACCTTGATCTCGTAGTATGTCAGTTCGCTCTCATCGTCAACCACGGCAAGGACATGCTGCTTGCGCATCCGTGATGACGCGAGGGTCTCATGGATGAGGGTTTCGAAATCGATGAGATCCCGTTCAGAGAGCACCCGGACCATGTACTGGGACTGGCCGGTTCCGGGCCGCTGCCCCCGGCGAAAGACCCTGAAATCGTGGGGGCCGCTCTGTACGGCGTAGCCCCGCTCCCGCAGGTCGCGGTACACGAGGAATTTACGGAGGAAATCGGGTTGCCGGGCAAAATGGGCGATCAATGTGTCGAACGACAACCCGTCAACTGAGATTTTGCCCCGGTGGACCAGAAAGCAGGCTTCTTCAGGTGACAGTCGGATGCCGTCACCCTCTTGCCTCCCGTAACCGCTCTGTTCGTACAGGGTCCGTCCATCGTTTCCAAGCCGGACACAGGTCCCGTCAAACTTCGCCTTCACACTTATCCGTGTGTTTCCTTCGGTTATAATAAGCGCCGGGAGAGCGGCAGGTCACCCGGAGTCCGGCAGTGCCCGGCCCGGACAGAATCCTTTTGACTATTGGCAGAAATGGGAAATCTGGTGAATGGGCAGGGTCATACCAATGTCGCATTCACCAGGTACTTTATCGGGAGTTCCGCTTCGCCCGGGCTGGCCGGCAGGCGGCGTTTATCCCCGGGGCCTGCAGAGAGCTTTTACCATTACTCTCCAGCAAGCTCACGAACAACCCGGATGTTTCCGGCATCGTCCCGCCGGTCATCTACCGGAGTTTCACAGATGAGTGGCCGTGCCCTGAAGAAGGGGTGTGAGAGGATGAGAAGAAAACCCTCTTTGCCGATATTCCCAAGGCCGATATGCTCGTGGCGGTCAAGGCCGCTTCCAAGGTCGCCCTTTGAGTCATTCAGGTGAATAAGCATGCATTTCTCCTCGCCAATCACATTGTCGAACCGGTTGACTGTCTCTTCGATCCCCTGCGCCGTACGAAGCTCGTAGCCGGCCCCGAAGGCATGGCAGGTGTCGAAGCATACCCCGACCCTCTCGGGGGCCTCGATCCCCTCCAGGACCGCGGCAATATCCTCAAAAGTCGATCCTACCCCGTTCTTTTCGCCAGCGGTGTTTTCAAGGAGGAGTATGACTTCGTTGTCCACCGCAGAAAGCGCCCGGTTCACTGCGGTTATAACCCGTTTCCTCCCAATCCCGATCCCCTCCCCCAGGTGATGGCCAAGGTGGGTCACAAGGTATGGGATGCCGAGCGTGCCGCACCTCGAAAGTTCGGCAGTAAGCGTCAATACCGATTTTTCGTAGAACTCGGCTTTTCCGGTTGCAAGGTTGGGGAGGTAGGGCATGTGGTCGACTGCCGGGTACATCCCGCTTCGCCCGAAGTTCTCGCGAAACAGCGCTGCTTCCCCGGGATCTAGGTCCCTGAAGGCCCATCCCCGGGGGTTCCGGGAAAATATCTGGAAGGTATCGCAACCTGCAGTCGCGGCCCGCTCAACCGCCTTTGCAATCGAGCCGGCAATCGATACATGCACCCCTACCCTGACCATCCGTTGCTCCTCTGGAGGGGGTGGATACGTACTCTCATATAAACGCTCGCTTTCTAAACCGGCGCAGTCGAGGAAGGCCCCGGTTCTGCGAGCCTGAACCTCCCGGGACCTACGTTGAACCGGTGCTATCAGACTAATTTATGAATGCAAAGAAAGGATGCCTTTCTGGTAAGACGGGAAGTAACCCGATTACCCGGAGACCCCGAACGTTTACTGCCGCCGGTCCTGCCTCACCGGCAGCACTCGCTCCGGATCTTCGCAACATGGGAAAGCCACGAAAAGGTCATCAGTCGCGTTCGTTCGATGCCGGAACATAGCAAAGGGGGGCGAATGCCCGGAACATCCATACCATACTTTTTATCCTGTGCGTATAAGCCGTTCCAGCTCTTCTCTCACCGCCCGTGAGAAATCCCTTGTTCCAGCCGTCCCTCCCAGGTCACGGGTCATGATTCCTTTCCCAAGAACCGCTTCTATGGCCTGGTCGATGAGTGCCGCGGAAGGTTCATCCCTCAGGTGAGCGAGGAGCATCGACCCGCTCCGCATCGCGGCGATAGGGTTTGCGATATCCTGCCCGGAGATATCCGGTGCACTCCCGTGAACCGGTTCAAAGAGAGCATGGTTTTCTCCGATATTTCCACTCGGCAGGAGGCCAAGACCGCCTACCAGGTAGGCGGCCACATCCGAAAGGATGTCCCCGAACAGGTTTGTGGTGACGATGATATCGTATTTTTCCGGGTGGAGGAGGACATCGAGGCAGAGTGCGTCGATGTAACATTCCCTGACCCAGACTCCGGCTTTATGCGCCTCCTCCATGCAGATATCCCGGAAAAACACATCGGACTTGAGTATGTTTGCCTTGTGACCGATGGTAAGGTTCCGCCGTCTGGTGGCGAGCATGCACGCGTAGCGGGAGATCCGCTCGCTCCCTTTCCGGGTGATGCACCTGACCGTGCAGGCGGTATCCTTTTCGATCTTCTCGATGCCCGAGTAGAGCCCCTCGGTATTTTCCCGCACAACGATCAGGTCTGCCCTTGAGCCCTTCACCGGCCGGATATTTGCATATAAATCGAGCTCCTTCCGGATCCTGACAATCACACTCTGGTAATCAGGGGCTGGGGGGGTGGTGATGGCCCCAAACAGGATTGCATCGGCGGTCCGGAGCGCAGCAATATCGTCATCGGTAATTGCATCCCCGGTACGCTGCCACCTTCCGTATCCTGCCTCGATCTCAAAGAACTCGATATCAGGCCGGAGCATTGCGAGCATTTCGCGGACAGGAGGGATTACTTCGTGGCCGATGCCATCCCCTTCAACAACAGCAATCTTCATGACCGCTCTCTCCAGGCGCCCAGCAGGTCCTTTACCGCCGTAAATATCTCGAATGGAGATGCCCCCCAGTGCACCACGGCCCCAAACCTTCCCCCATACATCCCGATGCCCTCCCGCTCCTTCCGGCAGCACCGGGTGATGAAAGGCTCCTCCACGACCATTGAGAGGGGGCAGATATCGGCCACAACAAACTCGTCACTGTAGCATTCTTTGAGCAATTCCCGGGCAGTCAGGCAGCCGGCAACCCGTTCGCCACCGATCAGGAGATCGGCATCGAGCGTCTTTGGAAATCCCGAAGCGCGGCAGGGGAACACCTCGGCATCGATCTGGGAGATATCCCTGAGCGTGTGCTCGAATACGACATCGAGCTCGGCAAACATCCCGGCCTCTTCGAGTTCCCGGATGGTTGCCGAGAGGCTCGGCCGGGGCGGGGTGACGTCATACACGGACAGCGTCTGGAACCCCGAGAGGTCGGGGTCCAGGATAAACGTGATGTGTTCGTCGCGGCCGGTAAATATCGTGCAACGCGATCCCGATTCATGCGCCAGCCGGACCAGGTGTGCACGATCCTGGAGCTGTACCTTTTCCGGGTACCAGGATACCTCACCAGCCTTTGCAAGAACCCGTGTCCCGGCAACGGTCCTCATCAGCCCTTCTTGCTCCGGGCCGGGAATGACCTCGAGTATTTCATGGTCCTGCCCTGTTTCATGGATCAGGAACCGCGAGAGAAAGTATACCTGATCGCCGCAGGGCCGGGTCGAGGCATAACCCACTTCCTTGCAGTGCCGGGGAAAGATCATCCCCTTTTCCTCCAGTGTTCAACAAGCCCCCCGGCAGCGAGGATCTCGAGCATCTTTGGTGAAAGCGGGGGGATTTTTGTTGTGGTTTCGCCCAAAGTAACCGTTCCTGCAGAGAAATCTACAACCACAAGGTCTCCGTCCCGGCAGGGGAGATCTGCCTGGGCCAGGGGGAGACCTAGGTTTATGGCGTTTCGGAAAAATATACGTGCAAACGACGGGGCAATAATGCAGACCACCCCGGCCTCCTTGAGTGCCACAGCAGCCTGCTCCCTCGAAGAACCACATCCGAAATTCTTACCCGCGATTATTACCGAACCTCTGATCTTGCCTGCAAGTGAAGGGTCGAGATCCTCAAAGGCGCGCGCCGCCCAGATGCTCCGGTCCTTTGTTCTCAGGTAGCGGCCGGCGATGATGAGATCGGTGTCGATATCCGCCGGAAGGCATACGGCACGGCCTTCGAGCCTCATTCCTCGCCTCCAGGGAGGGCGATCTCTCCGGCAAGAGCGCTGGCGGCGGCAGTCGAGACCGATGACAGGTAGATCTCCCCTCCGACGCCCATGCGGTTTCGGAAATTACGGTTTGCGGTGGAAAGGCAGACTTCTCCTTTACCGATGACCCCCATGTGGGCACCAAGACATGGACCGCACCCGGGGGGGACAACCGTGCACCCGGCAGATAGGATTTCCGCGAGGATGCCCGTCCTTGCGGCATCCTCGAGGACTTTCCTTGACGCGGGGGCAACGATGGTCCGCACCCTGACCTTCTTTCCCCGGACGATAGATGCAAACCGCAGGAGATCCTCGTTCCTCCCGTTGGTGCATGTCCCCACGAAGACTTGATCGAGAGGGGTGCCGGACAGGCTGGATACCGGGGAAATGGTATCCACCCTGGGAGGCACAGCGATAACCGGGACGATCTCCTCAAGATCGATGTCCAGTTCCTGTTCGTACCTGCATGCAGGGGGTGCCTGGGGCTCTACAATCTTCCCAAAGGACTCCAGATACTCAACCGTGACCGCATCTGCGTAACACAACCCGGTTTTTGCACCGGTCTCAACCGCAAGGTTGCAAAGCGTCATGCGGGAATCCATGGAGAGGTGCGCCACCCCTTCACCGATGAACTCGAGTGCCCGGTAGCTGGCGCCATCCATCCCCAGGCGTGATACGTAAGTCAGGGCAAGATCCTTGGCCTCGGCATACCCCCGCAGGCGGCCGGACAGGAAGATGCCGATGGTCCGCGGTACCTGGAACCAGGTTGAACCGGAAGCCCAGATGACCGCCATATCCGTGGCACCCACTCCGGTTGCAAACGCCCCGAAGGCACCGAGTGTGCAGGTATGCGAATCTGCCCCGACGATTATCTCTCCGGGAAGGGCGATCCCCTCCCCCATCAGCTGGTGACAGATCCCTGTGCCGATGTCAGAGAAGTGCATCCCTGCACCGATGGCAAACCCCCGCAGTTCGTGCTGGAGATCGGCGGTCGTGCTGGTGTTTGCCGGGACAATATGATCGAAGAGCACATAGTCCCTGCCCGGGCAGGCGATCGTCCCGCTCCCAAGCGCCCGCCACGCTTCCAGTGTCAGCACTCCCGTACCGTCATGGACATAGGCCCGGTCCACCGGGCGGTCCACGTATTCACCCGCCGGCGCCCCAAGGATCCGCTCAGAGAGGGTGGCCATGGATCATTTCTCCTTGCTGACATGCCGGATCAGGGCGGTGAGCGTCTCGGATGTAATTCCGATCTTGCTTTCCCCAAGCTCCTTGACTTCATCGAGTACTGTGCAGATCTGCTGTTCGTTTAACCGGTAGCCAAGCGTTGCCACAATGTGCTCCAGCGCTTTTTTCCCGGTATGTTTACCAAGAATGAACCGTCGCTGCCCCCCGACCATCCCGGGAAGGAAAAACTCGTAGGTATGCGGATCTTCAAGAATGGCAGCGATGTGGATGCCGCTCTCATGTGAAAACGCATTGGCACCGACCACAGGTTTGGTCTTCTGGAGGGTGATCCCTGAGAAACGTTCAACCATTGCGGAGAGTTCGGTCAGGTGGGTGAGATCGTAGCGGTCGATTCCGGCTTTCATCTTCAACGCTACGAGGACTTCTTCGAGGGCTGCATTTCCTGCACGCTCTCCGATGCCATTCACTGTCGTATGAAGCTGGAACGCACCTGCCTGGGCAGCGGTTATGGTGTTTGCGGAGGCAAGACCCATATCGTTGTGGCAGTGCACGCAGAGGGGTCGTTTCACAAAAGCCACAAGCTCGCTCATGATGGCATGCATCTCCATCGGGACAAGGCACCCGACCGTGTCGGCAAAACTGATGAGATCTGCTCCCCGCTGCACGCCGCCAAGGAAGACTTCCTTGAGAAAGCTGATGTCGGTTCGTGATGCATCTTCTGCGGCGAACCTGATCTTAAGGCCATGGTCCCTGGCGAGATCGATTATATCCAGGGCTTCGGAAAGGACCTGATCGCGCGGTTTCCGGTACTTGTGGCGGATGTGGAGATCTGAGGTGGCGATGAAGATGCTGATCATATCGACATCGCAGTCGATTGCAACTTCCACGTCACCGGGTTTGGCACGGGCAAGGCAGCAGACGCGGGCATCAAGGCCCATCCCCGCGATGCATGAGACACACTTCTTTTCATAGGGCGATACGATAGGGAATCCGGCCTCGATAACCTCGATGCCAACAGCATCAAGCTTGTGGGCAATCTCCTGCTTTTCCTCGCAGCTGAACGATACCCCGGGGGTCTGCTCCCCGTCCCTCAATGTTACGTCACAGATCTCAACATGCAATGGTTTCATGGTTCCTCCCCGGAGGGCATTCCCCGTTTACAATGATCGTCACCGGCTCTGCCGGTGGGACGAGCAGGCGGCCGAGCGCTTCGCGGTCTGAAGCTTCTACTGTAACCGGCTCTGCCCAGGATATGTACCGGGCTGGATCGGGGGCCTCCTGCCCGCCCGTCATACCCATGCACCGGTTGTTCAGGACGATGGAAAGCAGCGGGATCTTCTTCTCATATACATCGATGAGACTCGGGATACCGGAAGAAAGGATCCCGTAGTCTCCGATCAGGGCAACCCCGGTGCTTCGGGCAGCCACTCCAATCGCGGTTCCCAGGCCGTAATTTGCAATACCGAGCCGGTACGGGGGGTTCAGCGTCAGGATCGAGCATCCCGCATCAGGCACGACTGCCATCCCGCGGGAATGAAGGATATCGAATACCGGCAGAAACGGGCATTCCTGACAGAAGGTCCGGAAATATCCCCGCTCCCTGATGGTCTCGGGTGCAGCAGCCGGCCCCGGGGGCTGGATGGTGCGGTGTTCCCTGGCAAACGGTCTCCCAATCTCCAGGATATCCTCGCATGATAAAAGACCTTCTGGAGGTGGGTAGACCGTTACCACCTGCGAGTCACCGTGAGCGGCACCGATACCCGCAACACCTCCGGAAAAACGGTTCAGCGGGTGGTCACGGGACCAGGCAAACATCTCCCTGAAAATCTCTGCCGAACGGGTCGCCCTTCCACGCATGGTCAGGTCGGCGGGGGCGAGCGTCCCGGGCCGGTGCGTCCGTACAACATCTTTTAGCGCCCCGGGAGAGAAGAGAAGTTCCGGGGTGGCCCGGAGAAGCGCCACCCGGGAGAACCGCTCCGATGCAGAGAATGCCGCCTCGACGCTCTCCGGACAGGTTTCGGCTCCCGGCTCAATCACAGGGATCTGGGCAACCTCCCCATAATACCGGGAATCCTGGGTGGTGGTAGAGCCCTGAGCCTCGGGATCATCTCCGGCAATTATCACGACGCCGCTCCTGAGTCCCTGTGATGTTGCCTGGACGAGCGGATCTGCACAGGCATTCAGACCGGCATTCTTCATGATGACCGCGGCCCTCCTGCCCGAGAGCGAATCCCCTAAGGCGTATTCGAGTGCAACCTTCTCGCCGGTGACCGGTTCCGCTCCTGCCAGGCGGGAAAGCCTGGTTACCGGGTAGCCGGGAACAGCATAGATCCGGTCTGCACAGGTCTGCAGAACCCGGGCCAGGACCTCATAGCCGTTCATAGCGGCCCATCCCTCCCGGGAACCAGGTCGCACCCGGTACACGCGGGACACATGGTCAGAGCGTCACGGGGATCAAGACCTGCATCCCGGAGGAGCCGGGAATGGATCCCGTATATTTTGAGAAGCCGATCGGCAGTCGGGCGGGCGTAACCCCCCAGTTCGCCGGCAGGGTTCAGGGGGCGGATGATGGGGATAACACCGGCATTGCAGAGTGCGGTGATACATTCTTCCACGTCCCTGTCATCCTCGCCAAGACCGATAATCAGGTTAGAAAAGACATGACCCCTGCCAAACAGGCCCACCGAACGGTTGAGCGCGCGCCATACCGCGCCCCAGTCAAGCCCGGGGCACATGGTGGCGAAAAGTTCGCCGGTGGCTGCCTCGATGTTAAACTTCACTTCCGCAACCCCGAGATCATGGAGCCGGTCAGCAGTGGACTCGCCTGGAAAGATGGAGACGCCGATTGGTACTCCGAAGCGTGTAATCCGACTGATTATGGCAAGGACGTACTCCTCTTCCTCCTCCACCCCGTTCAGCACCCCGCTTGTTAGCGAGATTGCATCGATCCGATCTGCCACCAGGCCTACCATCTCTTCGATCTGCTCAGGGGTTTTCCTTCCTGCAGTAAGGGCCGGCACTTCGCAGTAGCGGCAACGGTAGATACATCCGCTGGTCACAGTGATGTAGGCCTGGCGCGGGCAGTGGAGGGCGACCGGTTCGATCAGTCCCTCGATCGTGAGGCCGGCACATCTGAGTATGGCCCTGCCGCCACCTGTGTGCTCAACCTCCACAGGGCTCCTGGGATCTATGGTCAGCCGGACTCTCCCCTGCCCGGTGGAGAAGAAAATGGATCCGCCGCTTCCCGCACCCGGACCCGCGGTCGATCGTGCGATGAACGGTTCTCCTGCTTTTCCGGTGAACCGGGCAGTCCCTTCTGCGAGCAGTTGTGCTTTCAGCCTGAGCCAGTCCATAGCGATAGCGCCTCCTCGAAGCTGGTGTAGAAGGGCAGGGCTGCAACGGCGCCGATAACCCCTCTCCCTTCAAGTATCAGGTCAAGGTTTCCTTCTGCGGCGCTGGGGATGAGATCGCGCCGGACCTCGCCGCGCTTGACAAGGCGGCCGAATGCAAGGAGGGAAGAGGGGTCAAACCCGGAGAAGACTGCCATCCCGGTATCATCGGAGAGCGTGTACCGCTCAAGGAGTTCCCGGTAACGTTTGACCAGGATTGCGGGCTCTGACGATGCAAACTCGACAACGATGCTCACGCAGTTCTTGGTCCGGTATGGGACCGGAAAGAGCTGGACAATGGTGTGGGAAAGGTAGCGTGATGCTTCATCCTCGACCGCCCGGGCGATGTTATGGGTGAGCGTCCACGTCGCCCCCTCATCCGGAGTATCGGTATCGTCCACCCCGATCAGGACCCGCTGCCTCCGCGGCAGCCATATTGTTGAGCCGGCCTTTTTCCCCCCGCCCGCAGGATCCGTACGGCATCGGGTAACGCCTCCCGCAAAGGACCTGCAGCTTGCCGCGCCGACACCGCCACCTCCGATCCCCACGTACGATATCTCGATCTCATCGTCGCTCACCGCAGCTCCGCATATTCCTGCCGGGAACTTCGAACCCCGGAGATCGAGATCGGCCTGGCCGGGGTCCAGCAGGTATCTCATGGTGGGACCACAGTTACGTACAGAGCGGACCACCGGGCTCTGCGCATAGTGATGTTTTGACCACATCGCTCCACCGAGGCAGTCAAAGAACTCGATCAGCTCTATGGTGCTGCCGCGCTCATCTGTTACTGCCACGATGCCTGGATACCGGATGATGTAGGGATCTCCGGGAATGCCTCCCGGCGCTGCTGCATCATCCTCCTCCATTGCGATCCGTTTTGCATTCTTGCCTGGCATGGAAGAAAAACTCCCGGAGAGAACTGTTGTGTTTGGGGTTGTTTGTTGCCGGAATTCCCGTTAACAAAATAATCGGTAACAAGATATTTAATCCAATCGTTTGGGAATCAAAACGGGGGAAAAAGGATGTTAGAGAATTGAATGAAGCTCGAACTTGAACGGCCCGAGGTTCCCGCCAAAATTACCGGCGCTGATGAATTTTACTCCCGGCACCATGCAGGCAGCCCGGATCCCGACCGCCATGGCTTCCTTTACACACTCCTCATCCAGGCCATCGATGACGATCTCGAACATGGCACGGATACCGGAAGGGACCTTGCTGTCGGGGACCTTTTCCCGGAGCGTTGGGCAGTACTTCTCGTTCGTGCTGGCGGGGATGAACTTGTACTTGTTTGACCCGACCTTGGAGCCGCTGCCAACGATCCCGCCGGGGAAACTGGTGATGACCCCGCAGACCGAGCCGATAGCATCGACAGCTGCCTGGGATCCCATTAGGGCGGACATCTGGTTTTCACCCATCACAAAGAAATTTCCACCGGCAACTCCCTTGATGATACCAAACTCCTCTTCACCGACATATTCCCCGGACATCATGGGAATCGCCCAGACCTGCCTGCCACCGACCTCTTTCTTGTACTCATACCCATCGCCAAAGAAGTGCAGCTTGACGGGGACTTTTTCCCCGGCTTCCGGAAGGCCATCGAATACCGCAGCAGTCGGTGCCGTCATGATGCATTCGCCGATCCGTTCTATAAGCTGTTCCTTAATCTTCTTTTTGGCTGCACAGATGAGGATAGCAATACCAGGTCTGCCGTCGGGAGTATCTTCGGGCGAGAGGATGCTCTCGATTCCAGCCTCGCAGGGACACCCTATGGCAGAGGTGGCAAAACCGGTCGCCTCGACGGCTGCATTGTAGGCCCATTCTTCGGTCACTGCGGTGATGATAACCCGGGAGATCCAGGTCGGAAACGCTTCCGCATAGGTATTATCAATTGGCACTCCGTTTATTTCCATGTCAAACCTCTTTTAGAGAGAAGGTATCGGGAACTATAACAATAAATTAATTTTCTTATTGTCATGGGCATCTGATCCGGGACGATGTGCCGCTTCCGATAAAAGGCATGCGGCCATTCCCGGCAGTAAACAGAATATTTAAACATGATGAGCATTCACTTCGCGTGTATTTCGGATAGAGCGCAGTCCTATACGGGCTTATCTCTTAATGAGTTTATTAATAACGATAAAAGTAAATAGAATGCACTTAGCATATCTGCATGGCATAGCGGTAGATTCCGTGGGGAATTTAGACAGGTTTATGTGTATAAGTTAACCATTCTTTTTTAGTCGATTTTTGAATCGATCTAGAGCTGGTGCGTGATACAAGCATGGCATTTGCATTGCACGTGAACATTGAGCGTTGTACCGGCTGCAATAATTGTGTGGTCGCATGCCCAGTCGATGCGCTTGAACTCTACACCCTGGATCCGGTGACAAACGAGAAGATCTACAAGGTGAAGCATGGGAAAGCGATGGTACTGGACTTCAATTCCGAGCTATGCGCCGGTTGCGGAGTCTGCGTCGAGGCATGCCCTCATGATGTGATCCGGTTATCCGGACGCGGGGCGGTCGTATCAGAAGCCAGGGTTGGCTGAATGAGAACATGGAGCGAATTAGAGGTTATTGAATGACACTGTTTCCAAAATTCTCCAAGAAGCGGGATGGCGTCAATGTCATCCAGGAGCAGCGTCTCCTCCAGCAGGTAAACCACTTGATCCTCAACTCCGAAGTCTGCACCGGATGTGGGATCTGCGTTGAGGCCTGCCCCGAGGAGGCCATTGTACTGGGACTCGTTGGCGCTACCCGGAGAGGTGCGGTTGGTTATGCTGCGCCGATTGATATCGATGAGGTGAAGTGTTCCTACTGCGGCGTCTGCGTGGTGATGTGCCCGTTCAATGCACTGACACTGAAAGTCGATGGAGAAGAACGCCTGCCGATCATTGAGAAAGAGGGGTTCCCCCAGTATGACATTGTCGCGGAAATCGACGATGAAAAGTGCACCCGGTGCACTATTTGCGATGAAGTCTGTCCGCGTGATGCCATCGACCGCGATGTCCCCGAGTTTGAAGGGACTCGCGAGGGAGGCAAGGAGCGCCAGCTTGCACTGACCACCAAGACGACCTTCAAGGTCGACGATGAGAAGTGCACGTACTGCGGTATCTGCGGAGCGCTCTGCCCGGCAATTGAGGTGAAACACAAGCCTTTCACCGCTGAGACCGGCAAGGTCGAGGGCGAAGTTATCTGGGACGAGGCCAAGTGCGATGCCTGTAAGATCTGTGTCGAGGCCTGCCCTGAAGAGTGTATCACCGTTGAACGTGTTGTGGAGAGCGACAAGCTCCCCGGAACTGTAGACATCGACAAAGAGATGTGCTGCACCTGCACCTGGTGTTCACAGAACTGTCCAAGTGAGGCTATCAAGATCGAAAAGATCTTCGAGGGAGATATCGAATTCGTCCCCGAGAAATGCCCGGGAGGGTGTTCCACTTGCGTCGAGGTCTGTCCGGCAAATGCCATCTACCTGCCGTCACCGGTTCCGGCAAGCCAGATGAAGGGCGACGTCGAGCCCACCATCGCCGTCAACAAGGACTTCTGTATTTACTGCGGTGCGTGCGTGAATGCCTGCCCTGGCGAGGATATCATCAGGCTCCACCGGACCGGCATCCGCATCAAGGGCAAGGAGACCGATCTCTTCAAGAAAATTAAAGAGAAGCTGTGCACGCCGCGTACTTCCAAGGTCAAGGAGGATACCCCTGGGAGCGTGCAGCTGAAAATGATGGAGAAGGCGTGAGGGATTAGACATGCAAAGAACAAAAGGTTACCCTGAAGCACTTGACAAAAAACTCGCCGACACCCGCCTCTTTGAGGATGAGCGCCATCCGGATTTCACCAAGACGGTTGAGGAGATCTCGATGACCATCCCCCACATGTGCTACCAGTGCGGGACCTGCACGGCATCCTGTCCATCGGCACCGCGGAGTTCCTACCGGATCAGGAAGTTTGTGAGGAGGGCACTGCTGGGGCTCGAGGACGAGTCGCTTACCGATCCCGATCTCTGGCTGTGCACCACGTGCTATAGTTGCACTGACCGCTGCCCGCGGGATATCGCCCCGACCGATGTGATCATGGCCATGAGGAACCTCGCAGCAAGGAGAGATATCATCCCGGTCAATTTCTTAAAGACTGTCCAGGCTATATATACGACCGGCCACGGTGTTCCCAACAACGATGTAAACCGTGCAGCCCGCAAAAAACTCGGACTGAACCCCGAGCCGCCGACCACCCATGGATTCCCCCAGTATGTCAAGGGTATCCAGTATATTCTGGATTACTTCGGCCTCAAGGACAGGGCCGACAGGATCGTCAAGGAACGGGAGGGATAAAATCTCATGCACGAATATGCATTCTTCCTCGGGTGTATCGCGCCAAACCGGTATCCTGGTGCTGAGAGCGCTTCATACAAGACATCAGAAAAACTCGGGATCAAACTGCTTGACCTCGAAGGCGGCAGCTGCTGTCCGGCACCGGGTGCATTCGGATCAATCGACCTGAATATTTGGTATGCCATGGCTGCCCGGAACCTGGTGCTTGCCGAGCAGATGAAGAAGGATATCGCCCTCATCTGCAACGGCTGCTACAAGTCCATCTGGGAAGTCAACCATAAACTGAAAAAACACAAGGAGCTCCGTGAAGGTGTCAACGAGGTACTCAAGGGCGTTGACATGGAGTTCAAGGGGACCATCGATGTCTGGCACCTGGCCGAGCTCTTTTATGACCCCAAGATTTGTGGTCTTCAGAAGATCCGCGATAGCGTTACAGTGCCACTCGAGGGGACCCGCATTGCCGTACACTACGGCTGCCACCTTATGAAGCCCAAGAAGGAGCGCCACTTCGGGAGCACCGAACACCCCTACTGGATCGAGGAGATGGTTGCAGCACTCGGCGCTGAGCCCGTAGAATACCGGAACAAGATGCTCTGCTGCGGTGCAGGCGGCGGAGTCCGGGGATACGACCTGGTTCACTCAATCGATATCACCAACGAAAAGATGATTAACCTGAAGGAAGTGAAGGCCGACGCTCTCACCGAGGTCTGCCCGTTCTGCCAGCTCCAGTTCGACCGTGGCCAGATCGAGATCGAGGAGAAGTTCGGTGTAAAATACGGCCTGCCCGTGCTCCACTACTGCGAGCTGCTCGGACTAGCCCAGGGAATGAGCCCGCAGGAGCTTGCACTTGACCTGCATGCGGTCAGCTGCGAACCGTTCCTGGAGAAGGTCCTGTGAGGGAGGAATAAGAGATGGCAGAAAAGAAGACAAAGAAAGAGACAGCTCCCAAGAAGAAGGAAACTGCAAAGGCGGCAGCACCAGCAAAGGCGGCAGCACCGGCCGTAAAAGCTCCAGAAAAAGAGAAGAAAGAATCCCGCGTCGGCGTATTTATCTGCCACTGCGGTACAAATATCGCCGGTTCGGTAGATATTACCGATGTACAGGAATACGCAAAGACCCTGCCGAATGTCGCGTTCGCGGACAACTACCAGTACATGTGCTCCACTCCGGGGCAATCGAAAATCATCGATGCCATCAAGGAGCATAACCTGACCGGCATCGTTGTGGCAGCCTGCTCGCCGCGTCTGCACGAGCCGACCTTCAGGACCGCCACCAAGGAAGGCGGGCTGAACCCCTTCCGGTTCGAGATGGCCAACATCCGCGAGCAGGGCTCCTGGGTGCATATGCACGACCGCGAGGGTGCGACCGAAAAGGCAAAGGACGCTATCCGGATCGCAGTAGCCAAGGCCTCTCTCCTCCAGGATCTCATCCCGAAATCCGTACCCGTTGAGCACGCAGCCATGGTCGTCGGTGCAGGAATTGCCGGGATGCAGGCAGCACTCGACCTTGCCAATGCCGGGATCAAGACCTACCTGATCGAGAAGAACCCGACCATCGGCGGCCGGATGTCCCAGCTCGATAAGACCTTCCCGACGCTCGACTGCTCGCAGTGTATCCTCACCCCCAAGATGGTGGATGTGGGCAGGAACCCGAATATCGAGCTGATGACCTGCGCCGAAGTGGAGAACGTTGAAGGCTACATCGGTAACTTCGATGTAACCATCCGCAAGAAGGCCCGCGGGGTCCTTTCCATGGCCGAAGCCGAGGAAAAAGGAATCGTTGGCGGTGGATGCAACGGGTGTGGGGACTGCGAAGTGGTCTGCCCGGTCATCAAGCCAAACCCGTTCGAGATGGGGATGAAACCCCGCAAGGCAATCTACATCTACCACCCCCAGGTCGTGCCGCTCATTTACCACATCGACTGGGATTCCTGCATCAAGTGCAATCTCTGCGTCGAGGCATGCGCTGATAAGAAGGCAATTGACCTCGAGATGCAGGATGAACTCGTAAAAGTCAAGGTAGGTACTGCCATTCTGGCAACGGGATATGACATATTCCCAGTCGAGAAGAAGGATGAATGGGGCTACAAGAAATACGAGAACGTGGTCACCAGCCTCGAGTTCGAACGCCTGATCTGCGCATCGGGCCCGACAGGCGGCCACCTGGTCCGCCCAAGCGATGGTGCGACTCCAAAGAAGGTCGCCTTCCTCCTCTGTGCCGGTTCCCGTGACAGCACAGGAATTGGCCATCCCTACTGCTCAAGGTTCTGCTGCATGTACTCGCTCAAACATGCACACCAGATCATCGAGAAGATACCGGGTGCACAGCCGTACCTCTTCTACATGGACATCAGGTCCTTTGGGAAAATGTACGAGGAGTTCTATTACCGCATCCAGGACGAGGGCGCCAAGTTCATGAGGGGGCGGGTATCAAACGTTCTCGAGGACCCTGTCACCAAGAACCTAATCATCAATGCCGAAGATACCCTGCTCAACCGGCCGATCAGCCTCGAAGTTGACATGGTCGTGCTCGCCGCTGCAGTGGAGCCCGCAGCCGAAACTGACAAGACGAGGAAGCTCTTTGGTGTCTCACGGTCGATGGACGGATGGCTCCTTGAGGCCCACCCCAAGTTGAACCCCTGCGGAACCACCACAGCGGGTGTCTTCCTTGCCGGTGTCTGCCAGGGACCAAAAGATATCCCCGACACGGTTGCATCAGCCGAGGGCGCTGCATCGGCGGCCAGTATCCCGATCCACATGGGAGAGGTTGAACTGGAACCCTACTTCGCCCAGTGCATAGAGGAGAAATGTGCCGGGTGCGGTATGTGCGTGAACCTCTGCCCCTACGGGGCCCTCGCCCTGGTCGAAAAGGATGGGCGCAAGGTCATGGAGGTCACCGAAGCCAAGTGCAAGGGGTGCGGGACCTGCGGAGGGTTCTGTCCGGGCGGGGCAATCTGGATGCAGCACTTTGCAACCCCGCAGATCATCGCCCAGATTGATGCCTTCCTCCTTGGGGGTGCAAAGTAATGGCAGATGAGTGGAAACCCCAGATTCTCGGGATCATCTGCAACTGGTGCTCATATGCAGGTGCTGACCTTGCGGGCAGCGCCCGCACCCAGTACCCGCCCGATATCAGGATTGTCAGGGTGATGTGCACCGGTCGCGTAGACCCCCTGTTCATCCTTAAGGCATTCACCGATGGAGCTGACGGTGTCCTGGTCTCAGGCTGCCACTTCGGCGACTGCCACTACCTCGAGGGCAACTACAAGGGCGCGAAGCGGATGTTCATGGTCAAAAGCCTGCTGAGAAACATCGGCCTTGAGGACAAACGCCTCAGGATGACCTTTGTCTCCGCATCAGAAGGGGCAAAGTGGGCAAAAGTGGTTGAAGACGTGGTTAAGACCGTCACCGAACTTGGTCCAAACCCCCTTAAAGAACTCACCCGGTAAACGGAGGAGTAAAAAGTGACCAAGATTGCACTGAACCTGATCTCCGGACGCACCATCCAGCAGGGTGTAGCCATGGAAGGCGGGAAAGAGAAGGACGCCTATACCAAGGCCTGCGGTATCATCGAGATGGACATTTCCGATCTGAAGAAACTCGGCGCTTACCGCAATACCAACGTCCGGGTGACCAGCAAACACGGGAGCGTGGTAGTCAAGGCAATTGAAGCCACGCAGGGTCCCCATCCGGGGCTTGCATGGATACCCCTGGGCCCCTGGGCCAACAGCGTGACCGACCCGAATACCTACTCCACGGGCATGCCCACATTCAAAGGCGTTCCCATCGAGGTGGAGATCGCCATTAACGAAAAGGTGCTCAGCTCAGTAGAGCTGGTGCAGAAGAAATGCCGGGGTGAAATCTGATGACCAAGACGGTTACGGATGTGATCTGTCCCTTCTGCGGGACGCTGTGTGACGACCTTGAGGTTGTTGTCTCGGACGACGGCAAGACCATCGTGGATGTCTACAACGCCTGCGCTATCGGGGCCGAGAAGTTCATGCACTCCCAGGCCAGGGACCGTGTGAAGCGACCGCGGATGCAGCAGCCGGATGGCACCTACAAGGAAGTCTCGTACGACGAGGCGGTGGAGTATACGGCGCAGATGCTGGCCAACGCGAAGAAACCGCTGATGTATGGCTGGAGTTCGACCAGTTGCGAAGCTCAGAGCGTGGGGCATGAGATCGCCGAAAAGGTGGGGGCTATTGTGGACAACACGGCAACGGTCTGCCACGGCACGACGTTGATTGCCGTACAGGACGTCGGGATACCGAGTTGCACGCTGGGTGAAATCAAGAACCGGGCCGACCGGATCATCTTCTGGGGCTGCAACCCGGCCCATGCGCACCCGCGGCACCAGTCGCGGTACTCGATCTTTCCCCGTGGTTTCTTCACAAACAAGGGCCACAAGAACCGGAAGGTTGTGGTGGTCGATCCACGGAGGACCGATACTGCCAAGATGGCCGACTACCATTTCCAGATCGAGCAGGGCCGGGACTACGAGTTGCTCTCGGCGTTCCGGGTTGCAGTTCGCGGGGAATGGCTGCCGGACACCGTTGCCGGGATTTCCAAGGAGAGGATCTACGAGGCTGCGGAGATGCTCAAGAGCGGTAGGTTCGGGATCATCTTCTTCGGTATGGGAGTGACCCAGTCGCTGTCAAAGAACCACAACATCGACGAGGCCATCATGCTGACCAAGGACCTGAACGACTACACCAAGTTCAGCATCATGGCCATGCGGGGCCATTACAACGTTACGGGCTCTGGCCAGGTCATGGGCTGGCAATTCGGTTTCCCGTACGCGACCGACCTCTCCCGCGGGTTCGCCAGGTATAACCCCGGTGAGACCACGTCCAACGACCTGCTGGTCCGGGGCGAAGTTGATGCGGTGTTCGTGCTCGGCAGCGATCCGGGCGCCCATTTCCCGATCAGCTCGGTTAAGAAGATCTCGCAGTTACCATCGGTCTGCGTTGACCCGCACATCACCCCGACCAGCGAAGTTTCAAAACTCCACGTCCCGGTTGCATTCGTGGGGGTCGAGGTTGGCGGCAACTGTTATCGTATGGACAATGTCCCGATCGACGCCCGCAAGGTGGTCGACCCGCCGGAAGGAATGCTCACCGATGAAGAGTTCCTGACCCGGGTCAACAAGCGGCTGGAGCAGCTGGTGGCGGTGACCTGACCATGACCGAGTACCTGATCAAGAACGGGTTTGTCTTTGACCCGGTGCAGGGGATAAAGGGTGACAAGGCGGACGTCGCGGTCAAGGATGGCAGGATTGTGACGGGCGTCTCGTCCGGCGCAAAAGTGATCGATGCCGCCGGCAAGACGGTGATGGCCGGTGCCGTGGAGATCCACGCCCACATTGCCGGGCCCAAGGTGAACGAGGGACGAAACTACCGGCCCGAGGATAAACTGTTCACCTACACCCCAAAGAGCAGGCAGAGCCGGATGGCCGGAGGGTTCTCGATCCCGACTACCTTCAAGACCGGGTATGAGTATGCCCGCATGGGGTATACCACGGCCATGGAAGCGGCGATGCCGCCGCTCTATGCCCGGCACGTCCACGAGGAGATGCGCGATACACCCATCATCGACGAAGGAGCCTACCCGGTGTTCGGGAACAACTGGTTCGTGATGGAGTATCTCAAGAACGGTGAGATCGAGAATGCTGCCGCTTATATCGCCTGGCTGCTGAGGGCATCCAAGGGCTACGCGATAAAGGTGGTCAACCCCGGAGGCACCGAGGCATGGAGCTGGGGCCTGAACTGCCTGACGGTGAACGACCCGGTGCCCTACTTCGACATAACCCCGGCCGAGATCATGACCGGCCTGATGCAGGCCAACGAGTTCCTGGGCCTTCCGCACTCCATGCATGTTCACCAGAACAGCCTGGGCAACCCCGGCAACTATACCGTGACACTCGATTCCCTGAAACTGGCCGAGAAGATCAAGCCCAACAACAAGTTCGGCCGGGACACGGTACTCCACTCGACACATCTGCAGTTCCATTCCTACGGAGGGGATAACTGGGGTAACTTCGAGTCCAAGTCAAAAGAGGTGATGGACTACGTCAACCGCCAGAAGAACATCACCATCGATACCGGCTGCGTGACCCTCGATGAGACCACCACCATGACCGCCGATGGGCCGTTCGAGCACCACCTGACCGAACTCAACCATCTCAAGTGGGCCAATATCGATGTCGAACTCGAGACCGGGTCCGGAGTGGTGCCCTACGTGTACAGCCCGGACATCAAGGTCTGCGAGATCCAGTGGGCTATCGGGCTCGAGATCGCTCTGTTGACCAAGGATCACATGCGGACCTTCATCACCACCGACCACCCCAACGCCGGGCCGTTCATCCGCTACCCGCGTATCATCAAGTGGCTGATGAGTGCCGAGGCCAGGAAGGAGCGGATCGATTCGTTCAAGCACAGCGCCAAGATGATCGATGCTACCCTTATTGCCGGCATGGACAGGGAAATCTCGCTCTACGAGCTCGCCCAGATGACCCGGGCCGGGCCGGCAAAGGCGCTCGGGCTCGCAAACCTCTATGGCGGCCTTGCACCCGGCATGGATGGCGATGTCGTGGTCTACAACTTCAACCCGGAGAAAGACCATAAGCCCGATGAGATCGAGAAAGCCTTCTCTGCTGCCGCGTTCGTCCTGAAGAGGGGTACCCCGGTCGTAGTAGACGGTGAGATCGTCTCCAATGGCAACAAGCGGACTCTCTGGGTCGATGCAAAGACTGATGAGAACCCCCAGGTCATGCGCGATATCCGCGACAAGTTCCTCAGGTATTACAGCATCAACATGAACAACTACGAAGTCGCCGGCCATTTCCTGACCAACCCGATGGCTATCGAAGTGGATGCGACCCGGTGAGGTGAGGAGACATGGAAACCGTAACAATAACCATGAAAAACCCTCCGGGCCTCTTCCTGGAAGCGGACAACGTCTCTCCCGATACCTTTGCCGGGAAGAAGGCTGCCGATATTGCAGCCCTCCATGCTTTCGAAGGCAGGGAGCAGACCTCGCTTGGCAAGTACTTCGAAGTGTCCGGGAACGGTGGAGCCACTGCGGCAGATACCAGGATCGTGGTCAAAGGAGATGTCTCACGCGTCAAGTACATCGGCATGAAGATGACGGCAGGGGAAGTCGTCATCGAAAACAGTCCTGACATGTACACCGGTGCCTGGATGCAGGGGGGAAAACTCCTGGTAAAAGGCAGCACCAATGCCTTCACCGGTATCGGTATGAAGGGTGGCGAGCTGGTCATTGAAGGCGACACCGGTAACTATCTTGGTGCCGCATACCGTGGCGACTGGCGGGGGATGCAGGGCGGTATCATCCGGGTCAGGGGCAATGCCGGGTCCGATACCGGTTATTTCATGAACGGCGGGACCATAATCGTCGAAGGCAACACTGATGTCCACGTGGGTACCCACATGGAAGGCGGGACGATTATCATCAAGGGAAACGTCCCGAGCAAGGTGGGGGGCCAGATGGTGGAGGGGACGATTTACGTCTTTGGCACCATCGATGTGATGATGCCGGGGTTCAAGTTCGTAAAGGACGAAGAAATGGAAGTTGATGGTTACAAGGGCCTCTTCTCTCTCTTCCACGGCGATCTTGGCGAACGCCATCCCAAGCGGAAGGGACAGGTCGTGTATGGTAAATTATATCAGAAGATCTGATCCCTTTTTAAATGATAAGCGCACCGGCTTTTCATACTTTTTTGAGATCAAGAATGATTTAATAATATGAAAGATGCTGCTCATAGTATACTATACATTTAAGCGTGCAGGAATATATGTTATATAAGAACATTCTCCTCATTTTGTTTATTATTCGGTCATTTGTATATGATGGAATTTTCCAGTGCAAAGCAGAAATCTTATATCGGGAGAGTAATTATAGATGATTGTCCCGTGAGGGGACGTGCAATAGTGACCAACACCTATCATCAGTGTACCAGGTAGCCTTGCTCATCATTCAGTTACAGGAATGAACCGCGGTTAAAACATAACTCAATGAGGATTAATTATGGCAAAATACAAAGATACCATCGACCTTTATGATGACCAGGGCAAGCTGCTCAAGAGCGGCGTTGCGCTGGACAAGATCAGCCCGCTGAAGAATGCCGGGATTGGGAAAGTCATCGATCTCACCAAGAGGACTGTTGCGGTCAACCTTGCAGGGATCGACAACGCCATCAAGACCGGTGCAATGGGCGGAAAGAACAACCAGATCCTGGGATACAAGGTCAAGTGCGACTGTGTCAAGGACGTCGACGCCATCGCTGACAAGATCGCAAAGCTGGTCAGTGTCGATGACAAGGACGACACCAAAGTCACCAAGGTTGGCGGGGGCAAGATGCTGCTCGTCGAGGTCCCAAGCGCCCGCCTGAAGGCCGCAGCGACCTACGATGCTGCATCAACCGCCGTTGCATCGGCAACCACCTATGCAATCCTTGACCAGTACAAGATCGGCATGTTCGAAGCCCCCTACGTCAAGTCCGCTATCTGGGGTGGATACCCCCACACCATGGACATGCAGGGCGGCAACATCGTCTCGATCCTGTCCATCCCCCAGAACAACGAAGGTCTCGGCTATGCGCTGAGGAACATCCCGGCCAACCACGTGGCCATGATGACCCACCGCAATGCCATGCAGACCGCTGCCCTCTCTGCTATCTTCGAGCAGGCCGGTGAGTTCGAGATGGGAATGGCTATCGGCGCCTTCGAGCGTGCCCAGCTGCTCTGCCTCGCCTACCAGGGCCTGAATGCCAACAACATGGTCTACGATCTTGTCAAGGAAAACGGCAAGACCGGAACCATCGGAACGGTTGTTCACAGCCTTGTCGAGCGGGGTATCGAAGACAAGATCATCAAGGCCGGCAAGAAGGGCAAGAGCGGGTATATCTTCTACGAGACCAAGGACCCGATGCTCTGGAACGCCTACGCCGCAGCCGGAACCATGGCCGCGACCATGGTCAACTGTGGTGCCGGGCGGTTCGCCCAGGCAGTCTCCTCGACCCTGCTCTACTTCAACGACCTGCTCGAACACGAGACCGGGCTTCCCGGCTGTGACTACGGCCGGGTCATGGGAGTCGCGGTCGGGTTCTCGTTCTTCAGCCACTCCATCTATGGTGGCGGCGGACCGGGAGTCTTCAACGGCAACCACGTGGTCACCCGGCACGCGGCCGGTGTTGGTATCCCGTGCGTTTGCGTTGCCTGCTCGCTTGATGCCGGAACCCAGATGTTTGGCCCGGAGCAGACCTCGAAGATCTACCAGGACACCTTCGGCCAGGTCGATGAGTTCAGGAAACCCCTGCAGGCCGTTGCAAAGGGTGTATAAAACACAAGCCAGGATAGAATGACATACGCCGAATACCCTCAAGTCAGGATCGTCTCCGAGCGTCTGATGAACCCGGAGACAACGGAACGGCTGATGAACCTGATCATCGCAGTGGGGGGTATAAGGAGGGTCGTGTTGAACGGCCCCCGTCTCCCCGCAGTCATCCCCTATGGTCCGGCCCGGGGAATAGAAAACCCCCACGTCATGCGCAGGACCATCAGGATAGGAGGACAGGAGGTTGAACTCCAGGTGCACGTTGGAAACGTGCTGCTTGAGCTTGAGAACGAGGAATATATCCCGAAGATCAAGGCTGCATGCGACGAGGCGTTCACCACGATGAGTTACTCCTTCAAGGAAGGCAGGTTCATGAAGACCGAGCCAACGATTGTGGACTTTGCGAAATACGGGCCCGATGCCGATAAAGCCATTGTTGGAATCACCGACCCGGGAAGCAGGTCCGGTCCGATCATCATCCAGGGAACCAAGTAGTTATGCCGATGGGACGCGTCACCCAGGTTGTCGATTGCCGGGAAGCAATGGGAATGGGAAAGGGCGGTGGGATCGCCCAGCGGGGAACCATCTCGGAGTGCCGATACCCCGATGTCATCGTGGTCGGCATGTCCCCGGGACGGCGCCACGTCACCAAGCCCGTGTGCGATATCACCTCGGCACTCCGGCAACAGGGGGTCGAGTACTCCATCAGCACCCTGGTCCTGAATGCAGGGAGCGGTGTGCCTCCCGATGCGACCAATATCGGCGGTGCCGTGCTCGGCGCATACTTCGGTCTCACGGAGAAGGAGATCCAGCAGATCGAAAAGCACCGGGTAGCCATCCTCCACCATGGAAACGTCCGCTCACACGTGGTGCACAAGGTGCGTTACATCCTCGAGCGGTGCGACGTGATGGCGGTAGTGGTGTCCCAGGCTCCGGTCGACTTCGAGGACTTTGCAAAAGAAGGAGTGAAAACCGCTATGGTGATGCCCCCTCCCGACAAGGTAAAGACAAAAGGGACGGTCATGGCAATCGTCAGCGGTGTCACCCGGGGGCAGACGCCAACCCGGGAGAAGATGGCGGAAGTCATTCGTGCAGTGATGAGACTGATAAAAACACAGGAGAGATAAAAAAATGGCATACAAACCACAGTTTGGGCCAGGGTCCACAGTTGTTGCCGATAACCGGCGCAAGTACATGAACCCGGCCTATAAGCTGGAGAAGATGCGTGACCTGTCGGACGAGGATATCGTCCTGCTCATGGGACACCGGGCGCCTGGTGCAGCATACCCGACCGCCCACCCGCCGCTCGCAGAGCAGCAGGAACCCGACTGCCCGGTCAGGAAGATGGTCACCCCGACCGATGGTGCCAAGGCCGGTGACCGTGTACGCTACATCCAGTTCACCGACTCGATGTTCTTTGCACCCACCCACCCCTACCTGAGGTCCTACCTCGAGTCCTACCGTTTCCGCGGGATAGACCCGGGAACCCTGTCCGGCCGTCAGATCGTGGAGTGCCGCGAGCGTGACCTCGAGAAGTACGCCAAGGAACTGGTCAATACCGAGCTCTTTGACTCAGCCCGTACGGGTATCCGCGGTGCTACCGTTCACGGGCACTCGCTTCGCCTGGATGAGAACGGGATGATGTTCGACATGCTCCAGAGGTTCGTCCTCGACAAGAAAGCCAACATGGTCAAGTACGTCAAGAACCAGATCGGCGAGCCTCTCGACAAGGAAGTCAAGGCCGGCAAGCCTCAGGATGAGAAGTGGCTCAAGGCGCACACGACCATATACCACTCGCTCGGTGGCGTTGCCTGGCGCGACGATGCTGAAGGTCTTGAATGGGTCCAGCGCATCCACGCGCTGAGGACAAAATACGGATTCATGCCGGAGGAGTGATTGACATGGCAAAAGCAAAAATCGAGAGAACCCAGAAGATGTTCCTGTCGTCCCTGAAGGAGAAGTTCGCCGAGGACCCCCAGTCCACGAACGTGCTCTATGCACGCGAGGGCCTGAAGCAGTCCCCGAGGAAGAGGGAGTTCGTCGATTCTGGGAAGAAGATGGCGATGGCCCGTGGCATCTCCATGTATGACCCCGTCCGCTGCCACCTCGGTGGTATCCCGCTCGGACAGCGCCAGCTGATGACCTACGAAGTCTCGAGGACCGGCGTGTTCGTAGAGGGCGACGACCTTCACTTCGTCAACAACGCTGCCATGCAGCAGATGTGGGACGACATCAGGAGGACCATCATCGTCAACATGGACCTTGCCCACCAGACCCTGCAGAAGCGTCTGGGCAAGGAAGTGACTCCCGAGACCATCAACGAGTACCTCCACGTGCTCAACCACGCCATGCCCGGTGCAGCCGTGGTCCAGGAGCACATGGTCGAGACCCATCCCGGCCTGGTCGACGACTGTTACTGTAAAGTCTTTACCGGCGACGAAGAGATGATGGACTCGCTCGAGCCCCAGTTCGTGATCAACGTCGACAAGCTCTTCCCGGCCAAGCAGGCCGCCCAGCTCAAGGCAGCTGTCGGCAAGTCCCTCTGGCAGGCCATCCATATCCCGACCATCGTCTCGAGGACCTGTGATGGTGGAACCACCTCCCGCTGGTCTGCGATGCAGCTCGGTATGTCCTTCATCGGTGCCTACCGCATGTGCGCCGGTGAAGCCGCTGTCGCCGACCTGGCATTCGCCGCAAAGCACGCCGGGGTTATCCAGATGGCAGACATCCTGCCCGCCCGCCGTGCCCGTGGCCCGAACGAGCCCGGAGGCATCAAGTTCGGACACTTCGCCGACATGATCCAGGGAGATAGGAAGTACCCGCACGACCCTGCCCGCGCCTCGCTCGAGGTCGTCGGTGCCGGAGTCATGCTGTTTGACCAGATCTGGCTTGGGTCCTACATGTCCGGTGGTGTCGGATTCACCCAGTACGCCACCGCCGCCTATACCGACAACATCCTTGATGAATACACCTACTACGGTATGGACTACATCAAGCAGAAGTACAAAGTCGACTGGCAGAACCCGAACGAGAAGGACAAGATCAAGGCAACCCAGGAAGTCGTCAACGACCTGGCAACCGAGGTCGCCCTGAACGGTATGGAGCAGTACGAGCAGTTCCCGACCCTCATGGAGGACCACTTCGGCGGTTCCCAGCGTGCCGGTGTGCTCGCCGCTGCCTGCGGTCTGACCTGTTCTATCGGTACAGGGAACTCGAACGCCGGACTGAACGGCTGGTACCTGTGCATGCTCCTGCACAAGGAAGGCTGGTCACGGCTCGGGTTCTTCGGCTACGACCTGCAGGACCAGTGCGGTTCGACCAATTCACTCTCCGTCCGGCCGGACGAGGGTGCAATCGGAGAATTCCGCGGACCGAACTACCCGAACTACGCCATGAACGTCGGACACCAGGGAGAGTACGCCGCTATCGTCGGCGGTGCTCACTTCGGACGCGGAGATGCCTGGTCGCTCAACCCGCTGATCAAGATCTGCTTCGCCGACCCCTCGCTCAAGTTCGACTTCGCCGAGCCCAGGCGTGAGTTCGCAAAGGGTGCCATCCGCGAGTTCATGCCCGCCGGAGAGCGCTCCCTGATCATCCCTGCCCGGTAAACCGGGACTACCCCCACTTTCTTTTTTTATGGCTGTTTTTTAACAACGTGTTTACCTGTTGCCAACGGTGTCGCAGTCCAGGTACGCCAGCCTTCATGATGTGGCCGGGTTAAGAATCCATTGTAGTCTTGCAACTGTCCATAAAATGAAAATGGCACTGCCAGGTTCCACTCCCGGCTGGTACGTATGCCATAATCGGAAGCCATAATGCCGGTGCGGATGGAACACACCTACTGAGCAATGAAGAACCCCTTCCACGTGATGCTGATCCCGACACTGGGTTGCCCGGCCCGCTGCCGGTATTGCTGGAGTTCGGAACCGGGATCCCCGATCATGGACATCGAAGTGGTTGGGGAGGTTGTGGAATGGCTCCGGCAGTTCCCTGACAAAAGGGTCACATTCACGTTTCATGGCGGAGAACCTCTGCTTGCCGGTGCTGAGTTCTACCGGCAGGCTTTACCGCTCCTGTCCGGCGGCCTCCGGGGGATGAAGCCGGAATTTGCCATCCAGACCAACCTCTGGCTTATGACCCCGGAAATTGCCGGTATCTTTGCAGAGTACCGTGTCCCGATCGGAACGAGCATCGATGGACCGATGGAGATCAACGATATGCAGCGGGGGGAGGGTTACTTCGAAAAGACCATGCAGGGCTGCGCGATCGCAAAAGCCCACGGTCTCCGGGTTAGATTCATCTGCACGTTCACTGCACAATCGGCCCGGTCGCGGGAGGAGGTCTACAATTTTTTCAACAGCAGGGGGTACACCCTCAAGCTTCACCCTGCGCTCCCGTCCCTGCGAAACAGGAGCCCGGAACCCTATGCCCTCAGTCCTTTTGAATACGGTGAACTGCTCGTATATTTGCTGGACCAGTCACTCGAGCATCCCAACGGGATCGAGATCATGAACATCAGTGACCTGGTCAAGTGCGTGCTGGTCCGCCATGGCACGGTCTGTACCTTTGCCGACTGCATGGGCACCACGTTTGCAGTCGGCCCTGATGGAGATATCTACCCATGTTACCGGTTTGTCGGGATGCCGGAATGGGTGATGGGCTCGGTATACGATCATCCCACGCGTGATGACCTCGCCCGCTCCGATGCTTGGAAACGTATGGACCAGTTTAAAGCGTTTGTCGATTCCCACTGTAAAGAATGCAGGCATATCCGCTACTGCAGGGGGGGCTGCCCCTACAATGCCATGGTCCCGACCGGCGGCAAGATAAACGGGGTCGATCCTCACTGTATCGCCTACAGGAGGATATTTGACGAGATCACCGGGCGGCTCAACCGGGAGATGCAGGAAGGATTTGGCCTGGAAGCGCCGGCACCAGGGCCGCGAAGACCTGGAAAACCGGGGATAATGTCGCTCGTGCAGCGGATGGTAAGCAGGTAGAATATCGCTCCTCGGATTGTTTTCCTGGCCCGTTGATCAGGAATCACTGCCACGCCCGGCATGGGACCAAAATCAAAAAAGGCCTGCTTTTCCAGGGAGAAAAGCCATAAAAAATGAACGGGGGATCAGTGGTCGCACAAGCTTTTGCCGGGTACAATCCGGTCCTCAGCAAAGGAGAGTGCAACCTCGTCAACCGAGCCCTGTATTCCGAGAATGACGCCGATACCCTGCTCTTCAAAGAGCCGCACCGCCTTCATTCCCATTCCACCGGCAAGTACATGCGTTATCCCGCACGAGGCCAGCATCCGTGGTAGTTTTCCGGGCTCATGCCCGGGACTGACGATATGTTCATTATGCACGATCTCCTGGCCCCTGATATGGTAGATCACGTACCTCTCGCAGTGGCCGAAGTGCGAGGAAACACCGGATCCATCAGCTGCGATGGCGATCCGTTTTGTTGTCGGTTTCACCTTGCCGTCCATGGATCAGTATCTCCAGCACCATCCCCCGAATCTTCCACCGCGCCTGCCGCCGCTGCCAAAGCCTCTGCCGCATCCCCAGGGGGCGCCTCCGCGGCCTCTTCCGTAGACTGCAGGGCCCGGTCCCCAGGCAGACCCGGCGGGAGGGGCCTGTGATTGAACGGGAGCCTGTCCCGGGGTTTCTATACCAGCCGCCTGGGGGGACGCCCCCTGCTGCGGCACGGGTGCTGCGCCGGTAACACACCAGCCCCGGCGCCACCCGGTCATGGGCCCCCGTCCCAGGGGGCCGGTTCCATCAAATCCTGGCATTGTATTTCAACACCTGGCACATTGTGCCTTATTTACTCATATGAGTAGAAATAGATAAATCTGCTGTATCCGGCACGTCTGAACTACCAGTCGTTCCGTTCTCCCTGCCGGTGACGCCGGCGACAGAGCCTGTCACCGGGTATCATGGAGAGCGCGGTATCCTGCGGGCACCTGCCCTCAATCCTTCGCTCGCATCCTGCAATCTCGATCCGCTTCCCGTGGATGAGCGCATCGGCTACCTTCTTCCGGGCTTCATGGAGGTCTTTCCAGACCGTCCGACGGGAAACCCCCATGACAGCGCTTGCCTCTTCCTGCGCAAGGCCGTTTAAGTCGATGAGTTTCAGGAGTTCAAGCTCTTCGGGGAGGATAGCAACTGTTTCTTCATCAGCAGGAGTGTTGCATTGCGGTGCATAGCAGCGGAGCGGTCCACAGGGATCCATCCGTCGCTGCACCCGTGGGCGTCCCCGCCGTCTTGCTCCTTCCGGCCCTCGTTCCTGCATGGTCTGCTACCACAGCTCCCGGGACAGGTTGTCCCATATACTCCTGATTGCTCCCGATGCCGGAGCATCGTACCCGGTGACCGGCCGTCCCATCCTAACCGCTTCCATGACCGTTTCATCGTAGGGTATCTCCCCCCTGAACACCAGGTCAGCGTCCCTGCAAAAGTCCCTGATCTCCCCGGATATCCGTGAATTGAGGTCGGACTTGTTGATTACCACTGACACCTGAGTCCGGAGGCCCCGGCTGACCTGGACCACCCGTTCGAGATCGTGGAGACCTGATACACTCGGTTCGGTCACTACCAGCACCTGATCGGTCCCGGTGATGGTTGCGATTAAGGGGCACCCGATCCCTGGTGGGCCATCGATGAGCATCAGGTCGCAGTCGCCGTTGCGGGAAAGCGCCAGTTTCTTTATCTCCGAGACGAGGAGCCCCGAGTTCGCGGCTCCGGGTATAAGGCAGGCGTGCACCAGGTTCCCATAGGAAGTCTGTGAATAGAATATCTCGCCAACTACACGGGGCTGCATGCTGACCGCACCTGAGGGGCAGACCAGCCGGCAGACCCGGCATCCCTCGCACCGGCCTGGATCAACGCTGAAGGTTCCGTCGGTTATCGGGATTGCATCGAAACGACAGGCATCGCTGCAGATCCCGCATGCCGTGCAGATGCCGGGATCTATGAAGGCGGCTTCCATCCCATAGAAATCCTTTCGTTCGAGGATATGAGGGTCCAGGATCAACTCGAGGTTTGCGGCATCCACGTCGCAGTCGACCATGACCCGCGGGCGGGTGCAGATTTGGGCAATTGCCCCGGTGACCACCGTCTTTCCGGTTCCCCCTTTTCCACTGACCACCGCGAGCCGGATCATGCTCCCTCCCAAAGCGCCCTGCATGCCCTGCCAATAGCGCAGAACCGTTCTTTCCAGGCAGGATCCCTGCGGGATATGAGGTTCCCGGAACCCTGGATCTCCGCAATCCTTCGTTCGAACGGGATAACCGCAAGCACCGGGATCTTCTTCTCTTCGCAGAACCGGTGCGCTGCTTCGTCCTTCCCGTCGCTCCTGTTGATAACCACTCCCGATTGGATTCCCATCTGATAGGTCACATCATAGGCGATTGCGAGATCATGGAGGCCGAAAGGAGTTGATTCGGTAACGAGGATGCAGAAATCCGACCCCGTGAGGGTTTCCACGACCGGGCAGGACGTCCCGGGAGAAGCATCGATGATGACCCATGGAGCATTCCCTGCGGCAGCCTTTGCCTTCTGTATCACCTTCACTGCCAGGACTTCGCCTTCATTGAGCGTGCCGGTCACCAGCCTGAGCGAGGGAGAGATCGTGCGCTCCGTAACTGTGCCGATCGGCCGGGCGATCTCGGCGATCGCTCCCTCAGGACAGGCGACAGCACACCCGCCACAGGAATGACAGTGCTCCGGGAAGAAGAGCACCCTGTCTTTTGCCGCAACGAGCGCCCCGAACGCGCAGAACCTTGCGCACTCGCCGCAGAGTGTGCAGCGGTCGGGGTCGATATCCGGAACCAGGACCGATACCGGGGAAACCACCGGGTGACCATCCGGAAAAAAAAGGTGCAGGTTCGGTTCTTCGACATCGCAGTCAACGAGTGTCACCGGGTCCGAAGCGGAAAGGGACCAGGCGAGGTTAGCGGCAACCATGCTCTTCCCGGTTCCCCCTTTGCCGCTGGCAACGGTAATATTCATGAAAGTTTACCGGCCTACTGTTCCTTCAGGCCACCACCTTTATATGCGGTGATAGCGTCGTTGACCGTCTTTCCCGGTTCTTCGTAGAGGAGGATGGTAATACCCCCGGCCTTCAGAGCGCCAAGGGCATTTCCGCCAATCCGGGCTGTGACCAGCACCTGCACATTCTTGTCGAGGAGGAACTGTGCAGCCCGCGGCCCGACACCCCCCATGCCTTCGGCAGCGGGGTTCTTGTACGATTCTTTCGTACCGCTCTCCGAATCGAAGATCAGGTAATACGGTGCACGCCCGAACCTTTCGTCGACAAGGTCTCCGGGTTCAGGTCCCCTGGATGGAATACAGATTCTCATGGTTATTCCCTAAATTATTTCTCATATGCGCATAATGAACACTCCCATCCCGGCATCCGGGAAGGATACAGATCGTTCCAGAAAGTTTCGGACAATCAGGAGTTTAATATTTCTCTCCAGCAAAGAGGTACCCTGAAAATGCGGGCCCAGGTCATCTCCCCGGGAATCTATACCTACGGTGCCATGGTAATCGGCGGACTCCTCAGGTCTGCCGGTGCTTCTGTCACCCTCCACCGGGATTTTTCAGCGGAACTGCCCCCGGTCGTATTCCTGAGCCTCTACTCCACGCAGCACCTGCTCGATCCGGCTATCCGGGATTATATTTCACGGGCACGCGAATCAGGGACGAAATGTTATGTAGGTGGTCCGGTCTCGGCAGTCCCTGAGATGGTTCTTGGAGAACTTGACCCGGATGCCGTAGTTATAGGTGAGGGAGAACCGGTCGTCGCTTCCCTCCTCACCAAAGGATCGCCAGACCGTATTCCCGGCACGGCCTATGACCGGGGCGGCGAGGTCGTCATCAACCCCCCCGTCCCTCCATTGACACTCGAGCGACCGCTCCCCTTCATACCGGATGATATCGGATCACAGGACATCCGGGGAGCAAATGTCTACATCGAGACACACCGGGGTTGCCTCGGGGCCTGCAGCTTCTGCCAGGTGCCCCGCTTTTTTGGCAGGATCATCCGGAGCCGGGAGATCGAAGATATCCTTGCCGAAGTCCGTGCTTTCCGGGAGAAAGGTGCACGTCGGATATCCATATCGGGCGGTACCGGTTCGCTCTACAAGTACAAAAACGGGGAGATGGATCCCGAATCTTTCATCACCCTGCTTTCAGGGATGGCGGATATCATGGGGCCGAGGAACGTTTCTGCACCCGACATCAGGGTCGACTGCATCAGCGACGAGATCCTCGATGCCATACGAAAATTCACCATCGGATGGGTCTTCTTCGGCATCGAGTCCGGGAGCGACCGGATCCTGGCCCGGATGGGAAAGGGGGTGACCAGCTCCCGGGCCGCTGATGCAATCGCGGCATGCCGTCAGCACGGCCTCGCGGTTGCCGGAAGCTTCATTGTCGGCTACCCGAACGAGGAGTCCGATGATTATGAACAGACAAAATCATTCATAGCCGATTATCCCCTCGATGATCTCTTTATCTCCATCGCCGAACCGCTCCCCTCCACGCCACTCGCATCTCTGGCAATGCGGACACCGCGGCCTGAAAATCCCCTGTTCATGGCTCATACCGGTGAATACCGACCGCTGAACCTCACCGAAGCCGAGGCAAGATTTTTTGACCTCTCGCTCCACGGGGCCATGTTCCGGACCAGGCCGCTGCTGGTGGCTGGTTCCGCCTATGATTCATTTCTCGCAGAAGGACGAAAACAAGGCAGGGAAATCCGGGCAGTCTACGATATACTCGAAAAATATTCCGGGAGACATGGGGCCGCATCATCCCGGTGTGGCAGGGTCGGCAACATCCAGGACTGCCCGTGAACCTGGATCCAAAGCAGGGTTGATTTTTACACAAACTAACTTTCATTAAGTCAATCCCAGATGATTAAAAAGCCGATGAAACCGTGCCGATTCGGGATTAAAACGCAAAAAACCGGTATATGAGCAAAAATTTCGAAACCTTTAACTTATTACCGGAGCAACTGTTTCGTGAACCACAAAGGGTTTGTACTCGTTGTGAGTGGCAATGTATGATGAACACTCTCGTGCACTATTAAGCACGCAGGGAGGAGGCTAAATGGAAAGTATTGTATTTGGCATTGGAATAACTGCATTGGCAGGGGCGCTTGCCACAGTTGCCGGTGCTGCCGAAAATACTGAATCTGATATAGGATCGCAGGGTGATCCAAACTCTCAGGTTCAGCTTGCTCCTCAGATGGGGTATCTCCACCGGATTTTCAATAAGGCAATTGCCGGTGAGCCACCCGCATGGGGCCTGTGGATTGCACTCGGCGCCGGTATCGCGTGGGCTTTCATGGCAATGCAGATCAACCCGATCCTTGCGATCGTCCTGGGGGCTGCACTGGCCACCTTCGTCCAGGGCGTCTACGCAACGACGGCCTACCTTGGCAGGATCGCAAGTCTTGCTAAGTTCGGACAGCCGGTGTTTATCGATATCCTGAAATCGATGACCACCGTGACTATGGCGCATGCGTTTGTCGCCATATTCGCGGCGGTGACAGTCTGTCACCTGATGAATGCCGCTCTCGGCCACCCGTTCCCCCTGCCCCTCCTGGGGCTGGTATGGGGCATTGCACTCGGTGCAGCCGGCTCTGCAACCGGAAATCCGTTCTATGGAAAAGAGCGGCAGTACCAGAACCAGAAATACGGTGCAGGAGTGCCGATTGCTGCTTCCGGAAACATCGTGAGGTATGCCGAGGCCGGGGAGCGCAACTCTCTGGACAACGGCTGGTTCTCTGCCCGCCTGGGCGGACCCGCGTCCGGCGTTTGTTTCGGGCTGATCGTCTTCCTCGAGCTCTGGCGTACCGTGCTCTTCGAGCAGATCGGCGCCGGCTGGGGTGCGATCATAATCGGTATCATCATTATCCTCGTCTTCACGGTTATCGACCGGTATATCGAGGTCTGGGCACGGAAGAATTTCGGTGCCTACGTAAAACCCACTGAGGAGGCATCCTGATGTCCGCCATTGCTGCAAAGCCAGCGGCCGGAGCGGCCATGGATATGACCTCAACCCTCATCGGTATCATCATTCTGCTCATTCTCATCGCCGCAACTTATTTCGTTGCAGGTTCTGGCCTTGCCTTCATGGCCCTGATCGGGGTAATCGTCGGCGGAATCCTCATCGGGTTCGGTGTCCACTTCGTCCCGGTCGGGGGTGCACCCGCTGCCATGGGACAGGCCCCTGGGATTGCAACCGGTGTGGCCATGCTAGCCGCCGGTGCCGGACTTGCCGGACTGTTTGGTGGTGCCTGGGCAGCCGAGCTGGGCCTCGTTGTCGCTACAATTACCGGTGCGATCGGCGGAGGACTGCTGATGGCTGTCACCTGTATGTTCGTGAACTTCATCTACGTCTTCGGCATGGGAATCCCGTCCGCATCAGGAAAAGTGGACAAGGATCCGATTACCGGTGACACCCAGAAAGAGTTCAAGTCGCAGGGAACGGAGGGACATGGGCTCCCGTTTGTATCCTATGTCGGTGGTGTAATCGGCGGAATCTTTGGTGGAGGTGGCGGTACCCTCATCTACCTGATGCTCCTCGATCTCTACAAGGTAGAACTTCCAGGGATGATGAACGCACTGCCCGGACAGGTTCTCCCGATTGCGATCACGCTTGCCGGCATCTTTGCCATCGGGATATTCCTGGTGAACGCGGTGCTTGCAGCCTACAACATCACCGGGACCATTGAGGGTCCGCATGATCCCAAGTTCAAACGGTTCCCCCGGGCCATTGTCGCCTGTGCAATTGCATCTGCACTCTGCGGGATGGTCGCAATCATGATCGTGGCTGTGTGAGGTGCGGAAATGACAGTAAAGGTTGAAAAAATTGAGGGAGGCATCCCCCACACTACGATCATGATAGCGGGCCTCGTCGCATCGGTGATACTCCTGTACCTCACCTACGCAAACATCGCTGTGGGGACAGAGTATTTCGCGTTCTTTGGCGGTCTGGCCACGGTCGCTGCGTTAATCTGGGGAAGTCACACCATCAAGGTCCTGTGCAGCTATGGTATCGGGACAGGCGTTCCATCAGCCGGGATGATTGCATTCGGATCCGGTGTTATTGCAATGCTCTTTGCAACAAAATACGGGATCGCCGCCCCAATCGTTGCCATCGTCCTCGCTGCGATAATTGGGGCAATTATCGGGTTTGTAGCAAACAACGTGCTGAACATGCGCATCCCGGTAATGATCCAGTCCCTGACCGAAATGGCCATCATCGGTGCGGTAATTCTCATGGGATACGCCGCCATGATGACAGGATCCTTTGAACTGACCTCGCTTATAACAGGTAAAGTCAGTATTCTCGGGCTCTCACTCCCCAGTTACCAGGCCTCATTCATCGGAGGGGGACTCATTGCTGTGGTATTCATGCTTGGTGCCATCGCAATCCAGCACCCGTTCAATGCATGCCTCGGCCCCAGCTGGACGCAGGATCGTATGCTCATGCTGGCAGCAGAGTGCGGGTTCCTCTCCATGATAACCGCTGCGGTAATGTCGATGGCCATCGTCAGCATGGGTGCAGCCCTTGTATCCCTCTTAGTGGCTATCATCGGGTGGTATTACACCTACACAAAGTACATCGAACTATCATACCGCGATGCAGCTTCATGGGTTGACTCAAAACCGATCCCCGAAACGGAGGGACAGTAAATGTACGTTGAGGTTCTTCCCGAATACGGTCTGGTTGTCGACCCCATGATCGGGCTTGTGACCACGGCGGGAGAGTCACTGGCGCCCATAATCGAGAAAATGGCAGAACTTGAGGCTATATCAGGCGACATTGTCAACATGCTTTCCGGAAAGGGCAATTTCCTTGCTTCATTCCCTGGGAGAGACAGTAACCTGTCGATAGCCGGAGCGATGACATCCTTCTGGTATGGGCTGGCAGTCGGGCTCTTCATAGCCGGCATCTATGTGTTCCATCTGATCTGAGGTGAGAAAAATGGCAGAAAAGAAATCACCAGCCAGCGGGTGGCCGATCGTCCAGGGTGACTTCCACTCCGGAGATCCCAACAGCCCGGTGGCCGTCATGACCTGCGGTTCCCACCTCGATGAGAAGGGGATCTGCGACAAGGGAGCCGCCATCTGCGGATCCTGCAAGACCGAAAACCTCGGTCTGGAAAAGGTCATCGCCAATATCATCTCCAACCCGAACATCCGCTTTATCATGCTCTGCGGGACAGAGGTGAAAGGTCACCTCGCCGGGCAGACCATGTTCGCCCTCCATAAAAACGGGGTGAAAGACGGAAGGGTCGTCGGGGCTGAAGGTGCCATCCCGTTCATTGAGAACCTTACCGATGACGCCATCAAGCGCTTCCAGGAACAGTGTGAGATGGTCAACATCATGGAGTCAGAGGATATCGGCGCAATCGCCGCCAAGATCAACGAACTCAAGGGACGCGATCCCGGTGCGTTCGCTGCTGACCCCATGATCGTCGAAGTCAAGGAAGCTGCCGGAGGTATGGAAGAGGCGGGCGGTGTCGTCCAGCCCATGTCCGGTGAACTGGCCCTCATCCATGCGAGGATGAAGATTGTCGAGAGAATGGTGACCGATATCGGGTACCGCGGCAAATTTGCGACCGGAGTCTATGCAGGCAAGGTTGAAGGGGTCATGATCGGCCTCATCGTCTCGTTTGCTCTCCTCGGCTTCGTATTGATGGGGTGATGAAACAATGGCAGAAGAAGAGAAGATAGTGTCAGGGCCCATCAGGATGGTCGCCATTGAGCGAATGGTAGAAAATATCCATTATAAGGCACAGCTCATCGCCAGGTCGAACAAGTACGATTCGGCAATATCCGAATCGGGCATTATCGGGTTCGCTATCGGGCTCCTGGCCGCTTTGATCCTGACCGTTGTGCCGGCGATCATCGTGTGAGGTGAGAAAAATGGCAGAAAAGAAATCACCAGCCAGCGGGTGGCCGATCGTCCAGGGTGACTTCCACTCCGGAGATCCCAACAGCCCGGTGGCCGTCATGACCTGCGGTTCCCACCTCGATGAGAAGGGGATCTGCGACAAGGGAGCCGCCATCTGCGGATCCTGCAAGACCGAAAACCTCGGTCTGGAAAAGGTCATCGCCAATATCATCTCCAACCCGAACATCCGCTTTATCATGCTCTGCGGGACAGAGGTGAAAGGTCACCTCGCCGGGCAGACCATGTTCGCCCTCCATAAAAACGGGGTGAAAGACGGAAGGGTCGTCGGGGCTGAAGGTGCCATCCCGTTCATTGAGAACCTTACCGATGACGCCATCAAGCGCTTCCAGGAACAGTGTGAGATGGTCAACATCATGGAGTCAGAGGATATCGGCGCAATCGCCGCCAAGATCAACGAACTCAAGGGACGTGATCCCGGTGCGTTCGCTGCTGACCCCATGATCGTCGAGGTCAAGGAAGCTGCCGGCGGAATCGAGACTGCTGCTGCGGGTGTAAACCCCCAGTTTCTCGAGATAGAAAAACGACTCGACAAGGTCGAGAAGCAGATCGAGTTTGCAGATGCAGAGATCGCCCAGCGTGTTGGAAGAAAAATCGGTCGGGACATTGGTATCCTCTACGGACTGGTGGCAGGGCTGACAGTATTTGTCCTGCTCCTTGTACTGCTCCCGAAACTTAATGTCTTAATGTAATGGAGGTGTGAAATAACATGTTCAGATTCGAAAAAGAGCAGCAAGTCTGGGACTTCAACGGCACCAAGATCGGAGGACAGCCTGGTGAATACCCGACGGTTTTGGCTTGCTCCATCTTCTACAACAAGCACGAGATCGTGCTTGACGACAAGACCGGAAAGATCGACAAAGCAACAGCAGAAGCCCTCTGGAACAGGTGCCAGGAGCTCTCGGACATTGTGGGAATTCCCCACTTCATCCAGATCCTCGCCGAATACCCGGCCGCATTCGAATCCTACTTCACATGGTTCGACAGCATCGACAACAAGACGGCATTCCTTATGGACTCTTCCGTTCCTTCCGCCCTTGCCCATGCCTGCAAGTATGCTACCGAAGTCGGCCTCGCAAACCGGGCAATCTACAACTCGATCAATGGTTCGATCCTGCCCGAGAATATAGAAGCGCTGAAAAACAGCGATGTCAACTCGGCGATTGTCCTGGCCTTCAATCCTGCCGACCCTTCCGTTGCCGGCAGGGAGAAGGTTCTGGTCGAGGGTGGTGTTGCAGGGCAGACAAAGGGGATGATCCCGATTGCAGAAGAGTGCGGTATCACCCGCCCCATCCTGGATACAGCTGCAACCCCGCTCGGGCTCGGTTCAGGTAGTGCATACCGTGAAATCCTTGCCTGCAAGGCTATCCACGGATTCCCGACTGGTGGTGCCTACCACAACATGACCGTTGCCTGGACCTGGCTCAAGCGCTGGAAGGGATCCAAGAAGAACCCCTCACAGCTCCTGGAGAGCCTGAAAGGGAAGGATGCTTACCTGAACCAGCTGCTCAAGCACTACCAGGGCGGGATTGAGGGTGTTGTACAGGCAGCGTGGTCAGCTCCTGATATCGGTTGCAACCTGGTCGCGAGCACGCTTGGTGCCGACCTGATCATGTACGGCCCGATTGAAAACGTCGAGCCGATGATCACCGCACAGGCCTACATGGATATCGTGACCCTCGAAGCGGTGCGGCCGCTTGGGCTTGATGTCAAGGCCGATAACCACCCCATCTTCAAACTCATCTAATTTTTTTTCCCGAAGGTTTTCATACAGGGAAACACCCGCAATTCCCTCCTGGAATTGCATGTCCTCCTGCGGTGGGGAATTCAGATCCACAGGCCATTTATCCTGGAAGCCGGAAAGAATGAAGAGGTTCTCCCGTTCCAGGAAAGCTTATTCCCCGCGAGCATGCCTCATCATCGGGACGATCGGCCCGTCACCCATCCCACGCGCGAGATCCAGGCGGGCTCGTATTGCGGATGGGAGGTCGCCCTCCCCAATTTCAACAAATCCCATCTGCCGGGCGAATGCAACCATCGGGAGTGTCGAGTACAGGTAGAGCGGTTCCCGGCCGCAGGAGGAGATCAGCTGCTCAAGCACCCTCCTCGCATAGCCCCGTTCGCGGAATTCTTCTACAGAAAAGATACTGTCAACTTCGAGAACCCCGCAAATCCGCCTGCACCGTGCAACCGTAACCAGGACTCCTTCCACCAGCACCCCGAAGATACGGTCGCAGCCCGGATCCGCCGTCTGTTGATGATCCTGCCGCCAGACCTCTTCTGCTCCGGGAAATTCATCCAGTTCCAGTTCACGGGCGACTTCTTCGAGCTGGATATCGGGAAAGAAGAGGAACAGCGGGATTCTGGTCTGCTGTGCTACGGCCTGCGCCGTGCTCCCGATGGGCAGCGCCTTGATGAAATCTGAAGCACCAAACCGGGGCATGAAGACGAGGGTTGCCTTCTGCTTCTCTGCAATCTCAATAATAGTATCTGCCGGTATGCCGAATCTGAGCAGGAGGGTCACATGAGTCCTGCCATTATCGAAAGAGTCCCAGAGGGACTGGAGTTCCTGGTATGATTCCCTGATCGCATCGTGCAGTTCCTGCCGGGTATCTGATTTTGTGATAACATGTAGCAGGATGATCTCTTCTATCCCTGGAATGTTTCGGAGAAATGCAAAGCCCTCTTCGCAAGGCTTCGAAAAATCGACCGGAAAAAGCACCCGGGAAAAAAGCCTGCTCCGGTCTTTCTCACCGGTCAGACGACCGCGGGCTGCCAGGCTCCATGCAGGCGGGTGCCGGACGAGGAGCACGCTGGTCGTGGCATGACGGAGGACTTCCAATGACACCGATCCGAGCAGGAGACCCTCCACCATCCCCTTTCCCCGTGCACCGATCACGATGAGGTCCGCAGCCTCCCGGCGGGACAGGCTGATAATTGCAGCAGCTGTTCCCCCTCGTTCACAGGTAACTATCTCAGATTTTACCACAATTCCTGCCCGGCCCAGCTCTTCTTCTTCCTCACCAAGGAAGCGCTCTGCAGACGCTCGTGCTGCTGCAGCACCCGGGCTTCCCAGCCATGCAGGCGAAAATACACGTTTTCCTTCGATAACATTGAGGAGGATGATCTCGCTCACCCCGGGAATCTCGCTCACCAGGCGAGCTGTCATCCGAGCATATTCCGAAAAATCGGTCGGGATCACTATTTTACCGGTCATGGCTGGCTCCTTGATCCTGTTATCCTCTCCATGGAAGAGAGATCGACCTGGCGGTATTAATAGGGACTCGCCATCCCTGTGCCGGAAAGTAGCCAGACAGGAACCTTGATTGTTGGGAGGCGCGAAATTTCTCCAGGGATTTTAATGCCTGGCAGCGAGCGTGACCCGGTCAGGGATGCTCTCCTGCGAAAGGAGCAGCGTCATGAACAGAATATCGGTATCCTCATCCGGCAACTATCAGACAGCAACCCGACTTTCCGCATCCGCGCGGCAGAGGCGCTCAGTTCAATTGGAGACCCGCGGGGAGTCGAACCGCTGATAGCGCTCCTCTCAGACCCTGCCCCGGACGTGGTATGGGTCACGTTGCGTTCACTCGGGAACCTCCGTGATCTCCGGGCAGTTGATCCCCTTCTTGCCTGCCTCACCGATACCGATCGTTGGATCCGCCAGGGTGCCGCATGGGCCCTTGGAGAGATCGGGGACCCGCGGGCAGCTCCGGCGATTGTGCAGCTCCTTTCCGACAGTAAAACGGGGGTCAGAAAAGCCGCCGCAGAAGCGCTGGGAAAAATGGGGGATACCCGGTTTCTCACCGCACTCGAACCCCTGTTTGATGACGACGAGATCGAGGTCCGCCAGGCAGCGCGGGATGCCGCACGCAAACTGGCGTGATCGGCTGCGGTTATCACTGCTCCTGGCAGTGCCTGTTCGTGAAAAAGAGAGAAAGGGGGATCAGAACTCCAGTGGTTCAAACCCCTGTTTGAAGACCTTGCCGAACTGGAGCGAGATCTTGGGATCGAGTGCACATACCGGGCAGACGTAGTCGTCAGGGAGGTCTTCAAATGCCGTTCCCGGCTTTATTCCCCGGTGTGGCTCGCCCCGCTTCTGGTCGTACACATAGGAGCACACGGAGCATATCCAACGTGTCGGGGTCCATTCCTCAAAACCCCATTTTCCGATCCTGCCCTTGCCCTGTAAACCGCACAGGGGGCAGACATAGTTATCCGGGACATCCTCAAAGGCCGTGCCTGCCGGGATACCGTTATGGGGTTCTCCCCTCAATGGAGAATAGACATAGCCACATACCTTGCACCTGTAACGCTGGACTAAAACCATGGATCTTTCCTCACTCTTCAATTGGTTCCCGGTGAGCACATAAAGTTATTTTTCATGGAAACTGGGGCCGATCTCCTGCAGGCAACCTTTGTGCCATTAAGGATACTGCTTTTAAACCAGCATCCGGGGGTATTCGCAAGGACGCGGACAGGATCAATCAACTAAAAAGACAGGCGGATTACAGGTAAATTCATCCCCGGAAGGGCGCGTTATCTTAAATTGCAGGGTTACCCATTCACTATCCATGGCAACGGGCACCTTCTTCAACGAAGCAGTGGAGCGGCTCCCGCGCTGCGAACTCGATTCCCTCATCGATGAGCGGGTGCGATACACTGTGCGCTATGCGGCGGAGAATTCTCCGTTTTACCGGTCCTGGTTCCGGGAACACGGCATCGATCCGGCCTCAGTCACCACCCACGAAGACCTGCTCGGCCTCCCTCTCGTTTCAGGGAAGACCATAGGGGAGAACCAGCCACCGGTCACCGGAGAATTCATGTTCAGGAGTGCTGCATGGGAGAAGATCTTCACAATCCACGAGACGAGCGGCACCTCGGGGACCCCGAAGAGCTTCTTTCTCACCTGGGACGACTGGTTGCGCTATGCAGAAAAGTATGCCCGGTGCTTTGTCTCGCAGGGCTTTGGCCCGGGTGACCGGGTCGTAATATGTGCATCGTATGGGATGAACGTGGGGGCAAACACCATGACCCTAGCTGCACGGGATATCGGGATGGCAATCATCCCTACCGGCAAGTGCAGCTTCCCCAACCGGATCATCACCGCATACCGGCCGACCGGGATCGTGGGGAGCATCTTTAAGCTGATCCATCTTGCCCGCCGGATGAAGGAAGATGGAGTCATGCCGGAGGATTCATCGGTAAAACGACTGGTTGCCGGGGGGGAGAGCTTTGCCGAGGAATCGCGATCGTATGTTGCAGAGCTATGGCAGCGTGATGTTTTCAATACCTACGGCTCCACCGAAGGGACCATGTGCGGGGAGTGCGTTGTCCGAAACGGTCTGCACGTCCCTGAAGACCTTGTCCACCTGGATTTCTACGACCCCGCCCTCCAGTCGTTTGTCCCTGACGGTGAATGCGGCAGGGCGGTGCTGACCACGCTGCTCCCGGTTGGCGGTCGGGCTGCGTTCCTCCTGATCAACTATGACACCGAAGATACAACGATGGTGCTGACCCGGGAACCCTGTCCCTGCGGAAGGACCCACATGAAGATCATGAACCCTCAGCGGGAGGCCGAAACCGTCTGGATCCTAGGAACTCCCGTGAACCGGGTGGATATCGAGCGGGGAGTCTTCCAGCGCGAGAACATGGAATACCTTACAGGGGAGTACGAAGCATTCGTGTACGGGGGTGACGAGGACGGGGAGACCGTACTCCGCGTGAGCATGGAGTGTAACGATCCCGCTATCATTCCGGGCGATGTGGTTGCCGAGACCTTCAGGAAATCATTCTTCCGGGCTAAACCGGCCCTTGCCCGATCGCTTGGAGACCTCTTTTCCCTCGTTTTTTCCTTCACCGGGCCGGGGGGACTGGAGCTCTACCGCCTCAAAGGCCGGCCGAAACGGCTCGTGGATCGAAGACCGTGATAACCGGAACCGGTCATGTCCCCTTTCTTCCCATTGTGTATCGATAAGTTTTTTATCCTCATGAAGTAAACCGTATTATGCTCAAGGGATATGCCACCTGGTTTTCATTTTGCCGGACACCCCCAGAATCTGGCATCAACCCCCTACCTATCAGGCGTGGTAATATCCTGAGCACCCCCTGGCACCGGTTCTCCATTCCATATTCTTCGTATTGACAGGGACTTCTTCCACCTATTGCTTTATTCGATACCAGGACGAACTTCTGGGATACATGTCAGACCCAATTGCCGCCCTTGCCTACGCGTTCGCGGCACTCTTCATTATCCTGGATCCCCTGCTTTCAGTCCCTATATTCACTTCGATGACCCGCGGACAGAGCCCGGCCGAGATCAGCCGGCAGGCGCTTATCGCCGTAGCGGTTGCCGGCTTCCTGATGTACCTGTTCCTCTTCTTCAGTTTCTTTATCTTCGGCACGCTGGGAATTACCATCGCCAGCTTCCAGATTGCCGGGGGGATCCTGCTCTTCCTTCTCGGTCTGCAAATGGCCCTTGGCATCGATATCGGCAGGACCAGGGATCATGCCCATACCGCAGCAGGGGTGGTCATCGGCACCCCGCTCCTCTGTGGACCGGGCGCCATAACGACCGTTCTCCTCTTGTCAGAGGACAACGGGATGATCATCACCGCTGCCGCCATTGCCCTGACGCTTGCCGCAACGTTCCTGATCCTGCGGTTCTCCTTCCAGATCCAGCAGATCCTTGGTGTCACGGTAACGGAGATACTTGGAAAGATCCTGGGAATGCTGGTTACGGCCATAGCGGTCGGAATTATTGCCGGCGGAATTGTCGGGATCCTGCAGGAATACAGTTTGGTCTCCTCTTTTTCTTTCTCCATGGGAGGGGGATAAGACGGGATCTCCCGTCACAGGGTCCCCGCCCACTCCTCTGGATCGGCCGGAATAGCTATCATCACCATGCATCGCCCGATCGTGGTACAGGACTGGACTCGCAATGTTTCCAGGAAGAAAAACCTGCTCACCGGGCTGGACAAACCTGGCTGGTGATCTGACGATCCAAAATCCTGGTCGGGTGGATTTCAGCAGGGGAGCACATTGATCAGAACGTTCCCCTGAAGCGGAACGGAACATGGTCTTTCATGCGGACAAAACCGATACCGGTATAGAAATCCTCGGTCCCGGGTTCTGCAATCAGGGCGATCCAGGTAATACTGCGCGAAAAACAGAACCTGATCAGGGCCCTGGCAATCGCGCTTCCAACCCCCATCCCCCGATACTCCGGGATGACAACCAGGTCCTGGATATATGCATCACTGACGCCATCCGAGATAACCCGTCCCATCCCCACCGCCGGCCCGTTATCGCCTGCGGTCGCTACCGCGAACGCATAACTCCCTTGGAGCAGCAGGGAGACGTGTGCAAGATCATGCTCCCTATGCCACCAGCCCCCGGCTTTATACAGCCTGGCCAGCTCATCGATGTCCCATTCCGTTACAATATGCACACAGATTTCTGGCTCCATCGTATTCCGAAAGAAAATTGTGTCCAATATACACCAATGGGATGTATAAAGCAGCTGGGAATATCGTTCTGGGGAGAACGGAAAATCGCATAGCTCGCCAATACCGCCAATGAACCTCCGGACAGGGCCTGCCGGCGCACTTCACATCAGGATGCCCGGGCGGCAATGAGGCGGATAGCACAGCCAACGATTTCCCCCAACTCATCGACCGTAAGCAGGTTCGAGTTGAGAACAAGGTGATAGGGCGAAAGGTCTGCGATATCGATCCCGTAGTAGGTCCGGTAACGGAGCGTTTCACTGGCTTCGCGTTCCCGGGTCAGTTCTGTCGCCCTGCCGAAGTCTGCAATGACGTCACGGGACGAAATCCGCGAGACCCGGCACTCGATCGGTGCATACAGCCAGACTTTAAGGTCAGCTCCGGGGACAAACCAGGCCGAGAGCCTGCCTTCCACGATGATATCATCATGGGAAAGGGCGATCTCCTTCTGGCGCTCATCGATAATGCGATCAAAGGAGGGATCCTCCTCCGCAAGCCTCCCGAATTCCGCGATGTCCATCCCTTGCTCGGCTGCCATCCTGCGGAATACCTCTCCGGCCGATATAATGTCAATTTGAAGGATCTCTGCAAGGTGAACTGCCAGTGAGGTGGTCCCGCTGCCGGGAAGCCCGCTCACCGTGATGCGCATCAGATTCCCCCGATATTCAGGGCCTTTCGAACCACCTGGGATAGAGTGAGGGAGCAGATCATATACCAGAAGATCCAGGCCGGGATAAAGGTGAGCACCACATCCTTGAGCATGAGGGGTCCGAAGAAGGGCATGGTGATCCCAATCGGATCGGGAAAATTATTCAGGCGGTAAATCAGCCAGAAGAAGATGGGAACAGAGACGATCAGGATGTAGGCCATGGGCTTGAACTGCTGCTGCGACATTTCGAGCTGCTCCTTCATCACCTTATCCCGTTTCGATTCCAGTTTCTTGATCTTCTTTTCGTCTCCGGATAGCTGTGCCTCGCGAAATTCCTTCTGGAAAACCTTCATGCGCTCCTGAACTTCCTGCATGCGCTCGTAATCGATGGTGAACTTCTGGATGACCGAGGAGTAGAGAGCAGTAAGGGACGAGAGCAGGATGATGATGACATAAAACGGGATCGCCCCGGCGAGCGGACCTAACACCGTGTCAAGAGATCCCCCGACACCCTCGCGTATGGCCGGGATGCTGTAGGAAAAGATCAGCAGCATGGCGATGAGGAGGGCGATGAATCCCCCGTAACTTTTCCGGGCCATATCCCTCACCTGAGCACGGCAGCCAGGTCCTCCACTGCTTTTTCGAGGAGGTGATCGGCATTCGTGACGTACTTCACCGCGCAGCCCGCATACATGGAATATGCAGCGGCGATAGCACGGTTGAACTGCTGGTGTTCGGCGATCCCATATGACCCTTCAAGATCGCGGGACCGTGTCTCATCGGAGAGTCTTCTGAGGAGGATCTGGTCCTCGTTAGTTTCAACAAGCACGATGGTATCAGGCATCAGCTCCCGTAGAACCCATTCCGGGAGTCCGGCAAGGTAGCCGGAAGGAGTCTTGATCGATGCATGGGTATCGATGATGATATTTCCCTCTTCCCTTGCCATGGCCTGAGCCGCAAGTTTCTGGAGGCGTTTCTGGATCTCTTTGTCAAGTTTTCGCATCTCGTCGCGGTCCCTGACAATGCCTTCCTTTAGTGCCACGTCAAACATGTAGGTCCCGAAATTGAGGGTCCGGTAGACTATCCCCTCCTGTTCGAGCACCTTAAGGGCACCGGTAACCACCGTTGTCTTCCCGACCCCGGGAACCCCGGTAATGATGACTCTCCTCCCCATTCTCGTATCACTCCTTTCCAAAGAAAGTCCGCATGAACGGATACATTTCCATGATCTGCTGACTCGCGATCTCTTCGTACAACCGGTAGGTGATGCTCACCGTCAGGAGTAGTCCGGTACCGCTAACCGCCCCGATGACCCCGAACAGGTTGGCAAAGACGGAGAGCAGCCCGATGAAGACCCCTCCGATGACCGTGACCCGGGGGATGTACCGATCGAGGTACTTCTCAAGGATCTGGGGATTTCTCCGGTATCCGGGGATCGACATGCCTGACAACTGGATCTGGCGGGCAACGTCTTTTGAATCGAGACCTGCGGTCTTGATCCAGAACAGGGCAAAGACTGCACCACCGACAACCATGAAGGTGATATCAACGGCAAGCCGCATCATGATCTCCCATGGTGCATTGGTGATGTTGTAGGCCGGGACCCACCACATCCACTGGCCTGGACCATTGATTGGTGACAGGTAGTACATAAGTCCGCTTACGGCCTGGGATCCGGAAAAAGTCCCAAAGATTGTGATGTTGATATTATACAGGAACAACCCGATCATCTGGATGTTGGCCTGTAACACCCTGACTAGGATCATGGGAAGCACGCTGGCATAGATCAGCTTCACCGGAAACCGGGCCCGGGCACCACGCACCTGGGCATGTGCAAGCGGGATCTCGATCCTGGTGGACTCCACGTAAACCACGATGAGAAATATAGCGATGGTGGTGATGAATGCCAGGATCTCCGGTCCCATGTACTGGATGAAATTGGCCCCGTCCAGGATCACCGCTACCAGACGGGGGAAGAACCCGATGGGAAACTGGTCCTGGGCCGGAATCCAGGATATGAGCCCGTTGATGATGGCCTGCGAGATACCGGCGATGATGAAGAGTCCTACTCCGGAACCGATCCCCCACTTGGTCACCACTTCATCCATGAACATGATCAGCACTCCGCCGATACAGATCTGGATGAAGATTATCAACGAGACCGCAAAGGCGTTCCCCCCAAAGAACATGTTCGCGATGACCGGATCCGGCATCAGGAACCCTCCAACCAGGTTTGGCAGCGCCTCGATGATGATCATGGCAAAGATCAGGAGCTTCTGGAGCCCCATGTAAATGACCTGACCACGGACTTCGGTGGTATCGATCCGGAGGATGTCTGCTCCCTTGAGTAGTTGCAGCACAATGGATGCCGTGACGATCGGGCCGATACCAAGCTGGACCAGGGATCCGCTCGCACCGGCAAGGAGCGCCCGGTAAAATTCGAACAGGTCCTGGGAGCTTGGATCAAGGCCCCAGAGCGGGATATTGGTCATCACGAAATAGAGAACAAGGATGCCCGCTGTCCAGAGCAGCTTGTTCTTGAAATGGACATGGCCTTCAGGGCTCCGGACTGCCGGCATTGCAGCGAGCAGCGGTTCCATTCGGTCCAACAGTGTTCCCATGCTCACACCAGGAAAAATGGTCAGATGACCCGGGCCTGACCGCCCATTGCTTCAATCTTGCTCTTTGCCTGCGCGGAAAACGATTTCGCGGTAACGTTCATCTTCAACGTGACTTTTCCGCTTCCAAGTATCTTATCGATACCGATTTGATCCGCATGGATCAGGACGGCATCACCATCACGGGTCGCTTTTCCATCGGCAACGAGCGAAATAGCTATGGAATCGAGTTCACCGATGGAGATGGTGGCCTGGACACGGCTGGTCTGGTTGAAAAAACCGCACTTGCCGTTATGAATCTCTCCGGAGAGGAGATAGTGGGAGAAACGGTGGTCACGGTGACCCGCCCGTCCTCTCCCCCCCCGGTTCCCGGCTCCCCGACGGTTCTTGTGGGTACCCCCTCCGCAGGTTCGCGATCCGCGGTACTTCGAGCGTTTGTTGACCGGCATTTCCTCACCTCATCCTGTGGAGGAGCAAATTGATCTCCTGGCCATAGTAGCCGAGCGCTCCCCCCTGCTGTGCAGTCCGCTTGATGGTCCGATATCCCTTCCGAGGCGGGTGTAACCGAAGGACCGGTTTGACCCCGGGGACATCGGTCAGCCGGGCTTCTCCTGAAGCCAGTGCCGCTGCAAGTTCGCTGATCCCCCCATACGGGGAATTACCTTTCACGTATTCATCAGTCAGCGGGGCATTTCCAACGATCCGCCCGCGGGTCCGGAGGACGGACTCGATTGTCTCGGCGTCAATTTCTCCATATGCCACAAAGTCCTTGACTTTCCGAATCATCCCGAGATATTCAGGAGTGTCCGGAACCAGTACGCAGTGGTTGATATGGTGGAGCCGGAGCATCTTGAGTGTATCCTTGATCTCCCTGCGGGTATTGACCACTCCGCGAACCTGTACGATGGCGTACATCACACCGACCTCCCGGTCCGGATCATGTTGGTCGCCTTGAGGGCGTTGAAAGTGGCCTTGGCAAAGTTGATGGTGGTCCGTGTCTGGCCCTTGGAGAACGTCCAGGCGTCCTTGATCCCCGCGAGTTCGAGCACCTTCCTGCTGATCTCACCGGTGACGAGGCCGATTCCCTGGGGCGCCGGCTTCAGGGTTACCCTGACGCTGCCCGCGGTGCCTTCCACCTTCATGGGGATAGAGTGTGCCGCAACGCACCCGCATTCCCAGGAGCCGCACCCCCTCTTCACCTTGATCACGTTCATCTTGGCATCAACGATTGCCTTCTTGATGGCATCGCCGACCTGGGAATCCTTTGCCTGGCCAAAGCCGATGTAGCCGTTCCTGTTCCCGACCACGACAACAGCCCTGAACTTCACCCGTCGCCCCGAATCGGTCATGCGCTGCACCATCTGGATGTCGAGAACCTCGTCCTCGAGATCAGGGAGGAACATATCAACGATCTCAGGTTCCTTGATAGGGCGTCCGCTCTCGAGCACCTGGTCGATACTGGTGATCTGCCCCGATGCAACCTGCCTGCCGAGGCCGGTGAGCGGTACCCATTCTGCCTTCTCGAATGGCATTTCACCTCAACTCCTTCATGATAGCATCGATTGTCTCATCCACATTCTGTACGAGGTTCCCCGCGCGGTCCGGTGCGTAGGCAGCGATATGCGCGCCTTTCACCCGTGACTCGTCGGGAAGTATCGCTTCTCCGTGTGGTATATCGAGCCCGGCGGTCACCGCACCTTTCAACGCGGCAAACACCCGTGATCCGGGGGTCGCCCGGTGGAGACCGATATCGAGGACCGCGCTCTGGTAATCAGCGTTCAGTGCCCTGACTGCAAAGAGCATGCCGGTCAGGTAAGCAGCCGGGGTATTTGATGCAGACCCCGTGTACCCGAACCGGGCAAGCTCTGTTGAACTGGCGGCGACCATGGTGTGATCACCCTCGAGCCTGGCAGAGACCATCTGGATGATGATGGAGCGGTTGGTCCTCCGGACCACCATCCGCGGCCGGTCGGATACCACGAGTTTCGCCCGCCGGTAGTAATCGGTCTTTCCTTCCTTTCTCCTGCGGAAAGGAACAAAGTAGCGTGCTCCCGTTGCCATGTTACTTCATCCTCCCGGAAATGATTTCCATCTGGGCCCGCAGATGGGCGACATTCCTGAACTGCCCGCCGGCAGCCTTCCGGTAAAGCACCCTGTAGAGATTCCGATCGATCTCACCGCTCTCGCGGAGCGATGCCAAAGCTTTTCTGATTGCCCGGATCTTCTGTATCCACTGCCTTTTTCGCGGGTTGCGTGCTCCAGCCGCACCACGCCGTCTTCCCGGTCCCCTGCAGTGGCCGTAGGAGCGCTTTGCCATCTTCTCACGGGCTCTGCCGCGGCTGTTTCCGCGAATCTGGGTTGCCCTGATTGCCCCCTCAGATATTAAGGCACGGATGTCCTCGCGCGAAATTGCGTTCTTTATATCTGCAAGACGTTCGGGGTCGAACCAGACCCGGTTTTCTCCGCAGTCAAGGACAGAGGCCGCGATTCTCCGCTGGTTTGCGACATTAGTCATCGCTGCTCACCTCCGTTGCCGGCACCACGATTTCCCGGGGGTTCAGGATCTTGAGCCCGGCTGAAAGTGCATGTTCCTGGATCTCCCGGCGCTTCCTGTTTCCTACTGCTGCACCGATACGGATGGCGCTTTCAGCGGGATCCAGCCCTGCCAGGTCTTTTTGCGAGAAAACCCGTACCTCACGGTAGCCGCTCGGGTGCATTCCCCGGATTGCAACCGGGCTCCCGTATCCGGGAGTCGGAAGCGGACCTTTTGCTTTTTTCTGCCTCCGCTTCTTGGAATGGAGCCCCCGCGGCATTCTCCAGGATTCGGAGAGCTGCTTCTTCTTCCCTGCGCCGTCGCGCTTAAAACGGGCTCCCTTTTCCGAGCGGACCTGGATCAATCTCTTCTTTTCATCGGCCATCTTCATCATCCCCTCGCCACGAGATAAATCCCGTCCTGGAATATACGCGGGTCGCGTTTCCTTATCTTGGTCGCATGCTCGATATTTGCCGAAGAATTGCCCAGGAGTTCCTTGTCAATCCCGGTGAGCACGATCTCATCGTTGCTGATCTTTGCGGCAACACCGTTTTCGATATCGGCAAATCGTGATTTTTTCTCACCGAGGAAATTGATGATCTCCAGCCGGGTACCATGGAGCTTGAGCTGGATGGGAAAGTGGCTGTATACCACCTTCATCCGGTACTCGAACCCATCGGTGACTCCCGTGCACATGTTCCTCACATGGGCTTCGTAGGTCCCCACCATGGCCATGACCCGTTTCCTGTCTGAAGCCGTGGAGATGACCACTTCGCCGTCCCCGATTCCCACGGCAACCTGTGGGAACCGGACATTCCGTTCGAGCGCTCCTTTCGGGCCCTTCACCTTCATCACCGGACCATCCAGTTCTATGGTGACGCCGCGGGGTATGGCTACATGTCGTTCTGATGCCATCGTTCACACCTCAGTAGACATACCCGAGCAGTAGCCCCCCGACGCCCTCTTTCCTTGCCTGCTCATGGGTCATAACACCCTTCGATGTGGAAAGGATCAGGACGCCGAAGTTTTTCCCGGGAAGGAACTGCGTCTCCCAGTATTCAAGGTCAGCGAGCGGGACATTGTATCGCGGTGAAATTGCACCGCACCGGTTGATTCTCCCGTTCAGCTGGACGAGGAACTGCCCGCCGCGACCATCATCGAGATACTCAAATCCAGTGATGTACCCCGAGTCCTGCATGATCCGGAACATGGCCCCGAGGAGTTTTCCGGCCGGCTCGATGATCACGCTTGGCTTGCCGCCATCAGCAGCATTCTTCAGCGCACTCATCCCGTCTGCAATGGTATTCTGTCTTGCCATCGGACATTCCCCCTCAGTTCATCTTCTTGAAACCCATCTTCTGGGCCCATTCACGGAAGCACTGCCTGCAGAACATGATGTGGTACCTGCGGACAATCCCCTGTTTGCGGCCGCACATCGTGCATGCAAATGCGCCCCGGCCAAACTTCTTCGTCTTCTCTCCGCCCATTACCGCACCTCCACGTTGTAGCGTGATTTCAGGAACTCCAGTGAGTCTTCATGGGCCACCCGTTGTTTCCGCGGCAGCTTCCGCTGCTCTATGTGGCGCCGGGAAATCCTGACGCCTTTCCTGGCGAGGGCAACGTTGACGTCCATGCCATAGATCCCGATCTGGGGGTCATACGACATCCCGGGGAAATCGGTATGTTCCTCGATCCCGAACGAGAAGTTCCCCTGCCGGTCGAACTGGGCCGGAGAAAGCCTCTTCTCGATGATCCTGAACGCTGTTTCCAGGAATTCCCCTGCTTTTTTTCCGCGGAGGGTTACCTTGCAGCTGATGGGCGCCCCCTTGCGGATACCAAACGCCGGGTTGGTCTTCCTGGCATTGCTCTTCACCGGGTTGTTTCCGGTTATCTGGCGCATCAGGTCGGTAGCCTTGGTGAGCTTGTCGCCACCCTCTCCGACGCCCATGTGGACCACGACCTTTTCCACGTAGAGCTCGCGCATCTGGTTCATTCTTCAATCCCCCATTCAGCAAGTGCCGAGGTCTCCCGGCCCACCATATAAATGTAGGAGTCGATGGTGTCAAAGGCCGTCCCAGTACGCTCATCGACGAGGAACACCCGGTTCGGGACGCTTGATTGTGTCTTTTCTACCCGGGTGATCCGGGCGATTTTGCCGGAGTGTTTCCCGCCGATGACCATGGCCATGTGTCCCACCCCAAACGGGAAGTGATCCACGATGGTGAACCGGTCCTCGGGCGAGATCGACAGAACCACAGAGTCGCCAGGCTTATAACGGTTGTCAGCGATGACGTTGCCTCCAAACCGGAGGTTCAGCTGGACCTTTCCGCCAGGGACAATAGTCTTTCCCCGGATCTTTGCCAGGCGGGTCCTTGCCGACTCGGCATCGATCTCGATGGTCTTATGCCTGCCCTTCTTATCCCTGAGGATCCGATAATGTTTTCCGATCTTAGGCAGGGAGACGATATCGAAGACCCCGATTCCCATTTTCGGGTCGCGGCAGGGCCGCCCGTTGATGATGACATCCCGCTGACCAAGGATCTGTTTGACCTCTTTCATGTTCAGGGCAAACCCCATGTGGTCACGGAGCCAGACGGCAACCGGCATGGCGTTGGCATTGTGCGGACCTGCTGCAGTCTTGGTGATGAACGCTGCCGTCTTCTTCGGGATATGCCATGAATCGGGTGCCCGGAGCCGCTTGAGATGATCCGACATCAGCGTCCCTCCCCAAGCTTCCCGACCCTCTTGCTGTCCTTGAGGTTGAGCTTTGTGATCTGGACGTTCGATGGATCGAGCGGGCGCGGTACCTCCGTTCCATCGGCCTTGGGAATGGAGATTCCTGCTACAACGATCCGAAACCTGCCTGTATCGACCGCATCCACCACACCCTCCGTGCCAGCCGATTCTCCCCGGAGAACCTTGATGGTATCGCCCTTGATTACCCGGACCGAGCGTCTCTTGTAGAAATCCCTGAGCTCTTTTGAGAGCGGTGAGGAAATGAGCCTGCTGCGGAGGTGTAATGGTGCGGTATAACGCGCTTTACGCTGTTTTCTCGGTTGTTTACTTTCAATTCGTACCATTGGACGACACCTCACACGATCATGGTAGCCATGGAACCGATCTTTGGGAATCGCTCGGCTACTTCCCTGGCAACGGGGCCCTTGATCTCGGTCCCGCGGGGCTCGTTCTTCTCGTCAACGATAACCACGGCATTGTCATCGAAAGCGACACGTAATCCGCCCGGTCTTCGCATCTCCTTGCGCTGCCTGATGACCACCGCACGCACCAGCTTGCGACGCATGTCCGGAGTCCCTTTCTTGACGCTCACCGTGGCGATATCCCCAAGCCCCAGCTTCGGCTGCCGGCGTCGAACGCCGTGGTAGCCGAAGACTGATACGATCTGCACTTCGCGAGCACCGGTATTATCTGCGCAAAGGAGGCGCGTCCCGGTGGAGAGGGCCCGCGGGATAGATGACTGTATCGCCTTCATGACTGCTGCACCTCCACGACCACGAATGTGGTGGTCTTCGAGAGCGGCCTGCACTCGGCAATCCTGACGGTGTCGCCAGTCTTTGCCTGGATGCAGGGCGGATTGTGGGCATGAATCCGCGAGCTCCTCTTCTCATACCGATCATACTTGCCCACATAATGGAGGTAGTCTCTCTCCACGACCACCGTTCCCATCATGCGATCGCTCACGACTTTGCCGGTGATCACCTGGCCGCGCACCGGTAAACTGCCGTGAAACGGACAATTTGCGTCGCTGCATGCCTCTTCAGGCTGCCGGACGCCCAATCCAATATTTCGTGCCATTATGGTCCTCTCTTTTTTGCATGCTGCATGATCCTCTTTTCAGGAGCATTGACCAGCGCCGAACCGTCAACCTCGACCAGTACGCCCCCCCCAAGCAGGAACCGGAACCAGGTACGGGATTTCGGTATTCTCTTGTCACCGCACGCAGTGCGGATGACGAGGGTGTTTCTGGTTTCATCGATGACACGGCCGCTGATCCCCCGATGCAGGGGGTTTGCTGCATCCCTGACCAGAACATCCAGTCCGATGAGCTCGTGACGCAGGATGTTCCGGGGAGCAATCATACTGCTCTCCTCTGGTTCTGTTCGGTCATCATCCGGGCAATAGTTCGGCGGAGTTCCCTGATTCTCCCAGGGTTCTCGGTCGACCCTCCGGCGCTGACCTTTCCGTTATGCTGGATCAGCTCGATTTTGAGCTTGTCCAGCTGCTCCTGCAACTCCACGTTGGAGAATTGCCTGATGTCACTTGCGCGGAATATCGCCATATTACCGTTCCTCCAGCAGGGTTTCGTCAGCATATTCCTCGATCATATTCTCGAGGTCATCGTTGACATCCTCGCCAACATCGGTCACTTCTATGGATGGTGGCGGCAGTGGTTTCTCCTTCGGCTTGAACATCTCGAAATGGTCAGGAAGCTTGGCATCGGGCGGTATGATACACACCTGGACACCGATTACGCCGAGCTTCTTGACGGCGACCGCATATCCTTTTTCCACGATGGTATTGACCGGTTCACCACTGTGCTTGATGTAGCCCTGGGTGAATTTCTGCACACGGGCACGGGAGCCGGTGAGCTTCCCGGCGATGATAACCTCGCATCCCAGGGCGCCTGATTCCATAACCCTCCTGATGATACTCGACCCCGCCTTACGGAAATACCAGCCCCGTTCGAGGGCGTTGGCCAGGCGTTCGGCCATGATCTGGGCATTGAAGCTAGGGTTTGCAACCTGCTGGACCTCTATTTGTGGCGATTCGACCCCGAAGCTGGTTGCAAGATCCTGGGTCAGCTGCCTGACCACCTTTCCGCCCTTGCCGATCACGATACCGGGTTTCTCGGCGTAAATCGTCACCTGGGTGCCAAGCGGGGTTCTCTGCAGATCCATTCCACCGTATCCGGCGCGGCGAAGCTCCTTGACCAGATACTTCTCCACCCGGGCGCGTCGCGCCCCTTCGGCGATGAACTTTCTCTCTACCGCCATTACTGCACTTCCTGAACAACGATCTCGATATTCACGGTCTCCCGGCGCTTGGGCGTTGCCCGGCCCATGGCTCTCGGGAACATCCCCTCAAAGCCCCTTCCCCTGTTGGCAGCGGCGTGGATGATCCGCAGGTTCCCGGTATCAAGGCCGAGATATTCTGCGTTCTTGGTAACCGAATGGATCAGCCGGACATAAGCCAGGGATGCCTTGCGCGGGTATCTCCCCGCGTCCCAGCCGGAGAGCCCGCGTTTGTGGGCGACCTTGCGGTTGTATTTCCGGAAGGGGATTGCTTTCTTTGCAGAGATAACCTCTTCGAGGTATGCTACCGCCTCTCCGGTCTTTTTGTTCCTGATGAACCTGGCTATCTCCATGGCATGTTTCGGGGAGATTGGCAGTTCGTTCGCCTTTCCCCTGGCCACGGTTTCGCCCGAGACCGGTGTTGAATAACCTGTGCGTGCCATTGACCATCACTTCAGCGGTACATACTTGCTCGACCGGGTGGCACCGATACCGGCACTCCCGTGGGTCACTTTTCTCCTTGTCAGCGCGAACTCGCCAAGGTAGTGGAAGATCGATTCGGGCTGGATCTCGACCTTCATGAACTCCTTTCCGTTATAGATTTCCACTTCCTTCCCGATCATGTCGGGCATGATGACCATGTCGCGGAGATGGGTACGGATCTTTGCCTCACCGCTCCTGAACCGGGCGAGAAGGTGCTCCTCGCCCTGCGTCAGGCCCCTCCGTACCTTCCGGCGGACCCGTGCGGGCATGACCGGCAGGAGTTCGCTTGTCCCCATCTTGCGAAGCTCATCTATCCGGAAACCGCGGTAGGTGAATTCCTCGCGCCGCCTCGGCAGTCTCTTCTGTGTCTTCTTTGCCATGTCAATACCCTCACTTCTTGCCGCGGCCGGTCTTCCGGGCCGCTATGTGTCCGACTGTCCTTCCCGGGGATGTCCCCCTGCCAATGGTCTTTGGTCGACCGGCATGCTGGTGACCGCCGCCTCCAAAGGGATGGTCGATGACGTTCATGGCCACACCCCGGACGCGGGGCCAGTTCGAGGCCGCATTCCTCATCTTGTGGAACTTGTTGCCGGCCTTGATGAATGGTTTCTCTCCACGTCCGCCACCGGCAACGATGCCGACGGTCGCCCGGCAGCGTGCACTGAACCATTTGGTTACACCGCTTGGCATCTGGACGCCCACCTGGCCCTCGCTCTTGTCGATAACTATGGCCTGGACGCCGCTCGCACGGACGAATTTTCCCCCGTCATTGGGCCTGGCTTCGATGTTGCAGATGTATGCTCCGGTCGGAATCGATCCGAGCGGGAGGGTGTTGCCGTTCCGGACTTCTGCTTCCGGTCCCCAGACGACCTCGTCACCAACGCCGATACCTTCCGTGACCAGCATGTACATCTTCGATCCATCCTCGAGTTTCACGAGGGCAATAGGGGTGTGGCGGGCCGGATCGTGCTCGATATCGCTTACCGTACCTCGCACCGTCGTTTCACTTGTCCCGGCGTGACGGAGTGCTGCCTTGAACCGGTGTGACGGAACCCGGTAAGTCGAACCTCCTTTTCCCCTGTTCTGTGTTGTAATGCGATGTCCCATCTCCCTCACCTACATTATGCCAAGCCTGCTGAGAATCTCCTCGGCAGCCTTCTCGTTTGCAAAGCTGATGGTCGCTTTCTTCTCACCGTGCATTGTCATTGCCGTTGAGATACCGACCACTTCCTGTTCGAACGCCCGCTCGATCTCCCGCTTGATCTGGCTCTTGGTAGCGTTCCGGTCTACGAGGAACTGGAGCTTGTTCTCCTTCTCAAGCGCCATCATGGCCTTTTCAGTCACATAGGGATGCTTAAGCACCATCTCACTGCCCCCCCAGTTTCATCAGGGCACTCTCGGTGAAGACCGTGAGACGGCCGGGAAGGGTGCCCGGAGCAAGGAGCTCGGTATTCAGCTGGTCAAACGTCACGACGTCAACTCCGGCAAGGTTCTGTGCCGCCTTGAGGGGAAATTCCCCGGTAACGATGAGCAGGCTCTTGCGTTGCTTGTAACGACGGCCCCGCATCTTTCCCCGCCCGGCACGAACCTTCCTGCTCTGCTTGGAGCGCTCCACATCGGGAAACACCCCGGCCGCAGTCAGGGCAGCGATGACTTCCGCAGTCTTCTCCAGGTTCTCGAAGCTGTTCTCGAATACTACCGGAAGCGATCCTGGGAAGAGGTGGCCCCGTGCCCGGACAAGTTCTTCCGAGGCGCTTGCCGCCAGTGCGGATCTGAATGCCTTTTTCTTCTCTTTCTTGTTGATCCGCTGCAGGAGGACTTTCTCAACCACCGGAGGGTGGGCTTCACGCCCGCCCTTTGCCTGCGGAACCTTTGCTGCCCGTGAACCGGACCTGATACGGGGAACGTGTGAGGCCCCCCGTCCGCTGCCCCAGCCTACAGCGGATGATTCGATGCCTGCATACGGGTATGTCCCGTGCGGCTGCCTGCGGGTGCTCTGGAGGGCGTGAACGGCTTTCCTGATGAGGTCGGGGCGGTACTCTTCATAAAACGCCTCGGGCAGATCGATGTCGCCCGCCACTGTGCCATCAAGTGTTAGAATCTGTGCTTTCATCTTCGCTCACCCCTGCTTGCTCTGAACGCTTACGAATTGTATCGCAGGCTGCCTGACCGCGTGCTCTCCCTGCCTGATGGCAGGCCGGATTCTCACCAGTCGTTTGGCAGGTCCGGGAATGGATCCCTTCACCAGTACGTACGGGTTACGAAGAACGCCATAATGGAGGAACCCCCCGGCAGGGGTGATCTCCGACCCGTTGTTGCCGATCGAGAGAATCCTCTTGTTGAATTCCGTCCGCTGCTGGTATCCCATCTGCCCGGTCTGTGGCACCTGCCACCGGACGTGATGGGGGTTCCAGGGGCCCAGGTTTCCGATGTGGCGTTTCTTGCCTCCCCGGGAGTGTTTCCGTTTGCGAAGCTTGATTCCCCAGCGCTTGACCGGGCCCTGGGTTCCCTTTCCTGTGGTGACCGCAGTTATATCCGCATAGGATCCCGGCTTGACGATGCTCGTGAGGCTCACCTCCTTTCCCAGCAGTCCGTTCGCGAACTCGTAACGCCCTTCAACCGGACCCCCTGCCACCCGGATCTCCATGAGATCGGGCACCTTCTTCGGGATACCGGTGATTTTTTCGGGTGTGGTATGCATCAGGACAAAGATGTCGGCGACCTTCCCTTCGGCCATCGCTTCCTCGATCTTCTTTTTCGCCACTGCACCGTCATATGACCCGGGAAGGGAGATCCGCTTTTCCAGAGCCAGATCCGGTTTCTCCGTCCATACCTCGGTAAGGGGGTGCCGGCCGTAGGTATCACGGGCATACGCCCGGATCGCTGCAACCTTCATGGAAGGAATCTCGATGACGGTCACCGGTACCATGATATCCTTCCCTTCGGTCGGGCTGTTCTTGTGGTCGTCCACCATGACCACGTGCGTCATGCCCACCTTGTAACCGGCAAACCCCTGCAGCACCGGCGTACCCTCGTAGCCGGACCAGGACTGGTATTTTGGAACCTGGCTCTTTGCCCGTTTTCTGGGGCTGAATGCGAGGGATCCCTTTCGCGGTGTGTTGATCTTTGGCATACGGTATCAATCCTTGTATACGATCTGAACGTTGTGTGCAGTTTTCCGGATCGCATAGATACGCCACGGAAAACGATCCGTGGAAGATCCGGTCTGCTCCGAGAAAGCGTGATGCCCGGATTCGGGAACTGGCCTGCCTTAGATTATCCGGCAGTGCTAGCCCGGTCTGTGAATTTCATCCGGATGGCCCCTGCGGATCTCTCTCTGAATTCCGCCGGCCATCGGGTCCAACGTGGTCTTCGCCAACAGATACTGAACTTTTGCGCATATGCACCGCGCTCGCGGCGCATGCGGGCCCGTGTGAGATCACGTCCACCCGTGCGCTTATCAGATCCACCGTGTCAGCCCGTTGTGAATGATCACAACTCCTTCTCGGCTGCGCCCCCATACGGTTGCGCATGCCCACCCGTGAGAATCCCGGTTTTCACCGGAAACCTCAGAGAGGCTTCCATAATAATTATACAGAAATGAATATAAATCTTCGCGAAGCCTGCACCCGGATGCGGCATACGATCTCCCGGGAATTATATGCCGGACTCCCAAATCGTTCAACCGAAGTAGAGATCCCCTTCTTCGTTAATATACACCTCAATGCAGTCCCTGATGTGGCGTGCCCGGAGGCGTTCCGGGATCGCCTCCCGCATCTTATTGATGAGGGAGATGGTATCATATTTGACTTTGATGCCGATGCGCTCGGCCTCCTGGTAAATAAAAGGAGCGACGTCGAGGACATCCATTCCGGGCTCGATGGTGCAGAGATGGGTTGCGTCGAGAGTATACAGGAATTCAAGCGTTTCTCTCGCCCTCCTGATATTCTCCGTCGCCGATTTTTCGATCGTACAAACGTTTGCCTTCGAAGTATTGATGATATCAGCAATCTGCTGCTGGGTCAGCCCCTGCTTCCGATATCTTAGTACTTCTTTCTGGCGATCGGTCAGCAGCCCCTCTTTCATTATCATCCGTTTGGCGGATCAGACTTAAACATTTTTCGTTAACATGGTTGACATCAAGAAAATCCGGTTGTTAACCCACTCCTCCCTGACCGATGACGGATCATTCAAGAAAGAAGCGGTAAAAGTCCGAATTCCTGAATTTGAATCGAATTTCAAAACGTTTATATCTGCACGGACAAATAGTAACCTGTTAAACCAAAAAAAGAGGTGCATATATGGTAGTTAAAGTTGGCGTTGCCAAACTGGGCAACATCGCAAGCGGCGTAATGGCCGAACTCCTTCTCGATGAGAGGGCAGACCGTGAGGACATGCAGACCTTCATGGCAACCAGTGGAACCAAGCTTCAGCCAGAAGACATTGACCGGGTTGTCAACAACATGGTGGCATGGAAACCTGACTTTGCCATCGTTGTATCGCCAAACGGTGTGTTGCCCGGTCCGACCGGCGCCCGCGAACGTCTCGCTGCTGCCGGAATCCCGGTTGTCTTTATCACCGACGATGTCACCACCAAGAAGGAGTGGGCTGATATCAAGGATGGCAAGTTCGGCTACATCATCATGAAGGGAGATGCCATGATCGGCGCCCGCCGCGAGTTCCTCGATCCCATCGAGATGGCCGATTACAACGGAAACCTGGTAAAGGTTCTTGCTATCACCGGTGCGTTCCGAAAACTGCAGAAGGCGCTCGATCAGGTCATCGACCAGGTGAAAGCCGGAAAGAAGGGTGCGGAACTGGCCCTGCCCAAGGTTGTCGTCTCTTCCGACAAGGCAGTCGAGGGAGAGTTCACCAACCCCTATGCTCTCGCCAAGGCCCGCGCAGCCTACGAGATCGCATCGGCTGTTGCCATGGTTAACGTCAAGGGCTGTTTCATGACCAAGGAATGGGAGAAGTATATCCCCATCGTGACCAGCGCTCACGAAATGATGCGCTGCGCTGCGGTCCTGTGCGATGAAGCCCGCGAGCTCGAGAAGGCTTGCGACGGCGTCATCCGGAAACCCCACAAGAAAGACGGCGTCATCGTCTCCAAAACCAAGCTTATCAGCAAGCCGGAATAATCCGGAACTTTCATTTCTCCTTTTTCTACACGTGGTTTCCGCGGTGACCCATTACTGTAAGTTGAGATCTGCCTTGTTGTTCCATCCCAATCAGACCGGGGCCAGATACAGGGTGGCATGGAGTGTTCCTGAATGACGAACTGCTCCACGAACGGCCCGGGGGGAGCGCAGGCGAAGCGGAAACCGGCAGGTATGTTCCTGTAGCCTGAATGAGATTAACCCTCAAAGATCGAGAGAGTTCTAGCAGGAACTGAATGTTCCGGATGGAGGTAAGATAAAAAATCCTCTTCGAATGCTCCTCATCAGCCACGGTCTTTGAAATCCTGACCGAACTTCTCGGGAAGGGTCAGGATCACCGGCTCGAAGTGGAGACGCTCCATGAATGCCGTATCGGACGTCGAAGTTGCATTGGGATTTATCCTGGATATGATGGAACAGAACGAGGAAAACCCGTTCCTGTTTTTGCTCTTGTCAAAAAAGAGTGCCATATTGAAGGCATAGGTTCCAAGATCCCGGTAGAATGACAAGACGCGGAGGAGCCCGTCCACAAACGGCCCGGTATAAGAGGAAAATTCCTCACAGGTTGAGATGGGAAGGATGCACCGGACCTCACGCTCGCCAAGGGGGACATGGTGGGCGTACCAGAAAAGCTCGTTTTTGAACATGAACCGGGGGGAGTTCCCCTCATAATCAGCCAGGTCGTCCCAGTAGCTCCGGCCGGTCCTGGTCATGTACCGGGCACCCTGGAGCAGGTAATGTTCAGCAAGTGCCGGCGCCCGCTGACCGGCAAGGCCCTGTATGTGGGGGTGGGCGATGCTTGCTCCCGCCGATGAGAGATAGTTCCAGTTGATGCTCTTGTATCCCTCAATTCCCTCAAAGGCCCTGATCTGCCCGGTGAGTGCATCGAGAATCTCCGACCGCGAGAAGGTACCTCCATCATGCCTTGCGGTGACGACCGTTACCGTGTGCCACTCGGCATACGGGAACATATTTGGAAAGGTCACGCTTTCGCCGACGCAGATCCGGCCGCCGCCAGCAAACGTCGGGGTTGCGGAAAAAATATTCTCCCTGCAAAACGGGCAATCCGGTGCCGGGGATGGCGGCCGGTATAACGTGTCCAGTCGCCGGTTAAGGCGTGAGGGGGCAATCTTGCACCGGTAGCCAGTCAGGAGCTCTTCGCGCAGCTCGAGCCTGCTCTCTCCAATGGTCAACCTGGTCACCGAGAACATGGTCGCTTCAGGTTTCCATTCGAGGGCAACCTATTAAAATTGTACGAAACGCGAAAACCATCCGCGCATCAAAAAGAAAAAAAAAAAGATCTTCGTCCAGGCCGATTTACACGACGTACTTGCCGAGCAGGCGGATGGAGTTAGTCATGTCCGGCCCCAGCGGGGATCCGAAGATGATCTGGGTTACACCGGCCTTGGCAAGGTCTTCACACTTCTGCTTTACCACGTCCGGGGTTCCGGCGATGGTGAATGCGTCGATGGTCTTGTCATCCACATTTTCACCGGCAGTCTTGAAGTCGAATTTGGCGAGGGCGCCCTTGATGTTTGCCACTTTCGCTGCATCAAGACCGTGGCGCGCGATCAGGTCGGGGGGAGAGCCCGCGGCAATGAAGGCGGCAACGATCTTTGCTGCATTCCGGGCTTTCTTCTCGTTCATGTCGATGGACATGGCGGTGTAGGCACCGACATCAAAGCCCTTTTTGCCGACCTTGTCACAGGCGGCCTTGATGATGGGGATGGCGATTCCAAAGTCCTTCGGATTTGACGCGTTGATCAGCGCCCCATCGCCGACTCTTCCGGCGAGGTCAAGAACCTTGGGGCCCTGGGCACCGATATAAATCGGGACACCTTTCTTGCCAGGGAGGTTCACTCCGGTGAGCTTTGCCCCGTCGTAGTCAAAGAACTGCATTCCGGACTTCTTGACTTCCTCGCCGGAGCAAAGCCTTCGGATCTGGGTCACTGCCTCTTCCAGACGGGCTACTGGTTTCTCGGGGGCAATTGCCAGTTTCGGGAGGGTCGAGAGGTCTCCGGGGCCGATTCCCAGCACGGCGCGGCCGTCGGAGATCTCGTTGAGGGTGCAGAAGAATGATGCCATCGCTGCCGGGGTGTCGGTGAAGGAGTTCATGATTCCCGGACCCATCTTCAGGGTTGTGGTTGCTGCGGCAATCATGGCCAGAGTCGGGTAGCAGTGACGGTTGTTGTAGTGATTTGTGATCCAGGCATAGTCAATATCCTTGGATTCTGCAAGCTTGCAGAAGTTGACCACCTGTTTTACATTAACATTGCCAGGCACAAATTCTATTCCATACGTTGTCAAGGTTAGTTCACCTCACTGTTACATATCGGGCGCAAAATTAAATAGCTTATGATTTTCAGTTATTGGTTTCTGCGAACTCCATCATCACAATGCAGCACTGCCCTTCGTGCTCCACTCCTCTTTCCCGGATACCCCCGAAGGGCTTGCCAGCACCTGGCCGCCTCGCCCCGGATCAGGGGCAGATGTGGGAAATCGTTTCCATGATGAAACAAGAACACCGCTGTCTGGCGTCCTTGCCGGGCAGAATTCGGGGTCACCGGGCGATAATCTTTTTGTTAGCGCCGTTCAATTGGTAACCTGATATCGAACGGCAACCCGGTTTTTCAGGGAAAGGAGGAAGGAAATGAGGATCTTACTTATCGGGATCGGAGGTGCCGGATGCCGGATCGCCGATGCGCTCTGCCTCCAGGATCTCCAGTCCCGTTCACTGCGCTGTATTGATGCCGTAGCAGTTGACAGCAGTGCCGATGATCTGAACGCCCTGCAGACCATTCCGTCTGAGAACCGGATCTTCTTCCAGTCCCTCGATCCATTCCATACCCGTGTTACACCGGATGCACTTCCTCACGAAGAGATTGTTACCAGGCTCCACGGTCTCGATCCAGGCGATATCGATGCTCTGGTTATCGCCAGCGGTCTTGGCGGCACGATGTGCCCCCTCATCCCGGACCTTGTGCGAATCCTCCGGGACCGTATGACCGAACCGGTTTTTGGCCTCCTCACACTGCCCTGTGAACGGGAGGATGAAGCAATATTGGAACGTGCAGCCGACACCGCTGCTGCGCTCGCTCCACTCCTGGACGGCACGGTTCTCTATGACAACGAGCTTTGGTATCACCGGGCAGCCGAGAGCTGGAAAGATAGTAAGACCCCCGGTGGGGCCGATCCTGAGTTCAGGTTTCCGTGGCAGAAACAGGCCACCTCCCCTGTGACGGTTTCCAGCGGATATTCGGGGATTAACACCATGATCGCAAGGCAGATAAGCCTCCTTCTGCGGGCGGGGGAAGTAAGCGATCGGCCCATGGACGAATCGGCCGAAGTGGCCCTCGATTCCGGGGAGATTTTAAACACTATCAGGGGGATGGGGTGGATAGCCATTGGCTACGGCCGGGAGCATCTCCCTGCACTCAACCCTGATCTTATTGCCAGGCTCCGCCCGGCTGGACACTCAGTCCAGGAGAGCCACCTGAAAGCTTCACGGCTGGTTGCGATGGCACGGAAAGCAATTGATGAAGGGATATCGGTATCATGCGACATGAAGGACGCACAAAAGGCCCTGATCCTTGTGGCCGGCCCTCCATCCGAGCTTTCCATGCGCGGGTACATGACCGTCCGGCACTGGATAGATCGCAGTATTTCCGGCCAGGAAGTGCGATCCGGGGACTATCCGATCAGCAACACCCGGTATATTGCCATCCTGATCGTCCTGGCAGGGCTTTCCCGTATCCCCCGGATTGAATCGCTCCGGGGGAAGACCTGAGCACCCGGGATTTCCGGGCTGGCGCTTGTCGACCGGTCATCCGGGCTGGATAACCTTTGAAAATGCCAATAGTTCCCGCCCCTGTGGCGGTTCTTATCGTTATTTCTCTTTAAATGCCGTGGCAATGAAGCTTCAAATAAGGCACTAACAAGAGTGGGATTCGAAAGCAGATTGGAGGGAAATGCCCCCTCGTTGCCTGAAAAGAAGATCGTACTTCCACATCCGGGCAACTGTCACCTGGCCCCGATAGCGCCGGTGCTGTCCTGGTATTTCCCATCGTAGGTCCTCCCACTCCCGGCAACCTGGTGGATGATCATCTGGACCACCCGGTCGCCGGCATGGATCTCTATCGGCTCCGGACCCATGTTCACGAGCCCGAGCGTCAGCTGGCCACGAAACCCGGGATCCACGTATCCTGCGGTTAAGAGCACTCCCCGTCTTCCAAACGAGGACCGAGTCCGGAGGGTTGCTGCAAGATCTGCCGGGAGCCCGACAAGTTCACGGGTATGGGCGAGCGTGCAGATGCCACAGGGGAGCACGAGATCCTCTGCTATCCGGAGGTCGTACGAAGCGGGCTGCAGGCACTCTGCAGCAAACGGCCTGATGACCAGTGATCCGTTCCCGCTCTGCTCCCCGAGCCGTTTCTCAATTTCCTGCGAGGAGAGTATCATTCCGAGATAGTACCGCTTAAAAATGCTTAATATCTTGTGATACCAATGAAAGGGACGGATCCATGGGGTAGAGGATATCCTCTTGGGCTTCGGACCCAAGGACGCGGGTTCGATTCCCGCTGGGTCCGTTCCCTGCGTGAAGTGTTTTTCGATCTGGTGCCCGGGGGTTATGCCCAACCCTAGAGCTGGGCCGCGCGCAATTTTCCGCTGTGAAGCAGGAACGGCCCGTATATTCGACTCCGCATTCCGGTTCCGCAACCATGGTGGTGGAGCTCACAGACCACTCCGCCCTCTGCGTACGCGACCGGTCCGCCGCCTCAGGACGAGCACCGTCCCGAGGATTACCACAACAAACAGTCCGCCAATCCCGGCAAGGAGCCAGTTGAAATTTTTATCCATGCTAATTATGAGAGGCGCGGTTTCATTGGCTGGATCGGGAGTAAACACGATGCTCGCTGGTTTGTATCCTTCCTTTTCCGCAAGGATGGTGCTGGGATGACCTGCACGAAGCCGGACCGGCAGTATGCCCCTGGCATCCGTATATCCTGCCTCCTCTCCGTTGATGGTGATCTTCGCCAATGTTGCGGGCTTTGATGGGCCCTCAACGGTTTTCAGGGTCACGTTCACCCGCGAGTAGGCAAGTTCGAGGACGATATCTTCCCCCTGGGCAGCAACGGTCAGCGGGGATGTGGCCGAAACGTATCCCTCCCGGAGCACTCCCAGGGTATACGTTCCTGCGGTGAGGTTTGAGAGCACCGCTCTCCCATATCGGCTTGTAGTACCTGCAGGTGCATTGTCGATGAGGATCCGTGCACCTTCGACCGGTTCCTGCTCTTCATTGTATACCGACACAAAGACGGTGTAGGGAGCTTTTCCGAGAGGGATGGTGAGAAAGGCGGTATCAGGTTCGACAATCTGGCGCCCGTTGTACTCCTGGTATCCCTCCCTGACAACCCTGATGAGGTAAACCTTGCCCCGCGGCAGTGGCAGGGTCAGTACCCCTTTCTGGTCGGTGCTTCCCCGCTCAATTCCTTCAACGAATATCCTGGCCCCTGGAAGGGGATTGCCCGATCCCTCATCTTTCACCACGAGGGAGAACCGGTCCTGCCTGAACAGCATGACCTGGACGTTCTTTTCAGAATTCGCAATCTCAACCTCGAGGGTAAACGGCTGGTACTGCTCTTTTTCGACCGCTATCCGGTAGGCGGTATGGGCCATGACAAAAAACCTGGCTGTCCCTTCAGTATCAGAAGCCGTGACATTTTCGATCCCGCCCGATTCCAGCGTCACTCCTGCACCTTCTACCGGATCCATTGTGTCAGCATCGTAAACATGGACCAGTAGTGCCATCTTTGAGCGTTGCAGTTCCACCGTTACCATCGTTGCATTTGCACCGGCAGCCCCTGACCAGGAGTCATAGCCGAATTTTTCAATCCGGAGAGATGCCGGTTCGGTGCCTGGGAAGACGAGCTCGAAGGATCCTCCCTTATCAGTTTTACCGGCAAGGGTGCCATTGGAATATATGGCAGCTCCCTGTATAGGGGTGATGTTGCCATTGGTTTCCACAACCTGGATGAGCACTGATCCTCCTGATACACTCCCGGAACAGATGGCGATCAGGAGGAGGGACGCGAGGAGATAAACGCCGCATCTCTGCATAATCTGGTATCAGCCTTTGGAGCATTAAGATTTGGTTGTCGCGGGAAACACTGCCTCAAACAGGCAGGATCGGCATCCTCCTCACACCCAGCTGAACTCCCGGGGAACCCGGTCAAGCAGCATCCCTTCAACGAGCACCGGCATAAGGCGTCTTCCTTCTTCGATAGCTTTCTGAAGCCGCCAACTCCGTTCAGCATAAATGGTGAAGATCGGTTCGCCCTTCTCCACCCGGTTCCCTTTTTTCGCATGTAGCAGAATACCTGCACCGCGATCGTGAGGTGCACCGGCATTGCGTGCCATGCTGATGAGCGACTGGTTGTTCATCTCGACGACATACCCGCTCGCAGGCGCATTGACCACGAATTCGTATTTCCCAGGAGATATGTCTTCAGATTTCACTGAGGGATCTCCTCCCTGGATCTCAATGATCTCACGGAATTTGGCAAGAGCCGCTCCGCTCTTCAGGATGTCCACTGCCATCTGGCTTCCTGTTCCAAGAGGGGCCTTGCCTGACATCTCCAGGGCAATACCGGCGATAGCGGCACTCTTCTGGAGAAGCGATCCGGGCGTATCTCCCCCTTCGAGTATGCGGAGTGCTTCCCTGACCTCGAGCTTCGGCCCGATGCTTCTCCCCACAGGGGAATCCGCGTAGGTAAGAGCGCATTCCACCCGCATGTTCAGCCGTTCACCGAGCTCGATGAACTCCCGTGCCATTTTCCTCCCTTCCATGACGTTTGCTACCTTGGCACCCTGTCCGACCGGGATATCGATAACCACCAGGTCTGCACCCACCGCATACTTCTTGGCCATAACGCTGGCCAGCATCTGGCCGCGGGCATCGATCCTGAATGGATACTCCTGGATGATGATGCGGTCATCGGCAGGTGCTATGTTGGTTGCCCCTCCCCAAACGATCGCTCCACCGACCTTCAGGGTCATCTTCTGGACTTCTTCTGCGGAGAACCCAACCGGGGCAAGGACTTCCATCAGGTCCGCCGTCCCTCCGGCACCGGTAATGGCTCGCGAACTGGTCTTGGGTATTTTCAGCCCGCTTGCGGCGATGATCGGTACAACGAGGAGAGATATTTTATTCCCGGGAACTCCGCCGATCGAATGCTTGTCGACGATGGGATGGGTGTGGAAGGAGATCTGTTCACCCGTCTCGACCATCGCCCTGGTGAGGTGCTCCACCTCGTCCATATCCAGAGCATTGATATAGCAGGCCGTGATGTATGCGGTCAACTCTGCCGGCGTGATGTCATGATTCACCACGTCCCGGATCACGGCAAAGGTCTCATCTTTTGTCAGCCGCTCCCCGTCCATCTTCTTCTTGATGAACTGGAGCGAGCTTGGTCGATCGGCAAGCCTGACCTCGACCAGGTGTCCATCCTCTACCGCAAGTTTCTCATTGGTGATCCGGTAGACCCCCACCGTCCCCTGAGGGATAAGCGTTGTGGTGGTACTGACAAATGCTGCCACGGAAACTCCGGTGTTCTCATTGAGAACCTGCACGCGGTCACCGGCAAGGGCGTTAATGCTCCTGGCATCCTCGATGTTGAGCAGTACTTCACGGGTTCCGATATCGATCAGTTTTACGGTGAATTTCATGGCACTGCAGCTCCGGTGGAGATCGGGAAAGTATCCCGGTTCATTAACAACTGGGGTATTCCCCTATATGCTCTTTTCTGGATTCCCTGCCCTTCGATCTGCCGGAAATACGATACACAACAGGCATCCTGCAGGATGATTCGGGAACATGGAGTGACGGAATGGTTTGTAAACAGGTTTTAAAAAAAGGGGGTTTTTGATTTAGTGTTTGCGCGCGATGAGGAACGCAACTGCACCAAGACCGATCAGGGCAACCAGTGCGCCAAAGCCAGGCGTTGTGGTCTGCGGGACCGTGGTCGGCGGGACCGTGGTCGGTGGGACCGTGGTCGGCGGAGCCGTGGTCGGCGGAGCCGTGGTCGGAGGTACGTATGCAACAACGTTGAAGAGCGTGGTTGCCGTTACGTCCTGTGGGGTCTCGAGGCCGATTGCGGTGGCCTGCACGATATACTCATCGGGCTTGAAGGTGGTAGTGTCAACCGGGAAGGACCAGGTGTTGAAGCCCTCGGTTCCCTTGACAACCTTTACGGTTCCGGAAGCACCGCTGAACTCACCGCTGGTCTGTTTCGGGGTTGGTCCGAAGGCTGAGGAGTATGCCTCGACGAGGATCTCGTCATCGACTGCCAGGTTGGTGGTTCCCTTGATCTCGAACTTATCGCCGACCATCTTTTGGGTGACCGGGAGGATCTTGATCTCGGCTACTTGTACCAGGAACTGGAGCTTCGTGTAGGTATCATCGATAGCTGCGTTGTCCAGTTCAACGGTAAGTGCGTTGGCCGCATCGGAGCCCTGCAGGCTGCCTGCTCCGAAGAGTTTGAACAGGTTGGACCACCGGACCGGGTAGGTTCCTGCAACAAAGTCTCCCCGGCGCTCGATATCGAACAGGTCATTGTACATCGGGTGCTGAACGACAACGAAATACTGTCCGCTTGTCATGCCCGATGTGATGGCACCTGAAATTTCGTATTCAAAAGTTCCATCGTCATTGACACTTTCGGAATTGTCGGTGGCGTAGTTCTTACCCATAACCCAGATTTTAACACCCGGCGAGGGCTTGCCTTCTGCAACTCCGCGGATGAAGATCTTGTCACCCTGGGCGACCGTAGACTGCGAAGCCTGTGCGGTTACGAAGGGCTTGCGGATGATAACCGAGACGGTTGCATACTGGGCGCCAGCAAGATCTGCTTTGGGTCGAGGCTCGGAGACTGCATAGATGGTGTAGGTCCCAGCGTCGAGGTTGAGATTTGCGGTCTGCCATTTGAATTCCCAGGTGTTGTCGGACTGAACATCGGCAATGGTCCATCCCTGAACAAACACCGATCCCCGCGGGTTAGTCAAGGGAGCACCCTCGGGCCTGAGGTTCGGGCCGGTGATGAAGAGGTAGACGTTGTCAGTTTCAGAGTTGGTGCCTGAGAGGCGGACTTCCTGCCCGAGGAAGTAGCTCTGGTCGCCGGCTGCGACAACGGTCACGGTTCCTTTTTCAACCTTCACATCAACTTCATCGGACTTGTACTGGCCGTCGAAGACCTGTTCAACACGGATGGTGTACTTCTTGTCATCGGTGCTTGCACCAGTAACGAACCCGATGGTGCGGGTACCCGTGGCGGATGTCTTTGCCAGTGCGTAGTACTGGACACCGTTGTTTGGTGCAGCGGGGACATCCTGCCTGATGGTGCGTCCTGCTCCGCCCTCATAGGGGTAAGAACCGATCGTGTAAGGTCCGCCAATGGGATCCTGTGCAACACTGTCCTGGGCAAATGAGATCAGCGGGGGCTGGTTGCCAACAGTGCCGTCCATGCCACTGGTGCCCTTGACCCAGACGTAGTAGTTCGTGTTGGGCCGGCCGGTGATGGTGACCGAGAACTGGTTGCCGCGAACGACAGTGTCCTTGCTTGCCTGGATCTTGACGGTGTCACCAGCGATGGTAACCGTCTTGAGCGCGGTCACGGTCTTTCCGGTATAGTCACTGCCATCAGGTGCCTTGTAGTTGTCCTTGATGCCGTTGAGGGCCAGCTCGGCGCTCACGGTATAGGTTCCGGCTTTGTAGAGCCTGGAGCCGGCAGTATCGGTAACTGCAGTGTTCCATCCCGTGGTGGCAGTTATGGGGGTTACCCAGTACCAGAGGGACTTGTCAACCGTCTGCTTGGTCAGCGGAATGGACACAGTCTGGTTCTGCCAGAGGGCAGTGTACACGGCACCGTCAGCAGTCTTGACCTTGATGCTAACAAATCCATCAGCTGCGGGATTGAAGCCGGGACGGCTCGCAACCGAGTAGGTGTTGGTCTCGACCCTGAAGTTCAGGAACTCGCCAGCTACGACCTGTTTGCCGGTGACGTCCTTGTTCGCATTGTTGTCCCAGACTTTGATATCCAGGCTCGGATCAAAAACGCTGAAGGCAACCGTTGTGGTGCCACCGATATACCAGTTACCAGTCCTGCCGACAAAGTCAGCCGGTGATACGTAGAAATTGGTGGCATCTCCTACGTTGATCTGGTAGTTCGGGGCATCGGTGGCAGGGTTCGTACCGGATGCAAACCAGGCAATCGTGGTGCCGGATGCAACTGCCGCGGATACATCAAGACCCTGTTCTCCGATGAACACATCTCTGCCCGGTGCAACCACGTTGTTTGCGGCAGATGCCGGAAGAATCAGCAATGCCAATGCAATCAACGAGATCAGCATGAGGCTAAAGCGCTTAGTCATCATTTATCCTCCTTACTCATGTCCAATTTTGAACGTTCAATCCAATGCACGCGAAGTGACTCGTAATCGACATATGCCGAATAACGGTTCATTGTGCTCCATACTCCGAATAACGGAATATGATTCAATATTTGTGGAACACTTAATATATCCTTTTTGGTCGATTACGGGAGAATACACGGGTAAAAACGGGGTAGAACCAGTGGATTGTGTGATTCCGGGCGTTTTCTCCTTTTTGCGTTCAGCCTGATCAGGAACCCTGCGGGAACTTAAATCCTCCTCCATTCAACTGTCTCTCGCGCATGGCTATGCCCGCGATCACTTGAAGGATGCAGCCCGTTATTCCTTTTCCCGATCCAGCATCCGATCATATCCACTATCTTTACATTAACCCCTTCGACATATATTACCCTGTATGCGTATCATCAGGGCACCTTCCATCGGTATTGCTCATGAACTGGTGGTGAAGATGGTGCTTGAGAAGGGCCGGGTGCTCTACACCGAAGATGGCGAGGCAACGGTCGAATACGATGAGATCGCCGTCAGGGTGGAGAACCCGCTTTCCGAGCCCATGGTGAGCCCGCGTTCCCGGTTTTCACGGAAATTCATGGAGAAATATGCCAATGATCTCCTGAACGGCACTTCTGCTGTCTTCGAATACGATTATCATGACCGGCTCTTCAACTGGGGGGGACGGCTCTATACAGGTGAGGGGGCGGAGGTTCATATCGACCAGATCGATTATATCACACAAAAACTCGCCGCATCACCGGTGACCCGCAGGGGTATCGCCATCACCTGGAACCCTCCTGTCGATGAACACCTCGATGACTGTCCCTGTCTCCAGTTACTCCAGTGCCTGGTCAGGGACGGCCGGCTTGGAATGAAGGTCGTGTTCAGGAGCAACGACATGCTTACTGCCTCAGGTGCAAACATGTTCGCACTGGTCCATCTGCAGAAAGCGATTGCCGACCGGCTGGGAATTCCTCCGGGACCCTACACCCACATCTCACTTATTCCGCATATCTATTATCGGCGCGATGTCGATGATCTCGAGCCATTCTGCGGGAAAGGAGACCTGATACTGCCGATAGACGAGGTCTGCCGGGCCTGCGGAAAATGCCGGCATGCCGGCCGTAATCAGTCAGGTTAATTAAGAAAAAGCGGAAATATGATACGGTGCTATAGCCCGGTAGTGTAGCGGTCAATCATGCGGGGCTCTGGATCCCGCGACAGCAGTTCGAATCTGCTCCGGGCTATCAGTATTATTTCCTATCCATCCTCTCTTCAGAACTCCGTCTCCCTGATTCGCGCTGGGATTTCCGGCAGATGAATGCGCAATGGTCAGGATAGTACGGGGAAAGCCGCACCTTGGAGCTTACCTCGAGCCCTCCCTGTCCGAGCTCGCGCTCAGCTTCCAAAAAAAGTTCATCGGGATCCCTGGCCACATCGATACTCCTCGGTTTCAACATCAGGACGGCAGTGCCGCCCTCTTTCAGGAATTCCATGTTTTGCAGCAGGATCGCGGTCTGCCAGGGGGATGCAATGTCCTGGTAGATGAGGTCGACCTCCTCAACAAGCGGCCGGTAGATCTCCGGTCTCCTGGCATCAGCGAGGATGGGAATGATATTTCTCCGTGATTCGGCAACGACCAGCAGGTCCTGCATAGGCCGCGGTGCGATCTCGACTGCATACACGACTTCGGTATAATCGGCAACATGGGATACGGTCGTCCCGTTTGCTGCACCAAGATAGAGGACGCGCTGACCGAACTGCAGCTCAAGCTCTACCCCATGGTGAAAGAGGGCAGATAGCTTGCTCCTTTTCGGATCCCATATCCGGTAGCCCTGGATCATCCGCTCGCCATACACTTCTCCCGGACCTTCCGATACCAGCTGCCCTTCAATCCATATCATGCACCCCTCCCAGCTTTCCGGACTGATTCTTCTGCCCTTTTTAAAAATTCCTTATCAATGCTGTTCCGGTAATAATCGATACGGGCGGCGATGGCCAGTTTGGCCGACAGGGTGCGGGCGACCCTTCCCCGGTTCTCCCGCCGTGAACCATGGACCCTGCCGTGCTGATAAATAATTCCGTGTTTCGGGGGCGGTGTGCCGGCCGAGAGGTGTGAGAAGAGGGCGGTTTTCGCACCGAGGACCTGGATGGTGGCCGCCGGCATGGCTGCCAGTTCGCGGATTCCCCCCGCTTCCGCGGCGAGACGGGCGGCAACCAGCCCACCGGCAAGGGCACTGCAGTTCGGGAGCGCATCCCCGGCCTTCCGGGAGACCTGCTTCATGAGAATGGATCTCCGATCCTTCAGACGATCGATTTCATCGAGCAGGCCGGCAAGGTCATCATCGGCATCCTCCCGTATCAGCTCGATCCTGCCGCGGCCGCCCGGGGGAGCACGTTTGCGGCTGAAGCCTGGCCGGGTGGCATGGTGCCATTCCATCGCCCGTTCGGTCAGGAGGTTGATGACTTCATCGAGCAGGTCTAGCATCCGGACCATCTGGACAAGTCCCGATGAAGGGTTCAGAAGGGCCCGGCCAAGGTTTCTCCTGGCAAGGGCGAATGAAATGTCCCGGAGGCGTTCCAGGTACTCGCTCCGGTCCCGGACCACACCGCACCGGACAGCTATCCTCCAGTCTGGCATGTGGGCGTTGACATCCTCTGCAAGGCGCTCGATCCGCCCGGCACAGAGCATGGGATCGCCGGCGAAAGGGTGGCAGACCGGGCCCTCCCTATCACCGAACCAGTAGGATTCCATGGTAGTATGGTGTGACCACGGGGTCATTAGTTTGCGCCCTAACCCGCAATTTTGCCGGGATCATCGTTCACAGAACCGTAATTCCGAAAGAGAACATGATGACCGGGACCATGATCGCCCCCATGCAGAAGAGCTGCGACACGTTCAGCAGCCGCGGCACGAGACCGGTCATGGTCGCGAGCAGGAGGATAAACAGTCCAAAAAATCCCGCCAGGAGACAGGTGAGCACCACCATGAAGGCGATAACCCCGCGGTTGAATACCTTTTTGTCGATTCCCCCCAGCCGCCAGGCAGACCCGGCCAGCATGACGGTGACAAGGTAGGCACAGCATGCGGCAAGCGCTGCAGCAAGAACCAGGGTACCGAGGGGGGGAACTTCGATCGATGAGAGGGCAACCATGACTCCGTTCCTGGTCCGGGCGATCGCTGCAAAAGCTGCCAGTCCCACCACCGCATTGACCGTATTTGCTGCGCTTGTGGCAAAGATGTACTCCCGGGGGTCCCTGCCGTAAGGAGTCCCGGCAGCGATAACGGCGTTTGCGGTGGCATTCGAGAATCCCGGGAGCCAGCCCACCACCACACCGGCCGCCGTTCCTGCAAAACCTCCCCTGACAAGGGTACTCCTTGGAAGCGACAGCCCGGAAAACTGCTGTTCCGGGACCTTTCCGCTTCCGGATACCATGAGTATGGAGATACCAAAGAGCCCTGAAAGGAGGGGCATAAGCATGCCTGACGATCCGAGGGGGGAAATGCAGAGGAACCCGAAATGGAAGGTAAAGATGCCGAGCAGCCCGGAAGCCAAAAAGACCACCAGGGCATGCGCCGGTGATTCGCTCCACAGGACGAGGAAGGCCGCCACGGAGGTGATGATGATTCCCACAGCCCAGTCCACTGCATTCTGGATATGCGGGGCCACAATGAGAAGGGCTATCGCGACCGGAATTCCGGCAATGAACCCTCCTGCGCTCCCAAGCGCGGCGATCCTCACCGCTTCTTCCCCCTTTCCTTCGAGGCAGAGGGCATGGGATGGAATGACCGATAGTGCGGTATCGGGGTTCGGAATCCCAAGAAAGGTGCTGGGGATGCTATCAAGAAAGGTGTGGGTGATAAGGGCCGCGACCATTGCTGCCGCGACCATTTCCGGTCCGAATACCGGTATCAGGGCCGTCTGGACAGCTAGCAGGCCCCCGGCCATGGTATTGACGTGGATCCCTGGCACGAGGCCGCTGATGGTTCCGAGCACGATGCCCGCAGCAACCCCGATGAGGAATCCCATCATCCGGGCTAAATTTGCGGGGAGATGCAGATAAATACATCGAAACCGGATTATTCATCCAGGCAAGTGCAGGTCACATGAATATTGCGGTAACCAGGCTTCCAGGAAAAGAGACGGCAGATGCCGCACGATGCAGGGCTTATGGACACACGTGTTATGCAGTGTCTCCGCTCAGGGCAGATATCAGTCATTCCCTCGTCTCAAGGTTCGTGGAATCTGTCGAACAGAACCGGTATGACTGCCTCTTCTTCACGAGTGCGCTCCCAGCGCAGATCATTGCACCCCGCCTCTCACGCTGGCCCCGGGTGGTTGCCATCGGGCCACGGACGGCGGAAACGCTCCGGCACTTCGGGATCGAATCCGAGGTCCTCCCCCGCTACTATTCATCTGCCTTTGTCCCGTTCCTTGGGGAGTGGATACAGGGAAAGCGGATCGGGATCCCACGTGCCGACGTCCCAAACCCGGGGCTGATCGGGGCCATCATTAAGGCCGGAGGCATCCCGGAAGAGGTCCGGGTATACTCGCTCATCCCTACCGGTGAGAAACTGGATCTTGAAGAGGCGCAGGCCGTCCTCTTTACCAGTGCCATGTCGTTTGAACGGGCCATCTGGAAGAGGCGGAACGGGCTCCTCCTCATCGCTATTGGTGAATCAACCGCGTCAGCCATGTGCAAGGCCGGGGTCGCCCCTTCCGTTATCGGAGATGGTTCGCTTGACGGGACTCTCCGGGCGCTCAATTCCTTCCTTGCAGACAATCCCGGCAGGACCGGCGTCCCATGAACCCCGGTACCCGGAACCCCCGGATGGTAAACTCCGGCATCCTTATCATCGATAAACCGCGGGGGCCCTCGAGCCACCAGGTGACAGCATGGGCAGGGGAGATACTAGGTGTCCCGGTTGGGCATGCAGGAACGCTCGATCCACGGGTATCAGGGGTCCTGGTGGTGATGATCGGGAGTTCGGTACGCCTGGCCCAAATCCTCCTTGCCCAGGACAAGGAATATGTCTGCTCGCTCCGGACTCACGCGGATGTGCCTGCCGAACGGATGCTGTCCGTGATGGGGGAGTTCGCGGGAAGGATCTACCAGCGTCCCCCAAGGAAGAGCGCGGTGGCCCGTAACCTCCGGATACGCACCGTGCAGGATATCGAACTGCTGGATGTTTCCGGGCGGTCATTCCTCCTGAAGATCCGGTGCGATGCCGGCACCTACATCCGGTCCTTATGCCACCATATCGGGCTTGCACTCGGCTGCGGAGCGCACATGGAGGAGTTGCGCCGGACCGTGTCCGGTTGTTTCCATGAACGCGATGCCATAACCCTGCAGCAGCTAAAAGATGCGGCGGTGAGGGCTTTGCATGGGGATCCTGCCGGCCTGGATTCGATGATCCGATCGCCAATGGACGCGCTAGAGGGTCTACCCCGTATCGTTGTCAGGGACTCGGCTGTGGATGCTATCTGCCACGGCGCAGTGCTGGCCCGCGCAGGAATCATTGAGGCGGACCGGTTCGGGCGCGGGGCGACCGTGGTGCTGGTGACGGGAAAGGGAGAACTGATCGGTCTGGGCAGGTCCATGGTATCGTCCCGTGATGCCGATGCGATGACTCACGGACTGGTGGCTGCGCCGGCAGCGGTCTTCATGCAGGCGGGCACATATCCCCGGGGGTGGAAGAAGGCGAAGAGATCTTCCCGGCCCGTGGGGAAGAGATAGCATTAAAGAAATGCCCCGCCTATAGTATGGGTGCATTTTTATGCTGAGGTAGTCTAGCGGTAGGGCGCAGGCCTGGAAAGCCTGTGGGGCGTCCAGCCCCTCGGGAGTTCAAATCTCCCCCTCAGCGCTGGTTTCTTTGGCCATCCGCAGGCCCGTATCATGCAGGCGCTGTTCTGCGAATGCGATGTATTCGGAAACGATCTCAAAGCCGAGGAAATGCCTCCCGGTTTCCCTGCTGACGACTGCGACCGTGCCTGAGCCCAGGAACGGGTCGAGAACGAGGTCACCGGGATTGCTTGAATAGCGCAGGATCTTTCGGACCAGTTCCCGGGGAAGCTTGGTGGGAGTCTTCTGCTTTCCCTTCCAGTATTCGCGGTTGATCACCCAGACGTCCTCGGGGTAATGGTCCACTTTGTTGAAGGTATACTTCTGCCGGTTTTTCACGGCGTACAGGATGTGATAATGGCTGGTCACGTACTTTTTCCGGGTGAATACCCCGAACTGGTACTTCCAGATGATATGGTTGAGGGTGATAAACCCGGCATCATCGAGGCTGCAGAGGACATCCTTCAGGCGGTTCCAGCCCGAGAATACATAGAGGCTCCCCGAACCGGAGAGAACGCGGTACGCCTCGCCCATCCAGGCGCGGGTGAACTCCGCGTAGTCATCCGCAGCAACTTCCCGGTAACCATCGAGCACATGCCGCCCCGTGCGGTTATAGTTCATGCGCTGCGCCCGGAATTCGATGGCAAAGGGAGGATCGGTGACAATCAGGTCGACCGATCCTGCCGGTATTCCTGCCATCAGTTCCAGTGCATCTCCCTGGTAGATCCTGTCTGCCTCAAACGGGCCGAGGTGCCGGTTCACGCGGACACCCTGCCCCGGTCAGCAGCTCTCTCCAGCCGCACGACCCAGCTCGAATGCCTTTGTATTGATCACCACGGTATTCGGGGGGACCAGGCGCCCGATCGCCATTACCAGCGAATCTGCACGAAGGGGCATATGGTGCGATGCCGCTCCGAGCATTACCACGTTTGCAGTAAGCGGGTTTCCCGCATCGCGGGCAATTGCATCGGCATCGATGAGGCAGAGGTTTTTTGCCGAAAGGAGCGAGATAATCTCTTCCTCTGACGGCAACGAGAGGTTCTGGACGTATACCGATGTCGGAACGACCATACGGTGGTTGACTACCATTCTTCCTGCATCCTTCAGGAAATGGGAGTACCTCAATGCTTCGAGCATGTCGAACGCGATGAGCAGATCCGCTGTGCCGGGGGCGATCAGCGGCCCGTATCTGCCATCGATCCTGATATGGCTCTCGACCGACCCGCCGCGCTGGGCCATCCCGTGGGTTTCTGCACCCCGGACCGATCGCTGTTCGATCAGGCAGGCCTCGCCAAGGATATTTGAGGCAAGGATGGTCCCCTGTCCTCCAATCCCGACGACCATGATATCATACCCGCCGTTCATCGCACTCCCTCCTTCCGGATCGCCCCGGCAGGGCAGATCTGGGCGCAGACCGAACAGCCGCTACATAGTTCGTTGATGTACGCTTTTTCATCATGTCGTTCTATGGCCGGGCAGCCGAATGCGATGCAGATGCCGCATCCGGTACAGGTCTCGGGATCTGCCAGGTACCTCCCCCTCCTGATCCCTATACGGCGGGCGGTGATGACGCAGTGCTGCTTGGCGATTATGACCTTTACCCCCGGGCGTTCCCTGGCATCCTTCAGTGCGGCGGTAAGGGCTGCCATATCGTAAGGATCCACAGTCTCCACGAACGCCACACCGCAGGCCCTGCAGACCGCTTCAAGTGAGACCGGGGCAGCAGGCGTTCCGCATGCGGTCAGCCCGGTGGTCGGGTTGGGCTGGTGGCCGGTCATCGCCGTTATCCGGTTATCGAGGATGACCACCGTCATCCGTGCATCGTTGTAGACGGCATTCATCAGCCCCTGGATGCCGGTGTGCAGGAAGGTCGAATCCCCGATCGTGGCCACGATTTCCCGCTCTTCGCCGGCATGAACCATGCCGCTCCCGACCGTGATCGAGGCGCCCATGCAGATCGTGGTATCGACAGCGCCGAGTTGAAGACCAAGCGTGTAACACCCGATGTCGCTTGGATAGATGCCATCCCTGAACACCTTCCTGATGGCGTGGAAGACCGGCCGGTGCATGCAGCCTGCACAGAGAATCGGGGGACGGGGGGGCAGACCCTCCACGGGAGAGATCTCCGGGAAGGTCTGTGACGGGGTAAACCCACACGAAGCCATGATCCGGGCGACCACCGGAGGGGAGAGTTCTCCCTCGCAGGGGGCATGGCCGTCCTTCTTCCCGTGCACCGTGACGCATCCGGCCACCTCGCGGACCGTCTCTTCGAGGACCGGTGCAAGCTCCTCGATGACCAGCACCTCTTCGTGGAGCCTGACGAACCCGGCAAGCCACTCCTCATCGAGCGGGTATGCGCCGACCTTGAGGAACGAGACTCCATCAGGGATCACCTCCTGTACATAGGATGCAGCGATCCCACTGGCGATGATCGCCTTCTTTCCCCGCACCGTTGCCCTGTTGTAGCCGAGTTCGCCAAGCCGTTTCCGGACTTTCGGTTGTTTCTCGTTGAGCTTCTTGTGGAGGATCCGGGTGTGGGCCGGGATCACCACGTACTGGCGGGGGTCGCGGTGAAACTCCCCCTTTCTCGTATTCTGCAGGATCGGGCCAAGTTCCACGTCCCCCTTTGAATGGCAGATCCGGGTAGTCGGCCGGAAGAGCACCGGCAGGCCGAGTTCCTCTGACAGGGTGAAGGCATCGCGGACCATGTCGTGGGCTTCCTGGATGGTTGCCGGGTCGAGGCAGGGGATGCGGGCAAACTTTGCATACATCCGGCTGTCCTGTTCATTCTGCGATGAGTGTGCAAACGGATCGTCGGCGCTCATGATGACGAGTCCGCCGGTAACCCCGGTGTAAGCGCTGGTCATCAGGGGGTCGGCAGCCACGTTAAGCCCGACATGCTTCATGGTACAGAGCGCACGGACTCCGCACCATGCCGCAGCCAGGGCATTTTCGAGGGCAACCTTCTCATTGACCGACCACTCTGCATAGAAACTCCGGTCGGGGAGCGCTGAGAGAACTTCGATGACTTCTGATGACGGGGTTCCCGGGTACCCGCTGACAAAACCTACCGGTGATTCAAGGCATCCGTGCGCAATAGCCTCGTTGCCTAGAAGATAGCGTCGTTCCATAGTTCCTCCAGGGCGTCGTCTCCTGGAATAATTCTGTTTCGTATCACTATATAGTGATTCGGCCTCTTATTTCAAAACCTTAAAGAGGATCTGTGGATTACGTAATAAAGCCAGATTGTGGGCCCGTAGCATAGCCCGGTGGTGCGCCCGGCTGATAACCGGGAGGTCATGTGTTCGAATCACATCGGGCCCATTCCCATTTTCTTAATTACCCTTAAACAACAATATTTTAGTTATGCAGAAGAGCCATAAGGTGCTGCTTGGTGCGACGCTCATCGTTTGCCTGGGCCTTTTTGTCATCGATATCTATGCCGGGCTTGCCGGTCTCATCGTCTTTGCAGCACTACTGATGTCTGTCAAGGTAATGGAAGATTCGCTGGGAAAACCCAGCATAGCGGCCGCCCTGCAGGATGATTCAAAGAGCCTCATGCTTAGAAACAGGGGGAACGCTCCGGCACGGGATATCCATGTCACCATCGTTCCCTATAACATCGAGTTTGATATCCCCGGGCTAGAGGTCGAAGAAAAGTTTTTCTATCCTTTTGAAACCATGGTGCCCCAGGCAAAAGTGGTTGTCACCTACTCCAACGAGCAGGGAACCCGGTTCTCCAAGACCTTCGTGCTATCCGCACTTGACAAGGATGAGGACGATCTCCTCAAGCCGACTTTCGCCATGTTCAGCTGGAAAAAGAAGGACGAATGATTCATCCGCCTTTCTTTTCCTTCTCCGTAATATATTCGAGCGTTATTTTGAGGGCGCCGATCAGCTCGTCCTGGCCCTTGAGGTAATCGTGGAGGGCGGCGTAGAGCATGTAGAGGACTTCCAGGCCGTACCGGGATACCGCATCCTGTGCAGAGATCTCGTTTTTATATGTATCCACCAGGAACCCGTCAAATGAATACATTATCTCGAAGAACTTCCCGTCTTCGGAAAGGACGCAGAACTGGTCGTCGACCTTCCTGTTGATATTGTCCGGCCGGAATTCGGACGGGTCGGTCTTTCCCAGCACTATCATCTTCTTTTTGAAAAAGACCGTGTCGTAGAGCTCCCCCTTTGTGTCCTGCTTGCCCCGCGAAAGCATGTTCATGCCGATAGAAGGGATCAACGGCCGTGCGGTCCGGGCCATGCGGGAGAGAAGGGCCGCTTCCTTTCCTATTACTTCTTTTGAAAGGGCGTCCTTCTCCGCTTCCCGCTCTTTGATCCGGTCGGCCAGCTTCCCAAATCCCGACTCGATCTCATCCATGGAGACTGCTCCGGTATACCATGAAAGGTTCCGTTTAGAGGGAAGCGTCCTTAAGCTTTTCATCGGTGATTGGTGCATGTAAACTCCCTGATGCGATATCATAACCCGGAGGGTTCCGGAGGGTGGATTCGCCCTGACGGCTCACCAATGAAGAAATATGCCCGGTCTTCGGTGATACGGGCGTCCAGTTCAGTCCCGACAGGATAGTTACCTTCCAGGACGATTCCGGTATAATTTTCGGTTCTCGCAAGGACCGTTCCCGGTCTTATCTGCTCAGTGACCAGGACCCGGTGGGAACTACCCATAAGGGTCCTGTTGGCCTGCCGGTAGATCTTCATGGCATTGCTCTGGACCAGCCGCGAGCGATCCTTCTTAACGCGATCTACTGGTGCATCGAACCTTGCTGCCGGCGTTCCCGGTCTCGGGGAGTACCGGGTGACATTGACCTTGACCGGGCGCATACGGTGGAGGAGATCTATGGTTGCCAGCACATCGTCCTCTTCCTCTCCGGGGAACCCTACGATGATGTCGGTTGCCAGGGTGATGTCAGGGTTGCGTCTCCGCAGTGCACTGGTGATCCCGATCACATTATCCGGGGAATACATCCGCCTCATCCTCCGGAGAACGCACTCTGAGCCCGATTGTACCGGGATATGTGCAAACCTGAAAACATTCGCTGTTCCGAACGATTCGGCAAGGGGATCGAGTATGGGGAGGATGGTTGCCGGGTTCATCATGCCGACCCTGACCCTGAAGGTTCCGGGAATCCTGCCCACCCTGGCGAGCAGATCGGGCAGGCATTCCCCTGTATCCTGACCCCAGGCACTGCAATCCTGGGCAGTCAGCCTTATTTCAGCCGATCCGGAACGGACTGCAGAACGGACACCGTCAAGGATTGCATTGCCCGGATAGCTTTTCAGTGGCCCGCGGGCCAGGCGGGTGATGCAGTACGTGCATGAACCACGACATCCCGATCCGAGCTGGACAATTCCGACATCGTGTGGCAGGGGCAGCCGGCCTTCCCGTTGTCTTCCGGCACCGGAAGGAAACGGAAGAAAAACCGGGTTGCAAACCGAGAGTATCTCCTCCCGCTGCACCTGGGCCATACACCCCGTCACATAGAGGGGCATGTCACGAAGCGACCGGAGTAACCGGACCATCCTTCGCTCGGTAGCACCTACAACGGTGCAGGTGTTGACCACCACGGCATCGGCTTCATGATCCGTACCAACCAGTACGCACCCGAGATCGGAAAGGATCCGCTCCAGGATTCTTGAGTCTCCCTGGTTGAAAGTACATCCGAAGGTGAGGACTGCAACTTTTTTCCCCCGGAGACTTTCGAGACTTTCCTCAAGTTGCGCCAAAACCACCACTGCTCGTCATGGTACGCTCCAGATCCCTTATTTCTCCCGGGTACATAGTTGCCCGGGACCCTCATCAATTCCCGGATCAGGAAAAATGTGCCGTTTCTCTCCCTCCGGCGATGGAGTTTTCGCCGATATGAAAATGCTTAACCGATGGTATGGTCAATCTTTTAGTGATGATCACCATCGGGCTGCTCGGATGCGGCAACATCGGCAAAATCATCGGGAATTACAAAGGATCCTGGAAGATCGTCGCCCTCCACGACAGGATACCGGAAAAAGCCGAAGAGCTCGCCCGGGTAACAGGGGGGAGAGCCCATGCCGGATTCGAGAGCTTCATCGGGGCAGACTTCGACCTCGTGGTGGAAGCGGCCTCGGTAAAAGCGGTGCGTACCTATGCAGAACCCATCCTCCGCAGTGGCAAAGACCTGGTCATCATGAGCGTCGGGGCACTGGCTGATCCCTCCTTTCGGGACGATATTGTTTCTGTCGCCGGAGCAATTGGAAAGCGTGTATATATCCCCAGCGGTGCGATATGTGGCCTCGACAATCTGAAGGTGGCACGGATATCCCCGCTGAGCCACCTGCTGCTGAGAACCACCAAGAGCCCTGCCTCTCTCGGCATCGCCGCGACGAAGAAAACTCTCGTGTTCCAGGGCAAAGCGAACGAATGCATCAAGGAGTTCCCACGGAATGTCAATGTATCGGTCGCCCTCAGCCTGGCATGCGGCAGGGATGCCGATGTCGAGCTCTACGTGGACCCTGCGGTCGTCCGTAATGTCCATGAGATCTTTGCCGAGGGGGCTTTCGGAGACATGTACATCAGGGTCAGCAACCTCCCAAGCCCCGACAACCCGGCTACGAGCTACCTCGCTGCGCTCTCCATCCTGTCGCTTCTGGACCATATCGGCGATCCAATCGTGGTGGGCACATGAGGATCCAGGAACGGATACGCGCCCTGAAGGAGGAGAGAGATGCGGTCATCCTTGCCCATAACTACCAGCGGCCGGAGATCCAGGACATGGCCGATATCGTCGGGGACAGCCTGGAACTGGCAGTATCTGCAAAAGGGACGGATGCAGCAGTAATCGTGCTGTGCGGGGTCGATTTCATGGCGGAGACGGCCAAGATCCTGAACCCCGGAAAGACGGTGCTTCTGCCAGTGAAGGATGCAACCTGCCCGATGGCACACCAGCTCACGCCAGGCATGATCCGCGAGGCACGTGCTTCCCACCCTGATGCCTCGGTTGTGCTATATGTCAACAGCACTGCGGAGAGCAAGGCGCTTGCCGATATTGTGTGCACATCGGCAAATGCGGTAAAGGTGGTCCGCTCCCTCCATACCCGGGAAGTCCTCTTTGGCCCGGATTGCAATCTCGCTGCATACGTCCAGAACCTCATCCCTGAAAAAGAGATCATCCCCCTCCCGCCAGGCGGGCACTGCTACGTGCATGAAGCATTCACCCGGGATGACCTTGGACGGGCGCGAAAGCGCGGAGGCAAAATCATCTGCCATCCCGAATGCCGGCCTGAAATCCAGGAGGGCGCTGACGTCATTGCTTCGACCGGAGGAATGGTCCGGGCCGCCCCCGGAGCAGAGACCTGGAACATCCTGACCGAGCAGGGCATGGGATACCGCCTGGAGAGGCTTTTTCCCACAAAGACGTTCTATACCAAGGAAGAGGCAATTTGCACGGATATGAAAAAGATAACCCTGCCGGATCTCTGCCGTTCGCTCGAGCGGATGCAGTACGAAGTTATCCTTGACCCGGTAGTTGCTTCCCGGGCCAGGGCGGCAATCGACCGCATGATCGCGGTCGGGAGGTAGCGTGCATGGAGGATCATGACCTTCTCCTCTCATTCATCCGCGAGGATGCCCCGTTTGGGGACATCACATCGGATGCCATCATCAGCGCCGCCCAGTGCCGTGCGCAGGTCGTGACACGGGAAGAAGGAATTATTGCCGGGATTGAAGAGGCTGTTTTCCTCTTCAGGTATTTTGGCATCACCGTACATCCCATGGTGACCGACGGCGACAGTGTCCGTGCCGGGACCGTTGTCCTGGAACTTGCCGGCCCGGCACAGCCCATCCTCCTGGTAGAGCGGACCGCCCTTAACATCATGGGGAGGATGAGCGGGATTGCTACCCGCACGCGACGCTGCGTCCTCCTCCTTGCGCAATCGGGAGGCGAATGCAGGATAGCCGCCACCAGGAAGACCGCCCCGGGGCTCCGGAAGCTCGACAAGAAGGCAGTGGAGATCGGTGGTGGAGATCCTCACCGGTTCAGCCTCTCTGATGGTATACTGATCAAGGATAACCATCTCGCCCTCATCCGGGTTGATGATGCGGTCCGGGCGGCAAAACGGTCAACATGTTACCGTAAAGTCGAGGTCGAGGTCACCACACCACAGGATGCGGTTGTGGCAGCAGGTGCCGGGGCCGATATCCTCCTGCTCGACAACCTGACTCCCGGCCAGGTGACGGCTGTAGTCCAGGCCCTCCGTGACCGTGGATTGATCGAACGCCTCCAGATCGAGGTATCCGGGGGGATCACAGAGGAAAACCTGCTCTCTTACGCACTTCCGGAAGTTGACCTCATCAGTGCAGGTATGCTTACCCACAGCGTTAAGAACTTTGATATCGGCCTTGATATCGTGCCGGAAAATCCAGAACAGCCCTGATACTTCTTTTCTCTGCCCGGAATATACCAAAAACCTTATGAGACTTCGATCCCAACTGCGGGTTACCGGGAGGAGACATGGACGGCGAGGACCCGATTGGACCGGATGGGAAGTACATCGAGATCGAAGCCCGCAGGAGGGAGATCCGTTTATACATCGACCGGTTAAAGAGTCCTTACCTTGATACCAGGTGGAGGGCAGCCGAAGCCCTCGGGATAATCGGTGACCAGACCGCGGTGCAACCGCTCATCGAGGCACTCGGTGATCCCTTCGTTGAGGTCTCATGGCTGGCAGCCAAATCGCTGGGGTCGATTGGCGATCGCAGGGCGGTTGAGCCGCTGATCAGGGCGCTGAAATCCGATGATAAATGGCTCAGGATCGGCGCGGCCGTCGGTCTTGGGAAGATCCGGGACCCCAGGGCAGTCGAACCCCTCATCAATGCCCTCCATGATGGGAAAGCGCCGGTCAGAAAGCATGCTGCATGGGCGCTCGGGGCCATCGGTGATGAGCGGGCAACCGGTGCGCTTTTTGAAGCACGCACCGATCCGGATGAAAAAGTCCGCCAGGCAGCGCACCTGGCACTGCGGTTGATATCCGGCTCACAAAATGCCGATGAGATCCAGCCGGATGTGCCGGTTTCTCCTAACGTTCCCTGACCGTGATTTCCTCCCGTGACTGGACGACGATCTCTTTTTCCCCCTGGTATGTCCGGACCGTCCCTGTAATGCAGACACGGTCTCCTTTTTCAAGCTCGATGCTCCCCGCAACCGATGCGGGAATGAAGACACGGACATTTTCCACCCGGACAGTGAGGTGCCCGCCTGTCCGTGTCGGTTGCAGGGAATCGATCACCCCCTCGATTCGGGCAAGCTCACCATCGGGAACATCGTTGTTGAAATCCCGTGCCAGGGATGACCGGTCGATTCCACCCAGCACCACGGTAGCTCCCATGATGACAAGGGTCACTGCACAAAGAAGTCCAAAGGCGATCCGCTCCTGGCGCAGCAGCATACCTTTTTGCATTTCCGTGGGAGGGTATAAAATCGACAGATTGATATGTTAACGCCGTTAACAAGCTACCATGCATGACGTGAACCTCCCCCCCTCGTCAAGGACCGTCCTGCAGCTGCTCGATGAAGGCGGTGCGATGACCCACAAGGAGATTGTCAGCCGCAGTAACCTCGCGCCGAGGACAGTCAGGTACGCATTGAAAAAACTCAAGGAAAACAAGTTGATCATCGAAAAATTCAATTTCAGGGATGCCCGGCAGATCATTTACCAGAACCGGGAGCCCCAGCAGGTGCCCGCATGAAAGATGCGGGGTGTGACATCCGGGTCTGTGACATGATGGTCCGGAAATATCTCCCTGCCATGCGTGCAGAGATGGTCCTGCGTCTCGTTCAACGCGAGGGCATCAGCCAGAGCGACGCAGCAAAAAGGCTCGGTGTGAGCAGGGCCGCAATCTCCCAATACCTGAGCGGGAAGAGAGGCGAGTCCAGGACCGAGCTTTCGAGCGAACTCAGCACGCTCATCGATAAGTGGGCGCACTCGGTTGCCGGACTGGATGCAGGGATCACCGTATGTGATATCTGCCGCTGTACCCTGAAGCGGGACTGACTTTATTAACGACGCCATACCGTTTTTCTCCTCCATACCCACCCCATGACCAGGATGCCGACAATAACCACGGCGATCCCCATCTTCTGGAGGTCAGGGCCGACACTGCGACCAACATCTCCCGCTTCCCAGTCATCTTCAAAAACCCGTGAGTAATACTCGCCGACATCAGGATGATCTATTATCACCCCTGCTTCCCGGTTGAAGGTCGGCGAGTTGGTATTCCAGTTGATGCTGCTGACCAGTACACGCCTCCGGTCGACAATCACTCCTTTGTTGTGGATCTTCTCGATGTTATTTCGGGCAAGGTCCGCACAGCGGGCTTCGAGGGGGATCCCATCTCTTCGTGCAAGCGTATTCAGGACGGAAACGAGCTCGTCGTTATCTTCCTCCCCTTCGGTGTTATAGTAATATGAGTCGAGCAGGATCCTCACGCGGACTCCGTTGCCCGCGGCCTCAATGGCACGGGCAAGGAACGGATTGAAGGTACCGTCGCTCTGGTTGGTTATGTAGGCCTGTTCGATATCGATGCTCTCCGATGCCTGGCTGATGAGATCCTCTACAAGCCGGCTCGTGTCCGGGGAAATGACCGGGATTACCGTAGCACCGGAGAACCTGATGGGGGTAAATTCCGCCCGGTATGATGGTTTGACCTGTTCCTTGCAAAAACCCCGCTTTTCCCCGGCAGGGACCGACCAGCCACCGTTGATGTCATACGAGAACACTTCGCGGAAATAGCCCGCTACGCGGGCATCTTCAAGTGCGATCCCCCAACCACGGTTTCCTGATGTGCCGGGCTCCGGAAAACCATTCTCCTTGAAATTCTCACTTGTGACGACCACGATATCCGTGTCGATCACCATGAACTTGGCATGATCGAACCGGTAAGGGGCATGTACCTGTTCATTCGAAACCATGAGAAAGACCGGTACCCCTCCTTCACGCAGGATCCCGATGGCCTCATGCTCCTCATCGCTGATGCCCCCCACCGGTCCTCCCTCGAGAAGCACCCGGACTTCCACCCCCCGTGACCGCGCATCGACAAGATCGCGCGCCATGCGGGGCGAGGTAAACTCGTAGACATTGACCAGAATGCTCGTATCAGCGGACTTTACCGCATCCTCGAATATCTCGAGCGAGCAGTCCGGTGCAGCAAACGCGACGCCATCAACCCCGGTAAACACCAGCGGAGCGAGCCGTGACTGCCCAAGCATCAGCACCCTGGGATCCCATGTGCCTCCCTCGTAAAAATGAACCTGTCCCTGCCTGGCCGTGACATCGCGCGGCCATACAACCTCCTGGAGCAGGTGGTTATTCTCATAGAGCATCAGCTGGTCCCCGCTGTTCGAGAGCTGGAAATTACCACTCCGGACAACATCAGGAACTGATGGGCTGTAATCAAACACTTCAAAATCCGGGTACTCCCCATGAGTCACCCGGTATGCGGCACCGTTCCGGGCAATAACCATCCGTCCCGATATACCGGATCCTGCCGGGAACCGAAAACCCCCCTCGCCGTCCGAGACGACGATCCCGTCAAGGCTGCCTGTGCCCTCAAGGACAACGTACTCATCGGGATCGCCGGACTGGAATGGGTCCGGGCAGAATTCAACGATCGCTATTCCGGAAACCTGCGCTACCAGCAGCAGGATCATGAAAGAACAGAGCCTGCGCATAGCACTCCGGTTCGGGAGCCCAGATTATTAATCCCGCGAAATGAAATCTCATGCGATGGAGGACCCGGTGGTGATCAAGATCGGGGGAAGCCTTGCAGATCGTCTCAAATCGATCGTTGAAACCCTTCGATCCTGCCGGCAGCCCGCGCTAATCGTTCCGGGCGGCGGGGTATACGCAAACCTGGTCAGACAAAGCCCTGTGGATGGCGATGCCGCGCACTGGATGGCGATCTGTGCCATGGAGCAGTTCGGCTGGCTCATCGCTGCACAGGGCATCCCGCCTGTTGCAGAGCTTCATGTTCCAAAAACCATCGAGGTTCTCCTCCCCTACCTCCCGCTCAGGAATGCTGATCCGCTTCCCCACACCTGGGATGTGACTTCTGATACCATATCCGCATGGGTAGCAGCCTCGCTCTCGCTCGATCTTCTGGTGTTAAAGTCCGTTGACGGGATCCGGTCCGGAGGGGTACCCATCGACAGGATCTCCCGGCCGGTTGAAACGGACGATGTCGATCCATCGTTCATCCCCTTTGTCCTGTCGCGGGGGATCCGGGTGGTTGTCCTCAACGGCAGGGCTCCGGGCAGTCTTGAATCGTGGCTGCAGGGACGCCCGGTTACCGGCACGACCATTGGCTTTTAAATCTCCAGAAGAGATAATATAAGGACCGACAGACGGGAGTCCAAAAAATGACAGTCCGCAAGTGTACATCATGCAATGCACCCCTCGCGCTCGAAGGCGCAACAGAATTCGGATGCCCGAAGTGCGGGTGCGGGATCATGCGATGTGTCCGGTGCAGGGAACAGAGCATCGCCTACGTGTGTCCGAAGTGCGGGTTCAGGGGGCCCTGATCCATGGGAAACGTGGCACTCATCATCCGGATCATGCCCGAATCTCCCGAAGTGGACCTCGATGACCTGAAATCGCGGATAAAGGCCGCCATCGTAGGACTGCACGAGATCAGGGAAGAGCCGATCGGGTTCGGGCTCAAAGCCCTGAAAGCTGCGGTGGTGGTCAGCGATGCTGGAGGAGAGAGCGATGCTGTTGAGGCCCGCATAAACGGCCTTGAGGGCGTCGAGCGTGCGGAAATCGTCGAACTGACCCTGACCTGATAGGATACTATACGTTTTCTTCCTGGAGGGCGGCCAACAGTCCGGCCGTTATCCCCCGGACCTTTTCTACCGAAGCCCTGAACTGGACCACTTCCTGCGAATCGATCCTGATCGGCACGGGGAAGACTCCGTTCCGGTTGATGCGGGCCGGGACGCCGATGCAGACGTTCCCGATGTCATGGACTTCGCTCATTACGTATGCGGATACCGTGAGGATACGGTTCTCGTTGGCAAGCACGGTCCTGACCAGCGTGGCGATGGCTTCACCAGGGCCAAAAACAGTCGCGCCTTTGTTCCTGATAATGCTCTCCCCGCTTCCCATGACGGCCTCGATCATCTCCGCGACCGGGAGTTGTGAGAACGCCGGGAGGTTGGAAATCTGGATACCCCCGATGGTGGTTGCAGACCAGAGCGGGACCATGCTGTCGCCATGTTCACCTATAATCCTGGTGTGTACTTCGCTGACATGGACTTTGAACAGCGATGCGATGAGCGATTTCAGCCGCATGGAGTCGAGGTGGGTGCCGAGGCCGAACACGTGGCTCGGATCGAGTCCCGAGTATTCCAGTGCGACAGAGGTCATGATATCGACGGGATTGGTGACCATCAGGATAATTGCATCGTCAGCGTAGGTGCCGACATCGCGCGACATGGAGGCTACGACACGGGCATTTCCGAGGGCGAGATCGAGCCGGTCCTGGCCGGGACGCCGGCCGGTACCCGCGGTGCAGACCACGATATCCGAACCCTGGATATCAGGGGTTTCCGTTGTCCAGTTTATCTCCGTGGAGTTGCCGCGGGCTGCAAAAGAATCCTTCATGTCCTGGGCAATTCCACAGAGAAGACCTTCACGGCCTTTCCGGCCGACCAGGAGTACCTCGTGGACATGGGGGATTTCAGAAATGGTATGGGCGGCAAACGTGCCGACGTTGCCGGTCGCCCCGAAGATCGTGACCTTCGCCATAACAAATCACATCGTGGGGACACGTCCTCGGTCGACCGAATGTAACTGCGTTCGCAGAAAGCCCCCCTCCTCCGCCCCGCGACCCTGTGGGCGCCGGATGTCCACGGTAGGTCTGCTCCCTTCCGGGCCTGAACCGTTCCCCGCGGCAGCAGGTCGCCGCCCCCTCCGGGACTTTGATCCCTGTCCACCGACCTCACAGGACGAGGTTTCAACGAAGAGAGACTCCAGCCTCCCGCAGCCCGCTTCGGCCTTCCTCGAACTTCGCCCCCCGCATACCGGCGGTTTCAGGTGACAGGTGACGCCGAACCACCCGGGCTAGTCCCCATATAATGTCTCAGGCTCAGGGGATAAATGCCTCGCCGGGCACCTGCTCCCGCCAGATCCGGAGTGCTTCTGCTGACCTTGCGGGGTCATCTTTTTCGAACATATCGAGTGCAGCGAGCACCGGCAGCGCAGGGAGGATGGTATGAAGCCTGCGATAGTCCCCCTGGTACACCCGGATATCCTGTTCACCCCCGGTCTCTGCGATGAGCTTTGGTTCCCCGATGACCGGCATTTCCGCCATCTTCGCATAATCGGCCAGGATCCTGACTTCGTCGACTTTGAAAAATTCCTTGTTGACCAGGGTGTTATAGGCGGCAAAGAAAGCTGCCGCATACCAGGCATCGTTCATCACCACGTGGGCGATTCCCGATCTCCCGGCAACCAGCCCCAGTTTCCCGATGCCGCAGAATGCATCGGTGAACCATTCCGGATGAATGCGAGCGATTTCGCGCTCGACGGACTCGATCTTGGGGTTCCTCATGCGGGGAAACTCGATGTGCGTTTTCGACTGCTGCTGGTAGAGCACAACGGGCCCTGCCCGTGACGGGAAGATATTGGCCCGGATATCGCATCCGGCGAGAAGTTCGTAGGTACGTGGCGGAGCAGAGAGATCGGGATCGACAACCCCCGGAATGAAATTCTCATATTTTATCACCCCCCGGACTTCGGGAACTTCCTGGATAATCCGGGATGCTGCCTTTTTTTCCATTGGGCGGGAGAGGAGAACAAGGGAATTTGCAGGTAAATACGGTGGGGATTGCATGTAGAACCCCGGATGCACGAGCGGAGTGCCCACCGTTTTCAGCGGCTCTGTGCCGGTAAACGCCCCTTCACTTACCAGGACTGCATAGATGTGTGCGTAGACCTCGTCGATAAATCGTTTTCCGCACCTGCAGGGTTCGCGGTATCCATCAGAGGGCGGCGGGATGCCTTTGTCGAGAATCCGGGAAGGGCAGTCTGGGCATGGGGAGAAGACCGAGGGGACGCGATCGAGCAGCTCATGGGCCATGCTCACGCAGTCCTCACCGCAGACAGGACACTTCATACGTATCCCCGTTGTGCTGGAGGCATACATAGCTTTTGAGGCATCAAAAAAACAGGGATGAGGCAATGGGCCCGATGCGATTCGAACGCATGACCGCCCGGTTATGAGCCGGGCGCTCTAACCGGACTAAGCTACGGGCCCGCCGGTGAAGCGCCGCCAACAGGACTCGAACCTGTGACATGCTGGTTAACAGCCAGCCACTCTACCAACTGAGTTATGGCGGCACACTGATGTGCCTTCATACATTCTTTCTGATGATGTTTAAAAGTAGCGTTACATCCCGGCAGATCTGCCCGGCAGATCTGCCTCCGGGCTGGATCTGTCCCCTGCCATGTTCAGGTCAGCTTCATGGATTCCAGTAGCTGTTCCATCGCTTCAAGCTCGGCGTTGAGGTTTGCGAGGAGGTCCTGTGCCTGCCCTGTTGCCATCGCACCGGAGGAAGACGCCCTGATATATCCCATCTGTTCCAGGACCCGGAGCGAGTACCGGATCCGGTGAAACGGCAGATCGAGGAGCTCGGAGAGCTTCATGATACCGATCGGCTGGTGGGCAACCACAGTGCGGAGCACTTCAATATGCCTCTGCATCAGTTCGATCTCGCTCCTGACTTTTTCGATCATCAGGCACACTCCTCTTTCCGGATTACGCGTATGGCCGGATTTACTCCTGCTCCTGCTCCTGCAGCCACGCTTTCGTCTCCCGGTACGTCCTTATGAAGCGGATACCGAGGATCCCTGCAGCAAAGATGGCGATGACAAGGGCCGGTACCCGGTAATCAGGGGGTGCAAGGAAGAAGGCTATCACTCCGATGGCAACGAGGAGGATGATGATGTTGAGCAGGACGGTAAGGCCGTAGAACTTCCATTTGAACCGTTCTTTCGTTGCCGGGTCCATTATTCATAGATAACTTTCATCATAAAACTACTTGTGGTCGTGCCGCCAAAAAAGAATGATATGGATGCCCTCGAAGCCTCAATGGCGGAGCATGGTGCCGATGCATATGTCCTGATCGGTTCTTCTGATAATGCGGACATGCGGTACCTTACCCGGTTCCTCACCACCGATCCCGTGGTATATATCAAGAAACTGGGGGACGAGGGAGTCCTCATCGTGTCGCAGATGGAAATCGGCCGTGCTCATCGTGAGGCTTCAATCCCTGCCATGAGCCGGGCGGATGCCGGTTACCTGCGGATCCTTGATGAAGAAAAGGATCGCTGGCGTGCACTGGCACGGATGATAACCGAATATGTTAACGGCCCTGTTCTCGTCCCCCCCACGTTCCCGTATGCACTCGGAATGGCAATTAAAGAACGCTTCCCGGTCTACCTCGATGCCGGGACGGTGGAAAAGATCCGCGCTGTGAAGAACCGGGGCGAGATCGCACACATCGGGAAGGTGCAGCGTGCAACAGAAGCGGCGATGGATCTTGCTGTCAACTTGATACGGCAGGCAAAACCCCGCCGCGGACTGCTGTACCTGGATGGGAGCCCCCTCACATCAGAGCGTGTCCGATTGGCCATGCATGGGTCGCTGATGAGCAGGAGATGTGCCGCCAGGGAGACCATCGTCTCCTGCGGAGAAGATACGGCAACTCCCCATCTGATAGGAAGCGGCCCGCTCCGGGAACACGAACCGATCGTCATCGATATCTTTCCCTGGAGCGAGGAGAGCGGGTACTATTCGGACATGACGAGAACGGTTTCCCGCGGAGAACCGTCATCTGAAATCGTGGATATGTATTGTGCAGTCCGTGACGCCCAGGATCGTGCTGCGGCTGCGATCCGGGCCGGGACCGAGGGGAGTGCAGTACACCAGGCGGTTGTCGATATGTTCAGGGAACGGGGTTATGCTGCCGGACTGCAGGGCTTCACCCACAACCTCGGTCATGGTGTCGGCCTGGAGGTCCACGAGCTCCCCTCCCTTGGGCCCGGAGGAGAACTGCTGCAGGCCGGCAACGTGGTCACCAACGAACCGGGACTGTACTACCCAGGCACCGGCGGGGTGCGCATCGAGAACATTGGCGTGGTCACCCGGAGCGGGTTTCGCTGCCTCACCCGCTTTCCCCGGGAGCTCGTCCTATGAAAACGCCGACCCTGTCCGATGATGCGTTTGATTCTTACCGGGAAGCCGGCAGGATTGCTTCCCGGATCAGGAACGCCGGGGCAGGCCTCATCCGGGCAGGGACTTTCGTTCTCGAGATCGTTGAATCGGTCGAACAGATGGTCACAGACTCCGGGGCCGGTCTCGCATTCCCACTGAACCTTTCGATCAATGAGGATGCTGCCCATGATACCGCATCGAACGGAGACGAGCGGGTTCTTGCCGCAGGAGACATCGTGAAGCTCGATCTCGGTGTTCACCTTGACGGGTATATTGCCGATACCGCGGTCACCATCGACCTGGGAGACTGTCCGCTCCTGATCGAGGCATCGTCCTGTGCCCTCGAAGCCGCAATAGCCCTGGTCCGGCCGGGAGCGACCATCGGTCAGATTGGTGGTGCTATCCAGCAGGAGATCGAGAGCCGGGGATTTCGGCCCGTGGCAAACCTGACCGGGCACGGGCTTGCAAGGTACCAGATCCATACCCCTCCCACGATTCCGAACCTCTGGTTCCAGGATGGGTCGGCCCTCGAAGAAGGGATGGTCTTTGCCATCGAGCCGTTCGCAAGCACCGGATCGGGCAGGGTGACAGAGAAGCAGCGGATTGAAATCTTCCAGCAGGTCAGCACCAAACCGGTACGGCTTCCTGCTGCCCGGAGGATTCTCGGAGTGATCAGGGAACGGAGAGGCATGCCTTTTGCGCGCCGCTGGATTCCTGAAGAACGGCAGGATTTTGCACTGTCCACCCTGGTTTCGCAGGGCATTGTCCGCGCTTACCCGGTGCTTGCCGACATCCCGGGGTGCTTCGTCTCCCAGCACGAACACACCCTTATTGTCACTGCAGACGGCTGCATCGTGACAACGTCATGAGATACCATTATGGAAACCGGAGAATAATACTATAAGTTACAGAGATGTCTTCAGAGGACGAGACCCTGAAACTCCTCGAGCTGGCGCTCACTGCTGAGATATTCAACCGGTACACCGATCTCGATATCAACGACCTGACCCCGGAGTGCCGCCAGCTCTTCGGTGTCAACGGCGGCCAGGAGTTCAAGCGCCCACTCACGCTGTCCGAAGGCACGATCAAACGGAGCCTTGGGATCCCTGATGCGTGTGCGAAACTCTCTTTGGTCCCGGTCATCGCCTGCGAGGAATTCGGCCAGCGGATCCGTGTGCCAAGCCTCGAGGCTGCAGCCAGCTGGTTTGTGCGGAAAGGTGGCACCCCCCTCATCAGGAACAACCCGGCCCTTGCCTTCTATTTCCAGGACTCGGAAATGGCGCCGGTCTCATACAAGGATGTCCGGGCAAAGAACCTCCCCTATGAAGACACGAGGGCCTACTGTGCCAGGAAGATCGCGGAGATCCTTGCCGCGAACGAGGAACTGAAACACGCCCTGGACCTGGTCATCGTCAGCTCACCTGAAGAGATCGAACAAAACTTTGAAGATTTCATCTGTACCGAAGAGCAGAAACGGATCATCGGCAAGATCCGGATCGCCCGCGAAAACCGCGACCTGCTCGCCCGGCACCGTATCCACGAAGTCGGGAAGCTGCTGTTCGTGGGACCCCCGGGGACAGGGAAGACCTCGCTTGCCCTTGCCCTTTCACGCGAGATGCACCTCCCGCTCATCGAAGTGCGGCTCTCGATGGTGACTTCCCAGTATCTTGGAGAGACCTCGAAAAATATCGACCGGATCTTCGATTTGGCGCGGAAATTTGCTCCCTGCATTCTTTTTATCGATGAATTCGATTTTGTCGCCAAGAGCCGGGTTGCCGATGACCACGGGGCAATGAAACGTGCCGTGAACTCGCTTTTGAAAAATATCGACCGGATCAGTCTTGTCAAAGACGGGGTTCTCCTGATCGGGGCGACGAACCACCCTCAACTTCTCGACGAGGCTGCATGGAGACGGTTTGATGAGATCGTGGGGTTCGGACTGCCCGATACGGAGATGCGGTTCCAGATCATGAAGGCCGTTGCCGCAAGCATTGACTGCCGGTGCGATTTCGAGGCACTTGCAGCGGCAACCGAGGGGTTCTCCGGAGCCGATCTCCGGATCATGGTCAAGGAAGCGCTCCTCTCGGCCCTGATGGAAGGCCGGGACTTCATCACCGACCGGGACATCGAGCAGGGGATACTCCTCATCGGCATCCGTGGGGCGGTGCGCACCCAGAACTGGTTATAGGATGAAGATCACACTGCTTGGCACCGGTGATGCCATCGGCACACCGAAGATTGGATGTTCCTGCCCGCAGTGCACCTATGCCCTCCGGCACGGGCTCCAGCGGCTTCGTACCTCGTTTCTCATCGAAACCGATGGAAAGAATATCCTGATAGATTCATCCCCTGATCTCAGGATGCAGCTGCTCGGGGCAGGATCGCCGCATATCGATGCCGTCATATGGACTCATGGCCACTACGACCACTTCATGGGGTTCGGGGAGTTTTACCGGGTACAGGATGTTCCGGACGCCTATGGTGCACCGGGTGTGGTGGACTACTGCCGGCATGTGTTTTCATTCCTGCCATTTTCCACCCACCCCAGGGAGCCGTTCTGCCCGTTTCGCCTGTTCGGGATCGAATTCACTCTTGTCCCAGTATGCCACCCTCCGGCAGAGACTTATGGAATCCTCCTTTCCTCCCCTGCCGCCACTATCGGGTTCACATCCGATACCAACCGGGACATCCCTTCTGAAAGCCGTTCCCTGTTTGCCGGGGCAGACCTGCTCTTTGTCGATGCCCTGGCCCCACACCCAATCCGGATACGCCAGCACATGAACTATGTGGAGGCATGTGCACTTGCGGCAGAACTCGGGGCGGGTGACTTCCGGTGCGTGCACATGAGCCACCTGCTGCCATGGGATCTCCCGCATACTGGCAGGGATGGGGAAACCTTCTCGTTTCCTGACTGACCTGCAGGCGGGTACCATCGGATTCCCCCCGTTCATCCACGCATACTTATATACCGATTCGCCATCCATTCATAAGTGGGATGAATATCAAGATTCTGGAGCTTGGAAAGAACAAAGCACGCCTCGAAATCCAGGGGGAAGGGCACACCTTTATGAACGTCCTGACCGAGGAGATCCTGAAAGACCCTGGTGTTGACGTCGCACGATATTTGATCAAGTTCCAGTTCTCGGACCCGGAACTGCTTGTCACAACCAGGGGGAACCGGGACCCCCTTGATGTTGTAAAGGACGCCTGCGGACGCCTTGAAAAATCCTGCAACGAACTCCTGGATCAGATCCCTGCAGACTGAACCGATTCTTAAAAAAATCAAATTATTCCCTTTCAGAACGCATGCATACAAAATGAAAATGGTATGGCTATTTTAATAGTAAAAAATTAATTTACATGCTCTGTAAAGACAATTGAGCCCGATATCCGCGTGATCCGTATTTTCAGTTTCTGACCGGGCTTGCTCCGGGGAACGTACATTATGTAGCGCCCCATCCTGACGACTCCGTCCCCGCGCTTGCTGACTGACTGGATCTCGACATCCAGCTCCTGCCCTTCCTGCAGTTCACTTCCTGCCGGCTCCGTCCGTGCCTTCCGTTTCCGGACCGGCCGGTGGCTGCCACAGGCATCACAGCGGAGGATGAGGATGCGGTCATCCTTGACCAGCCGCGTATCCGGCTTCCCGCATTCCGAGCAGATGACGTAATCGTCAACGTAGCTCCTGATCAGCCCGTTGATTAGTGATTGTTCAAACTTACCGTTGAAAATCGCACGATTTCCATCGATCTTGCCGGCCGTCCCCAGTTCTCCCAGGAGGAATTTCATCAGGTGGTCCTGCTCCCTCCGGACGACGCCGGCAATCTCTGCGAAATTTTCAAGAACTGTCGTCTTCCCCTCGATGTAGACCTTTGCTTCAGGGACCGTGAACCGTTCTGTTGATTCGCTTTGAACGGTAACGTTCGAGTAGGCTTTCTTCAGCAGCGCTTCATACGGATCGACCATACATATAAATCTCCACGGAAGGGTAAAAAATGAACTCCGCGATGGAAATTTAAGGTAGCACGGAAGAGATTTTTCACGTATGTTATCGGCAGCCGATTTAGACCAGATCCGGCAGAAGCTCCAGCGGGAACCAACCGACGTGGAGATCGCCGCATTCGAGAACCTGTGGAGTGAACACTGCAGTTACCGATCGACGCGGCGACTCCTGAAGACGCTTCCCACCACAGGTGAAAACGTCCTTCTCGGACCTGGTGATGACGCGGCCATCGTGCGGTTTTCCGACAACATTGCGCTTGCGGTGGGAATGGAGAGCCACAACCACCCGAGTTATGTTGACCCGTATAACGGCGCGGCAACCGGTATCGGGGGGATGGTCCGGGATGTACTTTCCATGGGTGCGCGACCGATAGCGCTCATGGATCCTCTCTATTTCGGCCCGCCCGATAAGGAAAAGAACCGGTACCTCCTCGAACACGTAGTTGCCGGGGCGGCGGATTATGGCAACTGCATAGGGGTCCCGGTGGTCAGGGGAGACCTTGCCTTTGACAGCAGCTTTGATGGAAACCCCCTGGTAAACGTGGTCTGTGTCGGGATCGTCAGCCCTGACCGGTTCATAACTGCCCGGGTAAAACAGCCGGGAAATCACCTGGTGCTGATAGGAGCGGCCACGGGACGGGACGGCCTGGGGGGAGCATCGTTCGCCTCACGCGATCTTGCCGGGGATTCCGGGGGCCACGATCTTCCGAGTGCCCAGGTCGGCGACCCTTACATCGAGAAACGCCTGATCGAGGCCATTCTTGAGATGGCCGGAACCGGGAAGGTCCGTTCGTGCCGCGATCTCGGGGCAGCGGGACTGGCCGGTGCATCGAGCGAGATGTGCAGCACATATGGCGGGCTCATTCACGCTGACCGGGTGCACCAGCGGGAACCGGGTATGCGGCCGGTCGAGATCATGCTTGCGGAGAGCCAGGAGCGGATGCTGATCGAAGTTGCACCCGGTGATGTCCCCCTGATGGGAGAGATCGCCGCAAAGCACGATCTCATGTGGGCCGATGTCGGCGAGGTGATTGCCAAACCCCGGTATATCGTCAGGTTCCATGGCCGCACGGTATGCGATCTCCCTGTCGACTTCCTCTGCGGGGGGGTCCCGGAATGCACCTGGGCAAAGCGCCCCTACGATGCCATCCAACCATTTGTGCCACCAAAAGCCCCCTTGAGGGAACTCTTCCTCTCGGTTCTCTCCCACCCCGAGGTGGCGTCACGCGCATGGGTGGCCGGGCATTACGAACACGATGTGCAGATGGGAACCGTGGTACCGGGCAGGGATGCTGCCGTGCTCCGGCTGGGTGATGAGGGGCTTGCGTTCTCCTGCGGGTGCAACCCTCGCCATATTTACCTTTCTCCCAGTGACGGGACGGCGAATGCGGTGTATGAGAATGCCGCGAACCTCGCCTGCGTTGGAGCAGAGCCGCTATGTATCGTGAACTGCCTCAACTTTGCAAGCCCGGTTCACCCTGAGATCTCCTGGCAGATCGCCGAATGCGTCAAGGGGATGGGCGACATGGCGCGGATGATGGGGACCCCCATCGTTGGTGGTAATGTCTCCCTCTACAACGAGAGCGATGAGATGGGGACACGGATAAAGCCCACTCCATCGATTGGAATGGTCGGCCGCGCAAGGCCCCGTCGCTGGCCGGCCCCGGGTGAGGGGATGTTCCTTGCCCTGGCCGGAACCGCCGGTGACCACTTTGGAGGATCGGTCCTCGATGCCCTCACCGGCTGCTGTGGATCTCCACCGCCCCGGGCGGATCCGGACCACGCCGTGCGGATCAGGAACCTCGTCAATGCCAGAGCGGACCTTGCGGTAACAGACCTTTCTCAGGGAGGCCTTGCAGCCGCGCTGGCCACGCTCTGCCCCGGTGCCCGCGTGGATGTCGGGGGATCGCCATTAAGAGAACTCTTTTCCGAGACTTATGGGAGATTCCTCATCGCATACCATGACGAGAAGGACCTTTCGGGTGTACCCTTCCGGAAGATTGGCAAAGTCACCACGGGAGGGTTCGACATCAGCGGGGAAGGGTGCCGCTTTTCGGTCGACCGGGATGAGGTTGAGTTCGCGTGCTCGTCCCTGACCCGGATCATGCGGGGCTGAAGCTGCCAGCTCCTGATGCCCACGGAGCGGGATGGATATACAAAGCCCGCCGGGAAAATGCAGCCCGGCCAGCTCAATCCCCGGGCCCTGATCACAACAGCGGGGGATGGGAACCAAAAAAAAAGTCGTTTTCCAGGACCCGGCACGATTATTTCTTCTGGAACTGGGGCATAAGGTCCCGGACTTCCCTGCCGACATCCTCGATAAGATGTTCTTCGTCTGCGCGTGTGAGCGCAGTGAATACCGGCCGGTTCACCATGTTCTCGAGCATCCACTCCCGCGCAAACTCACCGTTCTGGATCTCCCTGAGGATCTCCTGCATGGCCAGGTAGACCTCGGGGCCGATGACCCGGGGGCCGCGGGTGAGATCTCCATACTGGGCGGTGTTGGAGATTGCGCTCCGCATTTTTGTAAATCCGCCTTCATAGATGAGATCAACGATCAACTTGGTCTCATGGAGCACTTCGAGATAGGCCATCTCCGGGGCATACCCGGCCTCTACAAGGATCTCAAACCCGGCTTTGATCAGGGAGGTAATCCCTCCGCAGAGAACCGCCTGTTCCCCAAACAGGTCGGTCTCGGTCTCTTCCTGGAAGCTGGTCTCGAGAACCACCGCTCTCGTCGCTCCGATCCCCTTGGCGTACCCAAGGGCCAGGGCGTGGGCGTTCCCCGAATAGTTCTGGTGGATGGCAATCAGGGCTGGCACGCCTTTCCCTTCTTCATACATGCGGCGCACGAGCGCCCCTGGACCCTTTGGGGCGACCATGACCACATCGACATCCGGAGGCGGGACGATCTGGCCGAAGTGGATGTTGAACCCGTGGGAGAACATGAGGCACTTGTTCGCGGTCATGTGGGGCCGGATCTCGGTCCGGTAGACCCCTGCCTGGGTCTCGTCCGGGAGGAGGATCTGAACCACCTGGGCCATCTTCACTGCTTCTGCAACGGGGTAGACCTTGAACCCGTCAGCGCTGGCAGCAGACCAGCTCTTTCCGGGCCGTGCACCGATGACCACATCAAGCCCGCTATCCTTGAGGTTGAGGGCCTGGCCCCGCCCCTGCGATCCGTACCCGATAACCGCAATCCTTTTGCCTTCGAAAACAGAGAGGTCGGCATCCGATTCGTAGTATTTCTTTATCATGTCACATCCATCAGCTATCGCTAACAGAGCACTTAAATATTTTATAAAAAAAATTCATGTCACGCCCGGTACAAAACCGCACGGGAGCGATGCAGTATTTCCCCTCTGACAAACAGGCAGAACGGACGCGAATTGCCCGATATCCAGTCAACAACCCCCGCTGTACGGATCAACCTCACCCGCGTGGGCGTCAAGAACGTCAAGAAACTGGTTGAGGTGTCCCGCCCCGAGAGGAGGCCGGTCATTTTTATATCAAATTTTGATGTCTATGTCGACCTCCCGGGCTCACTCAAGGGAGCAAACCTGTCCCGGAACTTTGAGGTCATCGACGAGGTGTTGCAGCAGGCAATCGACGGTGATGTGAAAGAGATTGAGAACCTCTGCAGTGTCGTCGCACGAAAACTCCTCGACCGTCATGAGTATGCCGATCGGACCGAAGTGGTGATGGACAGCCAGTTCATGGTAAAGCGGGAGACCCCGGTATCCCAGACCAGCTGCCATGAGGTCGTCAAAGTCCATGCCAGCGCAGTGGCACGCCGGACGTTCCGCGAACCAATCGTGAGAAAGAGTATCGGTGCGGAAGTCATCGGCATGACCGCCTGCCCCTGCGCCCAGGACATCATGAAGGAACGGGCAGTCTATGTCCTGCAGAACCTCGGGGTCGACAACGATAAAATCGCCGCATTTTTAGAAGACGTGCCGATGGCGACCCACAACCAGCGGGGCAGGGGATTTCTTTCCATCGAACTTGACGATGATCAGCATGTCAAACTGGAAAAGATCATCCGCATCCTGAAGGAGTCGATGAGCGCGAGCATCTACGAGCTGCTCAAGCGGGGTGACGAGAGCTACGTGGTATTGTCCGCCCATAAAAACCCCCGGTTTGTTGAAGACTGCGTCAGGGAGATTGCCAAGAAAGTTATCAACGAGTTCCAGGATCTCCCGGGGGATTCCCTTGTCACCATCAAGCAGACCAATGAGGAGAGCATCCACCAGCACGATGCCTATGCGGAGCGGCAGGCAACGATGGCAGAACTATTTGTGGAACTGACGAGCGATCAGAATGATTTTTAACTGAACCCGGTCGGATGTTAACCATTCCATATTTCTAAAACTCACTATTCTTCGCGCAGATCGTGCTAAGGATGATTTACAGGGAGATTTCCCTTCCCCCACCCTTTTTCCCATATATTAATTTCTGTTTTGGTATTTAGCGCCGAATTGAGCCCGATTACTACGCAGCCCATATATAGTATGTGATGGAAAATATCCTGAACGTACTCTGTACGATCATTCATCTCTCGAGATGAGTTGTGTGGATTAACACCGGTACCGCAATTTGAACAACTCAATAAAATGAGGCGATAATATTGTCGAAAGTTGTAGAGATTTCCCCCACTACGAGACACGAAGGACACTCCAAGCTCGTATTAAAGGTCGACGATGCGGGCATCATCGAACGGGGTGACTGGCTCTCCATCACTCCGGTCAGGGGCGTGGAGAAGCTCGCCATCAACAAGACGATGGACCAGGTCCCAAAGATCGCATCGCGCGTCTGTGGTATCTGCCCCATCGCCCACACCCTTGCCGGGATCGAGTCCATGGAGGGCTCCATCCGCTGCGAGATCCCCCGCGATGCAAAGCTCCTCCGCATTGTGCTCCAGTGTGCAAACAAGCTGCACAGCCATGCCCTGCACAACATACTGACCCTCCCGGACATGTACATTCCGGGAACTGACAAGAAGATCAACCCGTTTTCCGCTGAAGAACCGGTAAGGAGCCATGCAAAGCGGATCGTCAGGTTGCGCGAGATCGGCCAGACCATCGGCGAGATCGCCGGTGGGGAAGCGATCCATCCCAGCAATCCCCGTGTCGGCGGGTTGTACAAGGCATGCACCCCCCGTGCAGTCCAGAAGATGTACGATCTTGCAAAAGAAGGCCTGCCACTGGCCATAGAACAGATGGAGTTCATGATCGCCGTACTCCGCAATTTCCAGAGGCGTGACTGGGCTGATGTTGGTGGAAAGCAGATCCCGATCCCAAAGGATCTCGGCTACCACAACCAGGGATACATGGCAGCCCATCCGATGTATGGCAGCTCCAACCTCGATGAAAACCCCGGATGGAACCCGGAGCGCTGGACCGATGTCCGTCCATGGGACTGGTACATGGGAGAAGTGGAAGTAAGCCTTGCAGACCCAAGCTATCCGATCGGCGGAACATCGCCTGTCGGCACCAAGGCCAACCCCCAGATGGAGGCCTGCACCGGTGTCCCGCTGTATGATGGATCACCCGTGGAGGTAGGCCCTCGCGCCCGCATGGTCCAGTTCAAGAATTACGACGAGAAAGGAACCATCGGCCAGCAGATTGCCCGGGCGATGGAATTACCCGATTGTCTTTACACCATCATCAATGCTCTCGATGAGTACAACCCCTCCGGCAAAGTCCTTGCGGACTACATACCCCAGGGTGACGGTTCACTGGGATGGGCGGCAAACGAGGCCCCCCGGGGATGCGACGTCCACCTTGCAAAGGTCAAGGACGGACGGGTGCTCTGGTACAACATGCTGGTTCCGACCACCTGGAACTTCCCGACCTGCAGTCGTGCGCTCACAGGCGCCCCCTGGCAGCTTGCCGAAGTAATCGTCCGTGGATACGACCCATGCGTCTCCTGTGCCACCCACATGATCGTGGTGGATGACGACAAGAAGATAGTCGCCCAGAAACTGATTCGGTGAGCGTACCCGGATGGCATTTACAGAAATCGTAATCGCAGGGTGCGGAAATCCCCTGTTCGCCGATGATGGATTTGGCCCTGCCGTGGCAGAAGAGCTCTCCTCACTCGATCTCCCGGATACCGTCAAGGTTGTGGATGCGGGTCTTGGCGGCCCACATTTCATCTTCACCCTGCTCGATCCGGAAGTGACGAGGCGGCTTATCATCATTGATATCGCCGATTTCGGCGCAAATCCGGGTGAACTGGCGACATTCAGGGTCGAAGACCTGCCCCCGGGCAGCTATCGCGATGCCCATTCCTGGGATTTGACCGAACCGCTGCAGCGTATCAAGGATGATATCGATATCACGGTTATCGGATGCCAGCCGAAGCGGGTTACTGCCCCTGAATTTGAAATAGGACTCTCGGAGGAGGTCCAAAAGGCGATACCCACGACAGTACGGTTCGTACTTGAACTGATTGGGGTGGACTATGGGACTACTATCACGAATCTTCGGAAAGAAGAGTACCAGCCCAGAACCGGCAAAGGAAGCTGCGCCGGCGAGAGCTGATGTTGAATTAAAGGCGGAAATTACAAAAAAGGAGGAAAAGCCTGTGGCAGAAAAGATCACAGTTGGCCACGTGCACATGAGCGGGTGTACGGGCTGTCTTGTATCCCTGGCAGACAACGCCGAGGGATTACTCACCATTCTTGACAAATACGCCGATCTCGTCTATGGCCTGACCCTCGCAGACGTCAGGCACATACCCAAGATGGACGTGGCGCTTGTCGAGGGATCGGTCTGTATTCAGGACAAGATTTCAGTACAGGAGATCAAGGAGACCAGGGAAAAGGCTGCCGTTGTGGTGGCCGTAGGAGGGTGCGCATGCTATGGCAACATAACACGTTTCGGTCGCGGGGGTCAGCCAAACCAGCCGCAGCACGAATCGTACCTGCCGGTCGGCGACCTCATAAAGGTCGATGTATACATCCCCGGATGCGCCCCCTGTCCGCAGTTGATCCGTAACGTCTGCGTGATGGCCTACCTGCTCCTGAAGGGGACCAAAGATCAGCAGGAGCTGGCAAAGAAGTACCTGGCACCGCTGATGCAGCTTGCCGAACGCGGTACCGAAGCATGCGGTTGCGACCTGATGTACGACGTGGTCAACCAGGGACTCTGCATCGGGTGCGGAAGCTGCGCTGCAGCATGCCCGGTTCGTGCCATCACCCACGAGTACGGCAAACCGAACGTGAACCGTGAGATGTGCATAAAGTGCGGCGCCTGTTACGCGCAATGCCCGAGGAGCTTCTTCAACTTCGATGTAGTCACCGAATTTGAAGCCATCTCGGATCTCATTGCCGGAGCGCTCAAGTGAGGTGACAGACATGGGAACTGAACTCGGAAAGTACAAACTCTGCGTATCTGCACGCTCCACGGACAAGGATATCCTGAAAAAAGCCCAGGATGGCGGAATCGTCACCCAGCTCTTCAAGTTTGCCCTCGAAGAGGGCATTATCGATGGAGCAATCGTTGCCGGACAAGGCGACGAGCCCTGGAGGCCGCGCCCGTTCATTGCGACCACGGTCGAAGAACTCATGACTACGCCTGGGACGCGGTACAACATCAGCCCCCAGGTCTCGTGGATCAAGGAGGCAACCCGCAGCTACGGCCTCGATAAGGTCGGTATCGTCGGGACTCCATGCCAGATGCAGGCCGTTCGGAAAGGACAGCTGTATCCCGTCGGTCTCCGCGATGTCGATGACAAGATTGCACTGGCGATCGGGATCTTCTGCATGGAGAACTTCCCGTACCAGAGCATCAAGCAGCTCGTCGAGGACCATGCCGGCATGAAGCTCGAGTCGGTCAAGAAGATGGATATCGGCAAGGGCAAGTTCTGGGTCTACGGGGCCCGGGGACAGGTCGTCCAGCTGCCGCTCAAGGTCACCCACAAGTACGAGCAGCCGGGGTGCCATGTCTGCCTCGATTACGTGTCAAACCTGGCTGATGTCTCCACCGGGTCGGTCGGAAGCCCGGACGGCTGGAGCACGGTGTTCGTCCGGACCAGGAAGGGCGATGACATCTGGTCAAAGGCCATCGGTGCCGGCTGCTTCGAGACAAAGCCAATCGAGCAGGTAAAACCCGGGCTCGAGATGGTCTCAAAGCTTGCCAACGAGAAGATCACCAAGAACCAGAAGACCGTGGAAGAGCGGGCCAAGTTCGGCGTGAACAAGGCGCTGCGCAACCCATACATCAAACCCTGAAAATTCCCGGCCATCTTTTTTTTATCCCGGCAGAGACTGCATTCCGGATACCACACCGGTTTTGATATGCCCAAAAAAGGTTTGCCGGAGACAGGGCGTACACTGCCTCCTGTCATTTTCAGAATCAATATATGCAAACGTGGACTGTTGTGGCGCACGCATGGAGCAAATCAGCAGGGTGAAAGCAATGGCGGACTGCCCTGCCCGGAAAAAAAATGTAACTGGTGTTTTTGCTCACTTCCAGACTTCGACAGGGTCGATCGTGGCATCGATCAGGAGGTCAAAGTCCATGGCCTTCAGCCATCCTCCCTTCTCAAACATCTTCATGAAACAGATGCCGATGAAGGTCGCATCAGGGTATTTTTCAACCGCCGCCTTTACCTGCTCAAGCGTCACCGGGACATTCGGCATGGCGAGACCGCCCATGACCACGACCGCTTTCGGAGATGATACCTTCACCGCACCCGCGGCCTGCATCCCGATATCGGGGACCTGTTTCAGTTTCTGCGCTTTTGATTCGTCCACGTAGGGCACGAATACCTGTTCGAGGTTCATGCCACGCACGGCAAATCCGAGAAGCTCGACAAACGGGGTGCAGGTACCCGGGCAGCCGTAGTAAACGACCTGGTCTCCGGCTTTCAGCCCCTTCTTCTCCAGGAAATCTTTGAATGGCCGGAGGATGCCGGGAACACTCTGGAATACCTCTTTTTGTTTCATAACAGACACCGGTAACAACCATCCCGCGTTCCGGCAGCCGGCCGGAATCCAGGGAATGAAAATAGGGGGGTTCTCAAATATTAAGATACCAGCGTTTACAATGCTAGACTGGAGCTTTTCCATGAAACGAATCCTTGTCTGTTATGCCACCCGGTACGGTTCAACACGGGGCATTGCCACAATCATCGCCGATGAGCTCCGTGATGCAGGGTACGAGGTAACCCTTTCTCCTGCTTCGGATGCAGGCGACCCTGCAGGGTATGATGCCGTGATCATCGGGAGCCCTCTTTACATGGGGAAGTGGCTTGCTGATGCGCGGGAGTTCGTGAGCCGGTTCAGGGATTCCCTCCGATCGCGCCCGGTCGCCGTCTTTTCCGCAGGCTTCACGCTCCGGGAGCAGACAGCCGGCAACCTCGATGCAGCTGATGGAGCCCTTGCCTCCTCGGTGAGGCCCTACCTTTCTCCCGTGTCGGCCGGCTATTTCGCAGGGAGGCTTGACCCGGACCATATGACGGCTGCAGACCGGGCGGTTATCGCGCTTGCCGGGACGGTCCCGGGAGATTTCCGCGATCCCGGTGAAGTAAAAAAGTGGGCGGGAACCCTGCCTTCCCTGCTATTCCGCTGACCGGCGGCCGGTGGGCAGGGGAGCGCGCCCCGGTCACCGTCTTCTGCCTATCGTTCCCACGAACTGCTCCAGCGCCTCCCGCGAACTCCGGGGGTTCCTGGCTGATATTTCGTAGGTTGCCGCACCATCAAGCTCCTGCCGCACCCTGGCCGGACAGGCATCCGCAAGGTCGCACTTGTTGAGCATTACCGAGAGCGGCACTCCCGTTTCTTTCAGGTTCTGGTAGAATTGTTTCGTGAGTGCATCGGGGCCTGAGGTACAGTCAACCATCAGCACTGCCGCATCCATTCCGCTGGAGATGATCTCCCGGACGAACTCGAAGCGTTCCTGCCCGGGCGTGCCGTAAAGGTATACCATCCTGCCATCTATCTCGACTTTCCCGAAATCGAGGGCAACCGTGGTGGGTCCGTCAGAGCAGTTCGCGTCCACGTGGCGGCTGCCGGGATCGATGGCCTGGATGAACGTGGATTTCCCGGCATGAAACGAACCGAAGACCACGATCTTTAATCGCGTGGGATCCATTGCCGAATTTTTGCCCCGGGCTTTTTAATGGTTCCGTTTTCCACCCGCGATGTACCGGGATACCCCTTCCAGCGGGCAATTCATCGGTTTTATTCTCCCGCAAGTATACCGGATGGTATGTCTGGAGCAAACCATCCTGCCGGAAACCGGGTAGCGCTGGAGACCACCATGGGCACAATCGAGATCGAGCTCTACGCGGATATGCCGGTCACCTCCGGCAATTTCGAATCTCTGGTGAAGAAGGGATTTTACGACGGTGTCATCTTCCACAGGGTTATCGATGGATTCATGATACAGGGAGGCGACCCGACCGGAACCGGGACAGGTGGACCCGGCTACGCGATAAAGGACGAATTTACCCCGGCAAACCGCAATTCCCGGGGCACCATCTCAATGGCCAATGCAGGCCCGAATACCGGGGGAAGCCAGTTCTTTATCAACCTGGTGGATAACAACTACCTTGACCGCAACCATCCCGTCTTTGGCAGGGTGGTGGGGGGAATGGATGTCGTCGATAAGATCGGGAAGGTCAAAAAGGGGAGAGATGACAGGCCAATTACACCGGTAAAAATTATCAGGGCCTCGATGGTGTAGCCCTTTTTTTCCCAATGAAACGCCGATGATATCTTCTGGCCACATATCTTCCGATGAAAAACTACGGATGTGGCTTTCGTGCCAGGATGCCTGCGCATTTGCATCCTTAACCCTTCATTCTTCATAAAAGACATGAGATCTCTTCCGCATTTTTCCAGGTCAGCCGTCCGGACCGTGATCCAACTTCCCCTATGAGGTGCTCTGGGAAAAACGGGAGAAAAAGAGAGACGGGGGCGATGCGGGATCCGGTTTTTCCGGGTGGCGCCTGCAAAAAAATGGCGGGGATTATGCAAGGTAGTCCGAAGGGGTCGGCATCTGTTCCTTCAGGCCCTTCCGCTTCCGAATCGCCGTCACGACGTCCCTGACCATGCCTGACGGTACGATCTCAAACCCGGCAAACTCGGTGCTCCACATGGCGCGGCCCTCGGTTGCAGAACGGATGTCCCCGGCAAACCCGAAGAGCTCTGCAACCGGTGCCTTGCCTACCACGGTCATGGTGTCGCCCTCGCTTTGCATGTCAAAGACCTGCCCGCGCCGGCCCTGGATCTGGGACGTCGCGGCGCCCATCTGATCGGCGGGCACGGTGATCTGGATCTTCTGTATCGGCTCAAGGAGGGAATCGCCTGCAAGCAGCATGCCACCCTTCAGCGCCGCGCGGACCGCGGGAATGACCTGGGCCGGGCCCCGGTGGATAGCATCTTCGTGGAGCTTGACATCGACCAGGCGGATCTTGAGGCTCTGGACCGGTTCGTCGGCGAGCGGTCCCCCGGCCAGCGCTTCGTGGATACCCTCAAGGATCAGCTCCATGGTCTCGTTCAGGTACTGGATACCCTTGGTCATGTCGATGAAGATGTTGGTGCCGTGGATGTCCCTGATGTTCTTGGCCTCTTCCTTGTCCATCCCGGCGGCGATGAGAACGTCTCTTCGCTCGAGCGCAGTCTGGTTCATTGAGACCTCCCCGGACCTGATGAGGCTGACGATCTCATCGGCAAGAGGCTCGATCTCGAGGTAGAACCGGTTGTGGCGGTTTGGTGATTTCCCCTCGACCGGTCCGGCCTTCTGGGTGACGGTCTCCCGGTACACCACGATAGGGGGTGAAGTCACGATCTCGACGCCCTTGTCGCGCTTGATCCTGCCGGTGATGATCTCGAGGTGCAGCTCTCCCATCCCCGATATGAGGTGCTCCCCGGTCTCCTCGTTGATGGTGACCACCAGCGTGGGATCCTCCTTTGCCACCTGGCGGAGCACCTCGACGAGCTTGGGCAGGTCCTTCATGTTCTTTGCCTCGACGGCCACGGTCATGACCGGTTCGCTGTAGTGCTTGAGCGATTCGAAGGGGGTCATATCCTGGAGAGTGGTCACGGTCGATCCGACAATGGCGTCCCGAAGCCCGGTAACTGCCGCGATGTTTCCTCCGACCAGTTCATCGACCTCGACCCTGGTCGGCCCCATGAAGATTCCCACCTGCTGGAGGCGGTTGACTTTCCTGGCAGTTCCCATCACGTACAGCTCGGTCCCGCGCCTGAGTCTTCCCGAGAAGAGGCGTCCGGTGGCCACTTCCCCGGCGTGGGGATCAAAGGAGATATCGGTTACCATCATGGTGGCCGGCCCCTCCGGATCACAGTTCATCATGGCCTTTCCTTCCGGCGACTCAGGATTCCCGTGCCAGATGACTTTGACACGGCGTTTCTGCGCGTCAACCGGGTTTGGCAGGTGGCGGACCACCATGTCGAGCACCACATCGCAGAGCGGGCTCCGTTTTGCCAGGCTCTTCATATCGCCCGACCGGCAGTTGTCGTAGACTTCCTTGAACGAGATCCCACTCTTCTTCATGTATGGGACTGAAACCCCCCAGTTATATAGGGCAGACCCAAACGCAACCGTCCCCTGGGCCGCATCAAGCTTCCAGCCCTTGTTGTAGGCGTCCTCGTTCATGCCTTTGATGAGCTTGTTGACCTTGTCGATCACCTTGCCGAGACGGATCTGCATCTCCATCTCGTTCACCTTGAGCTCGTTTATCAGCCGGTCCACCTTGTTGATGAAAAGGACCGGGCGGACTCCTTCCTTCAGGGCCTGGCGGAGCACGGTCTCGGTCTGGGGCATGGTGCCTTCAACGGCATCGACCAGCACGACCGCGCCGTCGACCGCACGCATGGCGCGGGTCACGTCGCCACCGAAGTCAACATGGCCAGGGGTATCGATCATGTTGATAAGGAACTCCTGCCCGCTGTACTCGTGGATCATCGATACGTTGCTTGCATCGATGGTGATACCCCGCGCCTGTTCCTCTTCATCAGAATCCATGAAAAGCTGCTTTCCGGCCAGCTCCTCGCTGATGATCCCGGCACCGGCAAGCAGGTTGTCTGAAAGGGTGGTCTTTCCATGGTCTATATGCGCTACAATGCCGATGTTCCGGATGTGAACCGGCTCGTCCATCAGTTCCTTTACCCGATCGATCGATTTCCTGCCTCTCGCCATAACAACACCTAAAAAAAGGAGGTTTCACCGGGCGGATTTCGCAATGCGTTCCCGCTCTTCTTTCTTATTCACCGAATACGCCTTCACATCGCCCTTTGAGGCTGCGATAATTTCATCCGCGAGACACGCAGCGACCGGCCTCTTGCTCTTGTGCGCGGCCTTTTCCACGGCCTCCGAGATGAAGAACAGGGCCGTGTTGACCCGCCGGATGGGTGCGGTATCGACAGATTTCGGGACGTTGATCCCGCCGTACTTGAGTCTCACCGTCTCCTCGCGCTGGCCGGTATTGGAAATCGCCTCGACGAGAACCTGGACGGGGTTCTTCCGGGTCTTCTGGTGGACGATCTCGAAGGCATCGCGGACGATGCGGATGGCCAGCTGTTTGTTGCCGGAATTGGTCTCCGATTGCATGAGCCGGTTGATCAGGCGCTCGACAATGAGCATGTGTGCCTTGTTGAACTCCTGCCGGGTGAACTTCCCGGTCGTGTGGGGCAAAATAACCGGGTCCAGTCCGACATACCGGACAAGGCCGGGATCGGTTACCTGGACCTCGGAGAGGTCCCACCGGTTGAAGAGCAGCAGGTGCGCTGCCCGGGTCTCTGCCTCTGCCATGTTCATCACCTGCGCGGTTTCTCCTTGCGGCCGATGACCATCTCGTGGAGTGAAACATTGTTCACCTTGGTCACGACGTACCGGACCCCGGGGATATCTCCCATGGACCGGCCAAGCCTCCCACCGATTCCTTCGATCTCGACTTCATCATGCTCATCGATGAAGTTAATTGCTCCGTCGCCCACCGCGAATGCTGAGACCTGCCGCCCGTTCTTGATCAGCTGGACGCGGACGCATTTCCTGATGGCCGAATTCGGCTGTTTTGCTTCCACGCCAATCTTTTCCAGCACGATGCCACGTGCCTGGGGTGCCCCTTCAAGGGGGTCGGACTTCAGGTTTACACCTGAATGGCTCCGTACATACTTTGGATTACTCCACCGGAACTTTTTGGCATCGCGGGTGAGTTTCCTTGCAGCAAATTTTCCCTGTCCCATGAAATCCCTCAATGATTTTTACGTCTCGACGATGTGGATAGGCCCCACTGTGATATATACAATCGCGCGGAACGGTTTTATATATTGTGGAGTCCCTTTTTGTGCCTGATTAGGTTATCCCGCATTGATAATAATATTATACATCAATCCGGCGTACCTGTACTGATGAATTCCCGTATCTATAAACAGGTGCATTTCGATGCCAGCCACCGGCTCATGCACTATCGCGGGAAATGTGCACACCTGCATGGTCACCGCTGGAAAGTTGAGGTCTGGATCGCAGGGGAAGTGGACGGCGTAACCGGAATACTTGTCGATTACAATACCATCAGGTCGATTATCGAGCGATTCGATCACCAGATCATCCTCAACCGCGACGACCCGATGGTGGCCTGCATCGAACAGTTCCAGCCGGTCATCACCACTCCCGGTGACCCGACAAGCGAGCTCCTCGCTGTAATCATCCGTGATGAAATGGAAGCTGAATGCCGGGCAGCAGGAATCGTTGCGAGAGTGGAACGGATCAGGGTCTGGGAGTCGGAGACCTGTTTTGCCGAGATCGGGTCATGAGAGTCGCCGAGATCTTCCGGTCGGTCCAGGGCGAGGGAAAGTCACAGGGGGCTCCCTGCACTTTCCTGAGGCTTGCCGGGTGTAACCTTGCCTGTTCCTGGTGCGATACCCCCCAGGCCCGGGACGGGGGGGTGGAAATGACCTTCGACGAGGTCATGCAGCAGGTCATGGCCGTTCCCCTGCACCATCTCTGCATTACCGGTGGAGAGCCGCTCCTGCAGGCCGACCATCTGCTCCCTTTGGTGAGGCTGTGCAGCAGCAGGGGGGTGGAGATCGGGATCGAGACGAATGGCACGATAGATTTTCGCGCGTTCCAGCCCTATGCCTCGATCTGCATGGACGTGAAATGCCCATCCTCCGGTGAACAATCCGACACCGGGCTCCTCGCCTTCCTCTCTCCCAAAGACAGCCTCAGGTTCGTGGTGGCAGGAACAGAGGACTGCGAGTTTGCGGCCCGGGTCCTTGAGCAATACCCGGTCAGGTGCGAAGTCTTCTTCTCACCGGTGTTTGGATCGGACTACCGGCAGGTTGCCGGGTTCATCGTCGCCCGTGATCTCCCTGTCCGGCTCCAGATCCAGCTGCACAAGGTTGTCGGGGTGCCATGATGCTTGCAGTCTGTCTCCTCTCAGGAGGAATGGACTCTGCCACGCTGGCCTATCATGCCCGGCATGAAGGCTCGGACCTCATCTGCCTGCATTTCAACTACGGGCAGAGGACCGAGCGAAAAGAACGGTCCGCGGCACAAACCATTGCCGGGCTTCTCGGAGCAGAGGAGTTCATCGAGATCGATCTCGCCTGGCTGGCACGGTTTGGCGAAAGCAGCCTGACCGATCGCCGGCTTGCCATCGACCGGTTCCAGGACGGCCGCGAGGGGGTGCCAAACACCTATGTCCCGTTCCGGAACGCCAACCTGCTCTCCATTGCAACGAGCTGTGCCGAGGCAAGGGGCGCGGGCGCTATCTATATCGGCGTCCAGTCCCGGGACTACAGCGGATACCCGGACTGCCGGCCGCAGTTTATCGAGGCCTTCCAGAAGGTAGTGGATACCGGGACCCGCGACGAGACCCGGATCCGTATCATGGCCCCGTTCCTGGACATGACCAAGCAGGAGATCCTGGCCCTGGGACAAGGGCTCGGGGTGCCTTACGAGCATACCTGGTCCTGTTACCAGAACGAAGACAGGGCCTGCGGGCTTTGCGGTGCCTGCCATTTCAGGAAGGCAGCGTTCGAGGCGCTGGGGATGAAGGACCCAATCCCATACGAGGAGGATGACTGAATGGAACTCTACCGTGGAAAACGAATGAGCATCGAGAAAAAGCAGGTGCAGCTTGCAAGTGGCCGGGAAGTGGAACGGATCGTTGTCCACCCGGGAGATGCCGCAGCGGTCCTGCCGGTCAGGGCAGATGACAGCTGCTATCTCATCCGCCAGTTCCGTGATGCGATTGGGGAGTACATTCTCGAGGCTCCGGCCGGGACGATGCGTGCCGCAGAGAGGCCCAAAGATGCTGCCCAACGGGAACTGATCGAGGAGACCGGCCTTCAGGCAGAAACGCTGATCGATCGGGGGTTCATCTTCACCACGCCGGGTTTTACCGATGAGCGCATCTTCCTCTTCGAGGCCTGCGGGCTGTCCCCGTCATGCCTGTACCAGAAGGATGATGACGAGGAGATCGAGCTCCTGAGAGTCTCCCTGGCCGACCTTCCGGGCATGATCCGGGACGGCAGGATATCCGATGCAAAGACCATCGCCCTTGCCTACCGGTGCCTTGTATGCGGCAGATAACTTTCTCCGGAGGGCGTGTGGCGCAAATTTATAGCACCCGGTGTTGAATAGTAGTAAGATTTTCCACGTGCGGTGATGCAGAGTTATGGCCGAACCAGCCCGGATGGATGACGCGCGGCGGCGTTACGAGTTCAAAAAGACCCTCGAGAACCTGGAAGCAAAACAGGGGAGCGGGACCGAGCTCATCTCCCTCTACATCCCTCCCGACAAACAGATCCATGACGTGGTCGGCCAGCTTCGCGATGAATTCGGGCAGTGCGCAAATATCAAGAGCAAACAGACCAGGACAAACGTCCAAAGCGCGATATCGTCGATCCTCTCCCGCCTGAAGTACTACAAGAACCCTCCCGAAAACGGCATGGCCGTCTTCTGCGGTACCGTTCAGCTCGGGGGAGACCAGTCCGATCTCGAGTGCACCATCATTGAGCCGCCCGAACCGCTCAACCTGTACATGTACCGGTGCAGCTCGAATTTCGAGCTCCAGCCCCTCAGGGACATGCTCGAAGAAAAGAACGTGTACGGCCTGCTGGTGCTCGACCGGAGAGAGGCCTACTGGGGTTTTTTGCGGGGAAACCGGATCGAGCCGATCGGCGGAGTCACGTCAACTGTCCCGGGAAAGCAGCGGAAAGGAGGCCAGTCCAGCGTCAGGTTCCAGCGCCTCCGTGAAATCGCCATCAACGAGTTCTACACAAAGATTGGAGAGCGGTCAAGCGATATATTCCTCGCCGAGAAGGACTTTTTCGAGCGGTTCAGGGGGGTACTTATCGGCGGCCCGAGCCCGACCAAGGAGGAATTTGAGGCCGGGCAGTATCTGCACCACGAGATCCAGAAGCGGATCATCGGGCTCTTCGATGTCGCCTATACCAACGAGAGCGGACTTGCAGAGCTGGTGGACGCCGCCAAAGACGCGCTCAAGGGCATGAAGGTGGTCAAGGAAAAAGAGATCATGAACCGGTTCTTAAAAGAGCTCGTCAGGGAGGACGGTCTTGCAGCCTATGGCGAGGAAAGTATCAGGAAGAACCTTGGTCTTGGGTCCGTGGACACGCTTCTCCTCTCAAGCCGGCTTCGAAAGTCACGGGTCACCATCACCTGCCAGAACTGCGGTCACTCAGAGGAACGGACAATCGCCCTTGAGCCGGGAAAGACGGTTGATGAGATCCTCGCCACCACCTGCCGTAAATGCACTGCCCCGATGGTGGTGGACTCTGAAGTGGATATCGTTGAGGAGATGACGAATCTTGCCGACCAGACCAGCACTAAGGTGGAGATCATCTCCGATGATTTCGAAGAGGGCGCAATCCTCTACACCGCGTTTGGCGGGATTGCCGCAATTCTCCGGTACAGGACGGGGTTCTGATGTACCTGGAGACCTTTGATGCGATCAGCAGGGCACTTGCTGCGGCGACCGGGATCGCAAAACCTCATCTCACCGATGGTGGCGCACACGCGGATTTTGCCTCCACGGTTGCCTTCGATCTTGCAAAAGAGCGGAAAATGCCACCGGCAAAGATCGCGGCGGAGCTTGTCGAAATCCTGCGTGCCGGCCCGGACCTGCGCAACATCCGGATAGAGGCCCTGGGGCCGTACATAAACTTCCATACCGGGAGCGGTTATACCAGCGAGACCCTTGCCCGGGCGATCCTTCCGGGATACGGGAGCTTTCCACCGCAGCCCGTGAAGATTGTACTGGAACATACCAGTGCAAACCCCAACGGCCCCCTCCATGTAGGCCATATCAGGAACACCGTTATCGGTGATACCCTCGCCCGGTTGTTCCGCAAGGCGGGTCATACCATCGAAGTCCAGTACTACGTCAATGATATGGGGCGCCAGATAGCCATCGTTGTATGGGGATTCACCCACCTCGGAAGCGATCGGCGCGAGGGTGAAAAAGGCGACCACCGCGTCGCACGGGTCTACATCGCTGCAAACCGCGAGATCGAGCGGGATCCGGGGATCGTTTCTGAAGTTGACCGCTTCATGCAGGAGGTTGAGCGGGGAGATGCAAAGACCGTTTCACTCTTCAGGAAAGCGGTGGACGAGTGTCTTGGGGGTTTCAGGGAGACCCTGGCCGCCCTGAACGCCCGCCACGACCGGTTCGTCTGGGAGAGCGATTTCATCCGGAACGGCGATACTTCCCGGGTCATCGCCCGCCTCATTCATCTCCCCGAGTGTCATGATGATGGAAAGCTCTGGATCGATCTTTCTGATGCCGGGATCGGGAAGGAGTACGTGCTCCGGAGGAGTGACGGGACTACGGTGTATGCCGCCCGCGATCTCGCCTACCACACCTGGAAAGGACGGAACTTCGACCGCGTGATCGATGTCCTGGGAGCGGATCACAAGCTGATCGGGTCCCAGCTCATCGCCACCCTGCGGCTGCTTGGCGAAAATACTCCGGAGATCATCCATTTCGAGTTTGTCTCGCTCCCGGAAGGAGCGATGAGCACCCGGGCAGGGAAGTTCATTTCTGCCGATGAGCTGATCGAAGAAGTCACCAGGAGGGCGTATGACGAGGTCACCGCACGGCGCGATGACCTCGATGGGCAGGCCCGGCAGGCGATCGCCCGGTCCGTTGCCCTCGCTGCCATCCGCTACGATATCGTCAGGGTCTCTCCGGAGAAGAGCACGGTTTTTGACTGGGAGGAAGCCCTCGACTTCGAGCGGCAGAGCGGGCCCTACATCCAGTACGCCCATGCACGGGCATGCAGTATCCTCGAAAAGGCCGGTGATTTTACCCCGGCATTTGCCCTTGCCATGGAAAGCGAGATCGCCCTTGCCAGGCACATCGCAAAGTTCCCCTGGGCGATCAGGTCTGCCGTAAGGGATCTTCGGCCTCACCTGATCGCCACCTATGCACGGGAACTCGCCGACCTGTTCAATGTTTTTTACCAGTTCGAACCGGTTTTAAAAAGCCAGGGCGAGACGAGAGCAAGCCGCCTCACCCTGGTGCTGGCAACAAAAAATACCCTGAAGGAGGCACTCGAAACCCTTGGCATCGAAGCACTCGCTACCATGTAAAGCGCTCCGGAGCCAGGGTTACCAGTTCGTTTCGCCGGACTCTTCTGCGGCGGTCAAACCCTGTCTCTGGTGCAAGAAGGCGCTCAGGGGAGGCGGGAAATGTTACAAGCACCAGTTCTATGGGATTGAGAGCCACCGGTGTGTCCAGATGACCCCGACGCTCCGGTGCAACCACCGCTGCCTCTTCTGCTGGCGGTCGTTTGAACACGAGTACCCGGGTGAACGCGAGTGCAGCCCCGAAGAGATTGTGGCCAGGATCCCGGACCTCCAGAAGAGAGCCCTCTCGGGATACAAGGTCTCCCCGTACGTGACCCCGGAGCGGTTTTCAGAAGCGCTCTCCCCCAGGCATGTTGCCATTTCCCTTTCCGGTGAACCAACGCTCTACCCGCACCTGCCGGAACTGATCGACCTGTTTTCGCACGAAGGCTACACCACCTTTCTTGTCTCCAACGGAACGAGACCATGGGTAATCGAGGCGTGCCATCCGTTCCAGACCTACATCTCGCTCCCTGCACCGGACCGCGACTCCTATCTCCGGATCTGCCGGCCCATGGAAGACTACTGGGACCTGATCGGTGAGAGCATAGGGCTCCTGGGAACCCGCCGGTCGGCGATCCGCATCACCCTGGTGCAGGGTATCAATACCTTTACACCCGTGAAATATGCTGCAATACTCCAGGATTCCGGGGCAACCTTCGTGGAAGTGAAGGGATATATGTATCTTGGATACAGTAGAAAACGATTGGGGAGAGAGAATATGCCGCAACACGCGGACGTGCGGGCATTTGCCGGAAGCATTGCCGGTCATTGTGACTACCGGATTACTGACGAGAACCCTGCAAGCAGGGTGGTGCTCATGGAGCGGGGTCCATGAGGTTTGACCCCGAAGAGTTCCGGAAGAAGGCCCGGGAACATTTCGAAGAGGCCTGGTATGCGGGAACCCGGGTCATTACCCCGCCGCGGTCGGGTGACAGGTATCCCCGGCTCAGCTACAGGCAGGCAAGACCGCATCCTGTGTACTCCATGATCCAGCGGCTGAGGGAGACCTATCTCTCACTTGGGTTCGATGAGGCCTGCAACCCTATCATCGTCGAGGAGCATGAAGTATACCGGCAGTTCGGCCCCGAGGCCCGGGCCGTCCTTGACCGGGTTTTCTACCTCGGTGGCCTCGATCGGCCGAACCAGGGGATCGGCAGGGCCGAGCTCGAAGGGATTGCCGGGATAACCGGAAAGCAGGTCGGTCCGGATGAAGAGGAACGGCTCCGGGAGCTCCTCCAGTCTTACAAGAAATCAGCAATCGATGGCGACGACCTCATCCATGCCACGTCCCGGGTGCTTGGGATCGATGATGGGGTGACCGTTGAGATCTATGACCGGGTCTTCTCTGCTTTCAAAGATCTCACCCCACGCTCGTCCCGGAGCACGCTGCGAAGCCACATGACCAGCGGGTGGTTTATAACGCTCGGGGAGATCTGGGAGAAACAACCGCTCCCGCTCAGGCTATTCTCGATCGACCGCTGCTTCCGGCGGGAACAGGAGGAGGGGCCGACCCGGCTCATGAGCTACCATTCCGCTTCCTGCGTTGTTGCCGGCGAGGATGTTACCATAGATGAAGGAAAAGCGGTCAGCAGGGCGCTGCTCTCCGCCTTCGGGTATACCGGTTTCCGGTTCGTTCCCGATGAGAAACGCTCCAAGTATTACATGCCCGGCACCCAGACCGAGGTCTACGCCCGCCACCCGGTCCACGACTGGGTGGAGGTTGCAACGTTCGGACTCTACTCGCCGTCTGCGCTCGGGGAGTACGGGATCGGCATCCCGGTCATGAACCTGGGGCTCGGGGTGGAACGACTGGCGATGATCGCCTATCATGCCGATGATGTCCGGAAACTGACATTTCCCCAGTTCTTCCCGGTGACCTTCTCCGATCTCGAGATCGCCCGGGCCATCGGCCTTCGCGAGGAGCCGGAAACCCGCGAGGGAAGGGACCTGGCAGGGGCAATCCATGCTGCTGCGATTGCCAATGGCAACGCACCGGGCCCCTGCTCGTTTGTTGCATACAAGGGGCCCCTTTCCGGGCGCGAGGTAACGGTCCATGTCGAGGAGCCGGAGACCGGATCGCGGCTCCTCGGCCCGGCCTGCGGAAACGAGATCTTTGTCCACCAGGGCTCGGTCCTGGGCATTCCCGATACGGAGAAATGGAAGGCCGTGCGGGAAGAGGGGGTTTCCACCGGCCTTACCTATCTTTCAGCGGTCGCAGCGCTTGCGGCGGCCCGGATCGAGTCCGGAGCCCGATGCGGTGAGGGGGCACACATCCAGGTGAAGATGGCAAAGCTGCCAAGCGATATCAACATCCGCATCGGGGATTACGCCATGCGGTTTATCACCGACAACAACCGGAAGGTCGATGTGAGGGGACCGGTTTTCCTCACCGTGCGCTCTGAAGTTTCCGGGTAAAAAATCCGGCCGGCCGGTGGACGTTGAGATGCCGGCGACTGCAGTTCACCAGCCCGGGTATGCAAGAGGCCCGGAGGCCCGGGCGAACCGTATTTCATCGCCCGTTCCTGCCCGAACCTTTATTCGTCCCGCAGGTGACAGATCGGGCATGGCTTTGAAGCGATCGTTCTGGCCGGGAATCATCGTCGGTTTTGTCGTGATGGTGCTCCTCGGCTCTCTCCCGGTGCTTGGCCCGGTCATCGGGGGACTCATCGCCGGCATCATAGCCCGTGGAGGCGCCTTTGGCGGGGCCACCGCAGGGTTTTCATCGGGCCTCATTTCGGCTGTCATCTTCTCCTTCCTCAAAGTCATCGGGGGCGGGCTTCCCTTCGGGACCCCGGAATTTGTTCCTGCACTGGCGATCGGGCTGTATGTCATCGTCCTGGTGCTCTATTTCGGGATATTCGGGTTCCTTGGAGGACTGATTGCCGGGGCCATCGTAAAATGACCGGATCGCAGGATGTCATGAAAGGAGAGAAACCCCGGAAAAGGGGGAGTCTGTGAGGTTTCTCTTCAAGGGGTCTTATGCAGAGGGGAGAGCGGGGGCCTTGTTCCGCAAAAGACCTCCCGCAGGCCTCTCCACTTCTAAAATCTGGGAAGCAGGATGAATAAGCCCGGCCGTGCGCCGTGAAAGTGAGTGGACCCATGCAGGTCACCATTGTCGCCGTGGGTAAAGTCAGGGAGCCTTATATAAAGGCCGGGCTGGAAGTCTACGCCTCCCGCCTCGCATCCTTCCATAAACTCGCGTTCATCGATCTTCCCGAAGAACGGATACCGGGCGGGGCATCTGAAAAAGAGATGGCCGGGATCATGAATGATACGTGGGAACGTTACCTGGCTTCCGGCCCCCGGCCTGCAGTCACAATCGCCCTTGACCCGAAAGGTGTCCTCCTCCCGAGTGAAGAACTCGCTTCACAGCTGAAGGGATATGAACTGGAGGGGAGGGGGTCCATCGCCTTTCTCATAGGTGGCCCGCTCGGTCTCCCGGACATGGTCCGGAAGAAGGCCGACCTCGTGCTCTCCCTCTCACCGATGACCTTTCCTCACCAGCTGGTCCGGCTCATCCTTTTAGAGCAGCTCTACAGGGCCATGTGCATCAACCGGAACATTCCCTACCACAAGTAGATCAGGGTATGATCTCGCACCCGTTGTAACGCGTGTGGGAAAAATCCTCGATCCCGATCGTTTCATCCTGGATCAACTCACGGATTTCCGGAAGTGCTGATGTGAGTGCATCCCTGAGATCTCGGACCGATCTGCAGATGACTGCTTTTCCTTCGGGAGGCCCGGGGCGTGCGATATCCGCGTACAGGCACCGCCCACCGCAGAAGGAGAGGATATCGCACTGGCGGCAGGACCCGGTCATCTCGCATACCGGGAGGTTTGCCGGGTCCGTGGTCCTGATATGTCCCACGTAGGAATCCTTCATCCCGATCATCACCGGGCAGGGAGCGATGTGTCCGTCGGTCATGATGGTGTAATTCGCATGCCCGCAGCCGCAGCGGAGACGGGATGGCCGTTCCTCGAGGAGGTCGAGCGTTGTCTGGAGGAAGGGGTACCAGCGGAGAACCCGGCCTTCGGTTTCCATAACGCCTACCCAGTCGTGGATCAGGTCCCTTACTCCGGGGATGTAGCGCGAATCGAGCCAGCGCGAGAAGTCCTTCATTGACGAATCGCGGGAGAAACCGGCATCGATCTGCCAGTGGATGGAATCAAATGAGTGATACTCGTTTTCCGCGAGGAACCGGACCGCTTCCCTGATGTCGGTCCCTGCCGTGATCGTCATCCGGGCGACCAGTTCTCCCCGGTACCCTCCGGAAACGATCTCCCTGACGTTCCGGATAACCCGGTCAAAGGTTCCCGGTCCCCGGTTCGAATCGGTTATCGCCCGTGGGCCGTCAATGGACACGAGGATGTTCTCCATCCTGCTGACATAGGAAGGGCCAAGCTCGCCAAGCATCGTCCCATTGGTCTGGATCATGAAGCGCCGGACCGGGGCAGCGTCCATGATGGTCCGGATGAGATCCATCCTCATCAGCGGCTCTCCACCGTAGAAGGTGATACAGGGGTCCGGGTCCTTCCCGAGGAACCGGTACAGGTCACAGAGATCGCATGAGAGGTCGGGCGGAAGCGACATGTCGATTGCCACGTCCGTTTCGCCCCCGGATATCGCGTCGAAGGCCTTTCCACGGCAATACGTGCAGCAGAGATTGCACTCGTCGGTCAGGATAAGGTGATAGAACATGGGAAATACCGGCAGTTTATGGTTTTTGCCGCAGCCGTCCGGTAACCGCAAGTGCACCTGCACCTAGAAGTGCGCAGATAACAGCGTATCCGGGGACAGGGACGATAGTCGGGCTGGTCTCGCTGTTGTTCTTTACGGGCACCGTTGCCACCAGGTCGGGGTTGCTCCGTGAAAGCAGGATGGCATCCAGTGCCTTTATCTTCCCGCTTTCCGCACGCCCAAACTTGGGATTGATCTCAAGTGCCGCATCGTAGGCATCTACCGCTTCTTCGTATCGCCCGAGCCTGGAAAGAGCATCCCCTTTGTTTGTCCAGATCTCCGCATCGAAAGAGGCATAGTTCGGATGCTTTCGCACCTCCAGGTCTGCAAACCTGATGACTTCCTGGTAGGCCGCCATGGCGCCGGCTGAGTCTCCCGTCTCCTGGAGGCTCATCCCTTTCCGGAGGAGTGCGTACATATCCCGCTGGTTGATTCCAAGGGCACGGTCGTAGGCCTCGATCGCTTCCCGGTGATCTCCGAGCGCAGCACGGGAATCGCCCATGTTCGTCCATGCTTTGGAGTAGTAGGGATCAAGCGCAATCGCTTTTTCAAACGCAAGCTCCGCATCTTTGTATCGCCCGGTGTTCATATGGGCGGTCCCCAGCTTGTTCCAGGCGATGCTGTTGTAGGGATCACCTGCCACAGCAGCCTCGTACTCGGCCAGCGCCTCGTGGTACAACTTCCGGAGCATGAAATCATCTCCTTTCAGGAGATGCTCCGATGCATCTGAAGGGGTATCCGCAATACCCGGTACCATCAGGACAACCGCCGATACTACCAGGAGGGCCAGGAGAAACCGGGTCGATACAGCGGGGCTCGTTCTATCCATATGGTCATGTATGGTTTCCCTGTGAGGGGTTATTATCCTACCGAACAGGAAAACACGGAGAAATAACCGTGCAGGGTCAAGATCTGCCAGGATGCCGGATTAACCGTTTGTTGCACAAGGGAGCAGTGAATACAGTTCTGAAAACCCCCGTGGAAAAATCCTGTCCGGAAGATCTACCCGATTACTATTTCTCCAGTTAAGACGTGTGCCCTGGAAGTTGAGATCTCTACTATCCAATGGGGATTGATATTGAAAAGAGCGATTGTCCCACAGATTCACGAACTGCCTGGATACACCCCATGCAGGATAATTTTCACAATAATGGCCGGGATTTGGGGTGCCATGCCCGTCCTGGCGATCGGTGCCGCCCGGGCGGTCCCGGCTGACTTTTCCCGGGGGGGACAGCGGAGCGCGTCTCCCCGCCGGCCAAGGTTGCCGGCCCCCCATCAACCCATCTCGAACGTGGTGACCCCGAAGACCCGTTCGACCGGGAGCGGCGGGATCTCTCTTGTGTACATCCTGGCCGTGCCGAAGACCTCCTCCATGCCCCGGTCCTTGGCCATGCGAACCGCTTCGCGGTTCGGTTCGGGGGTATCAATGAAGAACGGCTCGCCCCGCACTTCCTCCCTCCCAGTCAGATCCTCCATGATCCGCTCACCGATCTCTGCGGTGTCGGCAAAGATCGGGCCGATCTTATAACCTTCGAAGCAACTGCGGATCACCCCGTAGCCCCTGAGAATCCCCCTCTCCATGCAGGCAGAGGACCATGTTCCCGGCATGCGGATCCACCGGTCCAGGAATCTCCTTCGTTCTGCAGGGAAATGGAGGGTGTCGTAGGCAAGAAGTGAAGAGAAAGGCACGTCTTTCGCCGAACAGAGCCCCTGCTGCTTTTCTCCGTCCGCGACACCCCGCCAGCGGATGTTCCGGTACGCGAACCGGAATCCCATCCGGGAAGAATACTTCTCCTGCATCGCGTAGACCCCGTCGATGCCAAGGTTCCGGCCGCCCGCGTGACGGATGGCCGCGCCAGAGAGCGTCCATCCAATCCCCCTCGACCGCATATCCTCCCGTATCACGAAAAATCCCCCAAACGAGAACCGGGAATCGTAATTGCTGACCGCAAGAGTCCCGACTATCTCGCCGTCCACCTCCGCGATATACCACCCGGCAGGGTCCACCGCATAGTGGCACTCGCCATCATGGAGACCCGGGTTCCATCCCTCTCTCCTTGCCCACTCGATGAAGACCGGCACCTCTTCCTCTCGCGCCGTCCGGATCACAGGGCCATCCATATGATTGTCTGTTAAAGCGGTCATGGGCATTAAGACCGTTGGAGCAGTTGGGGCATCAGCGCCAACTGCTGGTGTTTGTGCAGGAGCGGCAATGGGCGATTAACCCATCGCTGCGGAGGCTTTTTGGAGGGTGGGGCCCGAAGGGGGAAACGTCGTCCCGTCCGATTGCAACCGCACCCTCGCACACTCCCCCCATACACTCCCGAACCCACGAACCACTCTTCATCCACCGGCACCACGTAACAGAGCTTGAGGGTTTCGGGTAGACAACATACAAAACCCCCCGCCACCACGTGCCGCATCGATCTCCCTGTCGATTATCGCAATACCGTAACGATCCAGAAAGCCGGGGCAGTTCGTCCCAATCAGCTCGGAAAAACCCGGACCGAAGCATGCAGAATTGATAAAGAACCTTCAAAACCAGCCATGGGCTCGAGGAGATTCGAACTCCTGACCTCCGCCGTGTGAAGGCGACGTCATAACCAGCTAGACCACGAGCCCGCAATGCATCGACCGGGAATTGAACCCGGGCTATAGGCTTGGAAGGCCTAAGTCATACCACTAGACCATCGATGCAGGTTTGCGCCTGTGTATATGGATTTTTGGCATATTAGTATTTTTGTTCCGTATCCTCCCCCGTTAAACGAAGTCAAACCATCCGATCCTTTCGGACACCGGAAAAAGTTTAGGAAGTTATGCGAACCCTTTGATCTCAAGGTCGACCTGCTCGAGGGCTGCGATCCTTTTTTCGAGCGGGGGGTGGGTGGAGAAGAGCTCGATCAGGGTCGATCCGGAGAGCGCCGGGATGATGAAAAAGGCATTTGCCGTCTCAACGGCCTGCTTTTCGGGGGCCGGGACATAGTTCATCCTGCCGCTGATCTTCTGCAACGCCGAGATCAGATCGCGTGGCTGGCCGGTGATATAAGCACTCCCGCGATCTGCGGCGAATTCGCGGTACCGCGAAAGGGCCATGATCAGGAGCTGGGCAACGAAGTAGACCACCACGGCCACGATCCCTGCGAGGACCCATGCATTCCCACTGTCCCGCCGGGAAAACATCGCGCCAAAGAGGAAGTTGTTCATGACCAGCGCCGCGACCATGGCGACGAAGCTTGCTATGGTAAGCGTCAGGACGTCGCGATTCCTGATATGTGATATCTCGTGGGCGATCACCGCCTCGAGCTCGCGGGGGGTGAGCAGCCGCAGGATCGAATCGGTAACCGCTACCACCGCATGCTTCGGACTCCTCCCCGTGGCAAAGGCGTTTGGCACCTGGGATTGCATGACCGCCACCCGGGGCATGGGAATGCCTGCTTCGGCAGCACACCTCCCGACAATCCGGTGCAGTTCGGGATACTCGTCCGGCTCGACGACCCGTGCCCTTGTACTCCACAAGACGAGCCTGTCAGAGAAGAAATACTGGACAAACGCCATGACGAATACCAGCACCACCAGGAAGGGAAGGCCGATCCCGAGCATGGAGAGTATCGCGATGAACGCGAGGTAGACCAGGAACAGGAGGAACATGGTCAGCCATACCCTCCAGGTCAGGCCCCAGTCACGTTTCCATACCTTCATGCATCAATGTACGGTGAGGGAGGTTCATAAATATTCTCTCCGCACCCGGAAATCCGGAGCCGGAATGGGAAAACAGGGAGAATCCGCATCCATTTCAGGCCGGTAAGCGCAGTGTCGCGTTCTGGCGCAAAGGGTCTCTCTTAATATTAAAGAAAGGGATAATTACGGATGAGTGAACGGGATGGAGCTGGACGAGCGGATAATCAGCCGGGCGATACTTGAATCCCAGATGAAGGTACTCCTCGATTACACCGATGTCGATGTCGCTGTGGTGGGAGCCGGACCATCGGGTCTTGCAGCGGCGGCATTCATCGGCGAGCACGGGCTTAAGGTGGCAGTTATCGAAAAGAAGCTCTCTGCCGGCGGAGGGATGTGGGGGGGAGGCATGATGTTTCCCCGGATCGTGGTCCAGGACGGGGCCAAACGCCTGCTCGATCGTTTCTCCATCCGCTCTTCGCCCTACGGGGAGGGATACTGGGTTGCCTCGTCCGTGGAATCAGTCGCCAGGCTGACGGCTGCAGCCTGCAATGCCGGGGCCGAGTTCTTCAACCTCATGAGCGTGGAAGACGTCATGATCAGGGGAGAGGGTCGCCTCTCGGGACTGGTGATCAACTGGTCCCCTGTCACGATGGCCGGGCTCCATGTCGATCCCCTGACCATCGGGTGCCGGTTTGTAATCGATGCAACCGGGCACGATGCCGCAGTCGCCCGCCTCGTGGAGAAGAGATCGGACGCAGTGCGGGTGAAGGGGGAGGGCTTCATGTGGGCGGACCGTGCCGAATCCAGCATCGTCGGCCATACCCGGGAGATCTTCCCGGGACTCATCGTCACCGGCATGGCGGCCAATGCCGTGTCCGGCGAACACCGCATGGGCCCGGTATTCGGAGGGATGCTCCTTTCCGGCGAGCATGCCGCCTCCCTGGTCATCCGGGAACTGTGCCGGTGAACTTTTCGCCAAGACAGAAGAATTTTATTGTTTTTTGAGGTAAACCCTTACCCATGGAAGAGGTCAGCCCGGACGAGCTTGCCGATGTGGCCTACGGGCTCTTTGAAATGATGCTCAATGCCGATCTCCAGGCCCGCGGTTTGTACCTCTTCGAGCTCGTCGAGACAAAAGCGGACTTCGAACCTCTCTTTTCATCGATACTTGCGAAGTTTTCAGGCGAGTACCCGGAGCTTGGGGAGGCATTGATCCGGCGGTTCGGCTCCGCAGGGGTGATATACCGGTCAATCGGGGAGGGGGAGGGTGTTGTCCCGAGCAGGACCACAAGGATATACTGGATCGTGCAGGACGCTCCCGGGGCAAGGCCTGATGCTATCGAAGACGAACTGGCCGGAAAATGGCTGATATTCCTTCCTCCCGAAGAAGTCGATGCGGCCTGGGCCAAAGTCCGTGACGCCACCTGCAGAAACGAGCTTGGGATCTCGGCCAAAGTCAGCACCGCAAAACCCAACCCCGATTCCCGCGACAATACCAAGGTCATCTACGTGTATACACCGGACTGGCGAAACGAGGCGGATGTCATGCGGGTAAGGGAGCGCCTGCGGGAACTGGGCTTTACCGATCGCCTCGGCTACAAGCGGAATATCGAGACCTTCAGGGGCGAATACAGCCAGAAGGGAAAAAGAGTGACTTTTTATAGTGCCTGATCCGGTCAGGCCTTCTTCTCTTTGCTCTTGGACCTGAGGTTTTTATAGCCGCACTTGCGGCACCTTGTCGCGCGAATCGCATTCCGCGCGTTGCAGTGCATGCAGATCTTCACGTTCAGGAGCCGTGCTTCAGCTTCAGGAAATCTTGCCATGATCGGACACCACTTCTTGTCTTATTGAATAGGTCATCCGGCCTATTAACGGTTATGCCAAAAAACCCGGTCATGCCTGCCCTTCCAGCCACGCCTTCATGCTGGAAAGCGCCCGGCCCCGGTGGGAGACCCGGCTCTTTTCCTCCAGGGTGAGTTCAGCGAGGGTCCTTCCATCCCTGCACTCGAAGATGGGGTCGTAGCCAAACCCGCCACTCCCCCGGGGCGAAACGATGACCCCGTCAATCCTCCCCAGAAAAACGGTGATTCCGTCCCCGGTCGCACAGGCGATCGCCGTCTCAAACCAGGCGTTCCGGTCAAAAACCCCTTCCATGAGCCTGAGGATACCCTTGTTCCCGATGGTATCAAGGACATATGCCGCATACGGCCCGGGAAACCCCCGCAGGGCACTGATACAGAATGCCGTGTCGTCAACCATCAGGGGCCGGTGAAGGAGACCAAACGCATGTTCCGCCTTCCGGCGGGCGATCTCTCCCACATCGTTGTGGCGGAACTCGGGGATCTCCATCCTGATGTGCTCCACGGTCGCTGCAGGGCCGAAGAATGCCGCTATCTCTGCCGCTTTATGGGGGTTCGAGGTCACCACGGCAATATTCACAGGTAGCGCCCCCGCCGCTCGATCTCCTGCTCCCGCAAAAGGACTTCAGGGGCCAGGGCAAAGGCTTCCCCGTACCCCTCGCTGAAGGCTGTTTTCAGCGCCTGAAACCTGTCGGTGGTGCTGCCGAGGGTCTGGAACAGGACGTGGATATCCACGCCGCGGGACTCGAGTTCGGAGGAGACCATGGAGAGCCCGAAATCGATCAGGATGACCCTTCCATCACGAAGCACCATGTTGCTGGTGGTAAGATCCCCGTGCACGATCCCTGCAGCATGAAGCCGCCCGACCGTTCGCCCGGCTTCCCTGAGGGGTCCGGCAGAGAGGTCATCGCGGAGCAGGGTTCCGTAAATCCGCTCCATCTCCAGGGTGTCTGTGGTGATGTCACGGATGACCGGGGTCGGGACCCCGGACTTCCGGGCCATGGAAATCAGCCGTGCCTCTGCCCGCGTGCGTTCAGAAATCAACCGGGAATCCAGCTCTTTTTCCCGGTACCTCTTGCTGAAACGGCGCTTTTCGACCGTTTCCGGACCGAGGATGACTTCGGCTTCGGCCCCCATCGCCCGGGTCATCCTGTCAAGCGGCTCCCGGGCAGCCTTCAGCGATGGATCGTCATCCCGCCAGGTAACTTCGACCTGGTCTGACCGGAACGAGGGGTTGACCTGGGACTTTTCCAGGGGTAGCGGGCCCCCGCTCTCCAGCATGACCCTGCCGGTGTAGGCGATCATCGCCCCGTTGTCGCCCAGGTAACGGTCAGGCGGGACCGCCAGGGTTGCCCCCCGGTCCTCGCACATGATGGCCAGCATTTCCTGGAGACGCCGGTTTGCCCCGACCCCGCCAACGAGCAGGACTTCGTCCTTGCCGGTGTGGGCCAGCGCCCGCTCTGTCACCTCGACGCACATGGCAAACGCTGTCTCCTGGAAACTGTAGCAGGTGTCGGCAATCGCCGCCGTGCTCTCGCGGGCGGCACTCACCAGCCCTGAGAAGGCAAGGTCCATCCCTTTCACAGTGTACGGGAGGTGGACATACTCCCCGTCCCGGGCAAGTTCCTCGATAGCCGGGCCCCCGGGGTGCGAAAGCCCCATGCTCCGGGCAAACTTGTCGAGCGCATTCCCGATGCCGATATCGAGGGTCTCCCCGAAAATGCGGTAGCGCCGGTTCAGGTAGCCTATCACCTGGGTGTTGGCCCCGCTTGCGTACAGGACGATGGGGTCGTGGCACCCGGTGGCAAACCTCCCGATCTCGATATGGGCGACACAGTGGTTCACCCCGACCAGGGGGACGCCCAGGGCAAGGGAAAGGGACCGGGCAGCGGTGGCCACCGTCCTCAGACAGGGCCCAAGCCCGGGCCCCTGCGAGAACGCAACACCGGTAATGCGGCTGGGATCGGTGAGCACCCGGGAGATGACCTCTTTTACCTCCGAGGCATGGTGCTGGGCGGCCTCCCTGGGGTGGATGCCCCCGGCTGGTGGGGAATAGGGTTTTGAAAAGAGTGAGACGAGATCGGTATCAAAAACAGCAGCGCTGAGGTTCCAGGCTGTCCCCTCAATACCAAGAATCTGCCCATAACCAGGCATCGGAGTGCTTCTATTTCTTAAACTCGGTATACCCGCACTTCCCGCAGGCGAGCCGGTCCTTGTGATCGGCCATGATAAAGCCCGGTCCGCAGCGGGAGCAGTATTTCCGTGCCAGCGTAGCCTTTTCGCCCTCCACCTTGTAACAGGCTGCCCGGCGGGGAGCTGCGCTCTTGGTCTTCTTTGCTGCCATCAGGCACCTTCCTCTTTGGGCTTTGGCATACCCCGGGTCAGCAGGAACGCCCGTTCGGTCTTTGTCTTCTGCTCTTCGGTGTCATACACCCGGGCTTTGCCGGAGAGCTCGGTCTTCCCGAACATGGTCTTTAACGAGTCGAGCACAAGCAGTTTCTCGTTTACATTCAGCGTTGCTGCAACCTTTCCGGCAACCTGCATCCGTGACGGTGTCGCGCCATCGAACCGGAGGGAAAAATCCACTTCCCGCCTGGAGAGGAGTTCATTTCTCAAATCCCTGGTAACCTCGCATTCCATCGGTATCCTCTTATAATTCGTGTTTGGATTATTTATAATCTGGCCACTGCACCTTTCATCCCGCGGCGTCTTCCCCTTCATCAACGAAGTGGGCAAGCATTGTCCTCGCCTTCTCCTTTGCGGCAGGAGTCACCTCGCAGAGAACGACCCCCTCGCCCGGCTGTCCATACAGGATCAGCGCTCCGACCGGTGCGGCGATGACCAGTGGGATAACGGCGAGGTCTTCTTCTCCGTCAACGAGGATCAGTGCTCCCGGGCCCTGTACTGCATGATCGAGCGCATCGGACAGCTCCGTGGTGATCGTCCCTGGCGGGTTTCTGGCATGGAGCCTTTTTTGGAAGACCGCCGGCGACCTGTTGAACGGCGAGCGCATCGTGTGGCCGTCAATGACGGCGATCCGTGGGACTACCCCCCGCCGGACCAGGCTCCAGGTAACCACATCGCCCACCGTGTACACGGTCTTTCCCTCGATGAGGGGGAGTACGTCTTCGCACTCGGCGTAGAGCGTGCCAAAGGGGGTCTTGAAGAAATGGCGTTTTTCCGGGGGGAGCCTGAGCATTTCAGCGGACCTTCAGCGCATATCTCCCGGGGAGGGCGATGTTTAACCTTTTTGCGATCTCTGATCGCTTGGGGTCGATTACCACCAGGTACCCTGTCCAGTCTGTTGATAGGTTGCTGCTGCCGCATACCGCACAGCTCTCTCCTTCCACCACGCGATGGCATTCCCTGCATACCTGGACCAGTTTCTTTTTAGCGGCCGCCACGTTCACCACCCTTTTCTTTCTCCTTGGCCATGTCTTCCTCGAGCCAGCGGCTGGTGCCAAGCCCTGACTGCCGCATGGTCAGGCCGATCTTGCTGTCCCGGGGTTCACGTTCGTTCAGGGAGAGGGTGACGATGCGGGCGCGGATCTTTTCATCGACCGCGATGAACCGTTTCGACTCCTGGCAGATCAGCCGCGAATTCTTCTCGTCATAGTTGATGTACTCGTCAGAGATCTGGCTCACGTGGAGCATGGCATCGATCGGTCCCAGGCTTACGAACGCCCCGAAACTCGTTGTCTCAACGACCAGTCCCTCGATCACTTCCTGAAGGCTGAGCCGGAGCACTACTGACTCGAAATCCACGTCGTAGTAGACCGCACCGTCCCCGGGAACGATCTCTCCTTCACCGATATCGAGGACCCGGGTTACGGCGATGAAGATGCCGATCTCCTTGTCAATGCTTCCTTCAAGCTGTTCCCGGAGGACATCGAGGATAACCTTCTCAAGATCTTCTCCGAGCCGGTGAGGTGGCACCCTCACCTTGTCTGCCAGTTTCATCCGGTAATACATGACCCACCCTAGTTCCTGTACAATTCCAGCCGCTGTCTGCCTGAAAGCGATATCACCGGGATACCCTTCCCGAGCAGCGCATTCCGCAGATCCCTGTCATTGGTCATTACCATGCATCCATGCGTGTTTGCATAATATAGGATCTTCTCATCTACCGATCCCTTTATCCCAGGGCTCTCCACCATAGTGCACCGTCCGGAAAGGATGAGCGCGGATCGGGCCGCGGCCCCTCCCTTCCCATGGGAACATGCAAGTCCGCGGAGTTCTTCAATCACTTCAGGGAGGATCAATGGTTCGCAGGAACCGATAAGATTTCCCAGCGCATCGAAGATATCGATCCGAAACTGCACCTGGGCCATCAGGGCATTGGCGTCCAGCAGGACACCTATTCGGTGAGAATGCCCATCCCGATCAGTCGCCATCTGCCTCCAAGCTGACGGCTAATGGCGATCCGCGACCCGATCTCCGCGCAGACGGGCCGTTTCAGGGTTACCTCGACCTGGTCTTTCTTTGCAGTGGTCACCACGCCAACAGTCACTGCGGTGCCGACCGAGAGCATCAGCGGTTCGTTGTGCTTCAGTGGTTCGATGGAGAGCTCGCTTGTTGCGCCGACCACCCGCTCCATGAGGGTGACATGGAACTTCAGGCGATCCAGGACCGGCGGGAGGGCTCCGATCCGGCCGGCAACCTGGCCGGCCAGGGCATCGCTCTTGGTCAGGGCCGGGTCGAGCTTGGTGCCGATTCCGAGCAGTCCGCCGGGAGCAGCTTCGGCGACTTTCTTTGACCCTGCGTTGATGGTTGTGATCTTCGTGGTGATCGGTTCCCACCGGATCTTATTTTCGGCCTGGAACTGGCGCCCGGGACGGATCTCGATATCATCGCCTTCCCTGAAGATGCCGCGTATCAGGGACCCGCCGATGACCCCGCCCCTGACCTCCCTCCAGTTCGTTCCCGGCTTGTTGATGTCAAAGGACCGGGCCACCAGCATGACCGGGGCAGCGTCCGGATCCCTGGCCGGCTCGGGGATCGTGGTGTCGAGGGCTTCGACGAGGGCCCCGATGTTGATCTGTTTTTGGGCCGATACCGGGATGATCGGTGCATGTTCTGCAATCGTTCCCTTCACAAACGCCCTGATCTGTTCATAGTGTTTCAGGGCATCCTTCTGGGAGACGACGTCGATCTTGTTCTGGACGATCACGATATTTTTTATCCCGACGAGCTCGAGCGCCATCAGGTGTTCCTTGGTCTGCGGCTGGGGGCAGGGCTCGTTTGCGGCGATCACCAGCATCGCCCCGTCCATGAGCGCCGACCCCGAGAGCATGGTGGCCATGAGCGTCTCGTGCCCGGGCGAGTCGACAAAAGAGACCGACCGGAAGGGAACCGCCTTCCCTCCGCATGCCGGGCACTCGGGCTTCGTGGAGTAGGCATCCGGGCCGCTGCACTTTTCACACCGGTAGAAGGTCGCATCGGCGTACCCGAGGCGGATCGAGATGCCCCGTTTTATCTCCTCGGAGTGGCGATCCGTCCATGCCTCGGTCATCCCGTAGACAAGCGTCGTTTTCCCATGGTCGACGTGGCCAACGACCCCTATGTTGGCGCCTGGAATGGTAGCGTCCCGCAAATGCGATCGAACCTCCTTATACGATTATAAATGACAATACTTATACAAACCGGTCATGAGATCCAACCCGGCATCCCGGTTCCCGTAACACTCTGTATGCCGTTGTCTTCAGAAAGGTTAAAACAGCAGTATGAGAAGATCTCCATAACTGAGTTGACCTTATGACTGTTGATACCGAACTTTCCCGGATTGGGATATCGCTTCCCAAGAACCTGCTTGACAAATTCGACGAGATCATCACCTACCGGGGCTACTCGTCCCGGTCTGAGGGAATCCGGGATGCCATTCGAAGCTACATCACCTACTACAAGTGGATGTCGGATGTTACCGGGGAGCGGCAGGGGGTCATCACCATGATCTATGACCACGGGCAGCGTGGGCTGCTGACCACGCTCACCGATATACAGCACGAGTACATGGGGATCATCCAGGCGTCTCTCCATTCCCACGTTACCCATGACCGGTGCCTGGAGATCATACTGGTGCGAGGGGATGGTGCGGACTTAAAGGCCCTCGCGGAGCGCCTGATGTCTCAAAAAGGGGTCGAGACGGTGAAACTGACCACCATCCCGATCAGCGATTAGCCGCCGCCTTCGCAGCTCTGGTCGATGTTGGAGATGGCTTCCTGGAACCCGAGCCCCGAGACAAACTCCATCTCTTTTTTAACCTGTTCGTAATCGATACCCCGTTCCCTGGCCTTTCGCTCCTTCGAAGAGGCCACTGCGATCAGCTGGTCTGCCCGGTACAGGAGACCGGTTGTGTCGAGTTCGGCAAACACCGCACCCTTCATCTGTTCGATCCTGGTCACCGTGCCCGCGGTGCCGGTCCTCGGGTAGCGGACCTGCATGCCGACCGCGATCTCATCGGCGTTCATAGTAACCAATGGATGGCAAAGATACTATAAAGGTATTCTCCTGCCCATATTCCAGCTGATGAGATACACGCTCCGGCGCGTGAAGAAACACTATTTTGACGGGACACACCGGGTGAAGTCTCCCGAGGAGACGCTCTCCATTGTCGAGCCGCTCATGGAAAGGATCGGGGTCGCGGAAGTCTCTGACATCACCCATGTCGACCGGCTGGGCATCCCCTGTTTCACTGCGTTCCGCCCCCGTGCCGCACGGGGCGGTGTGCAGCACCATGCCGGGAAGGGAAAGGACAAGGTCCAGGCCAGGGTATCCTCCATGATGGAGGCCGTTGAGCGATACAGCGGCGAGTACCACGGGGATGCCATGGAGTTTGCATCATACGAAGAGATCGGCATCCACCGGGCGGTTGATCCCGAAGACCTCCTGCTCCCGCGGCTCCTGGAACCGGGTGAGAAGATTCACTGGAGTGCGGCCTACGACCTGCTCCACGATGAGGAGATCTTTGTTCCGAGCAATGCGGTCTTCCATCCCTACGACACCCTGGGCATGACCATGTCCCTTTTTGCAAGCGACAGCAACGGTCTTGCCAGCGGGAATGTCATCGAAGAGGCGATACTGCACGCCCTCCTCGAGGTGATGGAGCGGGACGACATGAGCATGGCCGAGCAGGCCCGTTCCATGGGGACCCGGGTGGAGATCGACTTCGACTGCCCGGCACGGGAGGTGCAGGACCGGTTCGAGTCCTGCGGGATTTCGGTTCACCTCTGGCTGCTGAAGGGAAGGACGGGTATCCCCACCATCGCCGCAGCCGGTGATGACGCGGTGACCCGGGACCCGGGCCTCCTGGTGATGGGGTCGGGCACCCACCCAGACCCGGCTATCGCCGCGCTGCGGGCGCTGACCGAAGTTGCCCAGAGCCGGGCCTCCTACCTGCACGGGGGCCGTGATAACGAGGGGCGGAGGCAGCTCCTCGAGAAGGCCGGGTACGACCGCTTCAAACGGATCAACCGGGAGTGGTTTGCCGACGAACCTTCGGTCCTTCTCTCCTCGATCGGGGACCGTTCGACGCCGTTCATCGACGATGATATCCGCGTGGCACTCGGGGAGCTCCGGCCGCACGTGGAACGGGTCTGCATCTGCGACCTGTCCCGGACCGAGGTCCCGGTGGTGCGGGTGATCGTCCCGGGTCTCGAGGTCTCCCACGTGAACCGGGAACGGGTGCGCAGGAAGCGGATCGGCATCCAGTAAAAAGCGTCAAAAGGCTCCGGCTTTCCTGCCAGCACATTAAACGGGGCGGGGGGCCTCAACGAGAGGCGATCTCTCCTGCCGGGTTTTTCAGATCATCACTTTTTCCAGCTGGGCAACGGTCCGCCGCGTGCTCTCCCGGGGCATCCCGGTGGGTATCTGCACCGGCCCGTCATGGAGGGCATAAAAGATCTCGGCCACCGCTTCACCAAGCGATGGGCCGTAGCCTCCTTCCAGGACCAGCGCCAGAGGCTGGCCGACGGCCTCCATCAGGATCCTCGTCAGTACCCGGAAGTCTTTGGGGGCAAGTCTCATCCCGTTCATGGGATCGTCACCGAGCGCGTCCTGCCCGGCCGAGATGATCAGGAGGTCGGGCTTGAAATGGCCCAGCGCTTCGGCAAAAACACGCGAGAACAGGTAGGTATAGTCATCGATCCCGCACCCCTGCTGGAGGGGGGCATTCAGCGTGAACCCCATGCCCCTCCCTTCCCCTATCTCATCGATCCATCCGGTGCCGGGGAATGCGTTCCTCATGTGGACCGAGCAGAACAGGACCCGGTCGCTCTGGTAGAAGATCTTCTGGGTGCCGTTGCCGTGGTGGAGATCCCAGTCGAGGACGGCGACCCGGTCGACCTGTTCGAGCGCCCAGGCCGCGGCCACCGCGGCGTTGTTGAAGAGGCAGAACCCCATGGCCCGGTCCGGCTCGGCGTGGTGGCCGGGCGGGCGGACCAGGGCAAAGCAGTGCTCGCCATCAAGAGCCCGTTCGGCAGCAAGGATCGATGAACCCGCTGCCAGGAGTGCGGTCTCAAAGGAGCCCTTGTTGACATAGGTGTCCATGTCGATGTAGTGGATGCCGTCAAACGAACTGAAGTACTCGATCATCCTGATGTGGCGCCGGTGGTGCACCCGTTCGAGGTCGGCAACCGAAGCCTCGACCGGGCTCAGGTGGCTTGCGTAGTCCGGGAGGTGGGAGACTGCCCGGAGGATACGCTCCCGGTTCTCACGGTGGGTGTCGAGTTCATGGACAGTGAATTCCTCGCCAAAGACTGCCGAGCACCGCATATCCTTACGGGACGACCGCCCCGCCCATCACCGCCGCTTCGCTGACCGTGACCTCCCGGCCGGTGCCGGCGATGCGGTATTTCCCGGCAGCCCTGACATCGTAGGGGTTCCCCTCGGTCGAGTAGGGTACAATGAATTCGCCGTTCACGCTCTCCGCCCGCCAGGTGAACTGCCGGCCGGTGTTGGTCACGAGCGGCAGTTCGATCATCCCTTCTCCCCTGATCCTCGCCCCGGGCACGTATTCGAAGACCTTGACGTACTTGAGGTCTACCGGTGCCTGCCCGCCGAATACGTTGGATGGCGACTCGTGCACCAGCCGGTAGTGCTGGAAGGCCGACAGGGTCGTGGTCGGCTGGACAATGACTGCGCTCACCACTGCCGCACGGTATCCGGCAGGTGGATGCGCATTATACTGGTCGGCTGCAGCGTGTGCCTGGGAGGCTTCCATCACCTGGGCGTTCGTGATGATGGGGTACGATGTTCCCTGGGATGTCGTATACTCGATGTAGTAGGCCTCCCCGGCAGGGGTGTATGACCCGTCAAAGTTGTGGAGACGGGAAACGGTGGTGAGGAAATATTCATCGGTATACATGGTCACCGGCTGGAAACTCCGCGGGTTTGCCGGGTCGGTGGGGACGAGGTAGACTGGCTGGTATGGTCCCTGGCCGACCGATGCGTTGTGCCAGGTGGCCATCGCCCAGAACTTTCCGATAGCCATCTCGATGTCGGTCATAACGTAGCGGGTGCCCTGGTTATCGGCGATCCGGTTGGTTTCCGTCTCCGATTGGGACATGAAGAAGGCCGCAGAGCCGTTTGGACCGTACACTCCTGCCTGGAACGGGTTGGCGTTCGGGATTCGTTTCGCGATGTAGGTGATTAAATGGCCATAGTCCCACCAGGACATGACACCGTAGGCGGTATCGGGATATTTGAATGACTCTTTGTCGTAGATGGTGAAGTAGTCCACTCTGGTATCTGGGGTGCTGGTGTTCATCCACTCAAGCGATTCCCGCCAGTCCTGGTTCATCCTGATCGCCCCGGAGGAGGCAACCGCGTACTGCACCCCGACTGATGTAAATGCGAAGATGACGGCAAAGGCACAGATGATGGCGGTTACGAGGAGGTTTGCGTAGTTCACCTTCGGCCGTGCCGGACCTTTTGTAGAGGCTTTCCCGGTCTTTTTCTTCCCGGGTTCATTTGCAGGCTCCTTCACCGGCTCCTTCCTGGCTTCCTTTCCCTTGCCTTTCTCCTTCCCGGTCTTTTTCTTCCCGGAACCGGATACTGTCTCCTTTACACTCTCCTTATCCGCCTCCTTCCCCTTTTCGTCCGCTGGCGTGGCCGGAGGTTCTCCCTTTGTTTCCCGCACCACGGCCCTCCGCCCCAGTCCAACGATGTCTGTCCATGCCCGCTCGAGGAAGTAAGAGACACAGATGCCCCCGAGGACGGCAATGTTCACGGCGATGTAGTACTCGTAGCGGATCTGCCGGAATGCGGCGATGATGATGAACAGGGACCAGACCAGCACGAAGATATGCTCGGCACGGTATTTCTTCACATTCTCGTAGAGCAGGACGAGGATGCCGCCGATCATCAGCAGGATGCCGAAGTTGAAGACCTGCCAGGCCTCGCCAAGAGTCCAGGGGCGGGCTTCCTGGACGGTCTTTGCATATGGGTTGAACCCGAAGAAGACCTCGATGCTGCCAACGAACGAACCGTACAGGTCAGGGACGATGAGGAACAGGCCCAGGAACGCGATAAACCCGAGGCCGATGATCGAGGCGGGGTAGATTACCCGGCTCTTTCCCTTCGCGAATTGTGCAAGCCAGTAGAGGACCCATGTCCCGATGATAATGAGCAGATACGCTATCGGGTGTGCGAGGGTATAGAGGTAAAACCCGAACCCTTCGCTAAAACCCCCCGAAAGGAGACTGACCACCAAAGAGAGAACGGCTGCGATGCCGAAGGCCACGGTATTGAGAAAGACGAGGTATTCGCCCGGTTTTCCGTGGTAAAAGTCAACTACGCTAATCACCACAGTTGAAACCGCGACGATGGCTGCGAAGAGGATCATCGTCGGCATGGTAAGGTAACCGAGGAAATACCCGATCCCGGCAAGAGCGGAGAGGAGTAGTGGCACCTTCCATGTCTCTTTGTTTTTAAAGTCGATGGTGTGCTCCCTGAAATATGCCAGCGCATAGATGTAAGCGATACAGAAAAGCGTGCTGAACAATACTTCTGCAATATGGTGGTCCAGGTACCCTGCAAGTGCCCTGAAGAAATACTGGCCTCCGACAACCGCAACCAGGGCGGCAGCACAGAGTCCCGCCTTCCAGCCAGCCAGTTTCCGGACCAGGATGAACATGGCCGGGACCATCACGGCTGCCATCAGCGGGGGGATCCAGAGGGCAACGGATATGATCTCGTTCCGGGTTGCTGCTCCGGAGATCATGACGACGGTGGTCGTGATCCATGTGAACAGCGGCCCCCACGGGACCACCTGCCCGGATGGGAACAGGGACATAGCTTCGTACCAAGCGTATGCGGGATAATTCGCAAGCATCTGGTCGACCTGGCGAAGGCTGAACATCGGGTCGTCGCTGCCGACGATATTGAGGATGTCTGTTGAGCCGAGATTCAGTAGAGGGAGGACGCGTATCCAGAGGGTAAACAAAAAAATTAAGAGAAGGATTGTCAAGGCAATAATTATCTGATTTTTTTTCATTTCTCGTAGTACCTGCATATAAAATCCTTGAATAGTTATTCTGAAGGATGACTAAAAAGTTGTTGTAATAAAAAAGGGCGTATTAAGGCTACTCCCTAATGTTTATTCGGTTTCAAGGGATACTCTCATATATGCCTAGAATTTGTTCCCGATGTATTTTGGATTCTAACTTCCCAGGAATATAATTTGACCATCATGGTGTCTGTAACTCCTGTCACAAGTATGACAGAAAAAATAAGAAATATGCAATAACCGAACAGAGCAGAAGGCGTTTTTTTAACTTAATTGATAAAGTCAAAAAAATGGGCAGGAATAACAAATATGATTGCATCATGGGCGTGAGCGGAGGGCGGGATAGCACATACACACTTTATTCATTGAAAAGATGGGGACTCAATCCCCTTGCTGTCCATTTTGACAACAACATGAACTCACAGATTGCAGCAGAAAATATCAAGAAAGCCTGCACAAAGCTTGGTGTCGAACTCCATACCGATATCGTGGACTGGGAGGAGTTCAAGGGTCTCCAGCGATCCTTTTTGTTTGCATCAGTTCCTTCTGTCGATATACCAACCGACCATGCATTTATTGCCGTCTTGTACCGATTGGCTTACGAAAAGAAGATAGATTACGTCTTCAGCGGTTCTTCGTTTCGTACAGAAGGTCCAGGTTCGATTGAGTGGTCCCTTCATGATGATGTAAGGTTCATCCGGGATATCCAGACAAAATTTGGAACAATTCCACTAAAAAATTTTCCCATAAGAACACTAAAAGACATTTTAAAATGGAAGATCTCCGGATTGCGGGAGATCAGGCCCCTCTACTACATTGATTACCAGCATGAGCAGGTAGACCGCATACTTGCGGATGAACTGGGCTGGAAGTACTATGGGGGACATCATTTCGAGAACATTTTCACCAGATGGGCCTTTGCATACCTCCTCCCGAAGAAATTCCATATAGATAAAAGGGTTACAGACTACTCTGTCCTTGTCCTGGCGTTGTCTGAGTAATCGGGTGCGGAGAAGAACAGGATTTTATGGTTGTTTTTTGGTATGAACCAGGATAGCGCCGCGAAGGCGCGCGTGGCAATATCGTAGGTTAGCGATCGGATGTCGCTTTTGATGCTGTGCGAGGCCATGGGATCAGAGGGACACCCACGTTCTACCTGTTTAAGGAGATGGTTCGGGATGATGATCGTGCAGGAAAAGTTGTTGTAGTGAAAGACTTCTCCTTGAATCTGCGGTTAACCAGAACATCGTTGAGACCGCTCTCTCCCAAGATGAGAACTTCCCCTCGAACCTGTGGTTTATCTTCTCCGGCAGGAGGGGGTGGCGCCCCATCACTCAGCGGGGTCCTGCGGATGCTTTTCTTTTCCTGTGCTGTAACCTTTTTAACAGATATCTGGAGAGGATGATGGGGAATGAGACCGCAAGGGAGAATAACCCACGGCCGCCCATGTTCTTCCCTATCACCTTTACCTTCTCATGGTACTGCCCGACGATGCGGCTTTCGCTCTCTCCTCCCCGCAGGTAATATACCACCGGCGTATCGATATAGTGCATTTCTTTCCCGGATGCGCGCAATGCCCTGAGCAACCAGTCGAAGTCTGCATAGATCGTGTAGTTCGTGTTGAAATTTCCACACCTATCAAAGATGGACTTTCTTGCAAATGTTGTCTGGTGGCAGTAACCTCTGCTGATCAGGTCTGCGATGCCGGTGCGATAGCCAGAGCATCGTTCTTCGCCGATATCATCGTAATAGATGTAGTCTCCGTACAGGATGTCGCTCTCCGGGCTGGTTCGGAGGTTTTCAGCGACAGTTCCCAGCACATCGTTATCATAAAGGCAGTCCCCCGCATTCAAGAAATATACGAGATCGCCGGTGGCATAGCCCAGTCCTTTGTTCATGGCATCATAGATGCCATCATCCTTTTCCGATAGCACTATGTCAATATATTCTCTGTATTTTCCGATAATGTCAGGCGTATTATCCGTAGATCCACCATCAATGATGATATACTGAACATCCGGATGAGTCTGGCAGATCACGCTTTTTATGGTTTTTTCTATAAGCCCTGCACAGTTAAAACAGACCGTGATTATGGATATTTTGCTATCTGCCATTGTGCTCATCCATATATCAATTGCAAAAATTTGTATTCCTGGATAACAGGTTATGTTTGACCCTGCTGGATATTAATACCGGGCTACAGTGATGAACAGCGGGGCAGACTTTCTTCCCGGCTGCCTCCCGACCTCATATCATACCTTTTTCCCTGAGGCGACAGGAGCACGCAGAGGCATCCGGAACTTATACAATTCAGAGAATCTCCTCTACCGCTCACGCATCTTCAGAATATCCCGGTAGAACGCGAGGTACCCATCAACCATTTTATTCAGACCGAATCTTCGTGCCGCATCCTCCGCAGCCTGCCGCCCCATTCGCAACCGGGGTTCCTCATTTGCCAGTAACTCAAGGACCCGCTCCGCCAGCGCCCGGGCATCCCCCACCGGCACGAGATACCCGGTCTGCCCCTCCACGACCTGCTCGGGGATGCCGCCGACTGCGCTCGCCACGACCGGGATGCCGCAGGCCAGGGCCTCGAGGACAGTGGTCGGGAAGGTGTCGGCCCGGGTGGGGTGGAGGTAGAGATCGGCTGCCTGATAGTACCGGGCGACTTTCCGGGGATCTTTCTGGTAGGGAACGAACCGGATTTCGACGTTACCTATCCGTTTAGGTGAGGCTGTTTCGCCAAGGGCAACGCAGAGTACTTTTGCTCCGGTTTTTGCGATCTCGGCAAGGGCGGACTGCAGGGTTAGGTAGTCCTTCCAGATGTTCTTCCGGATGCCATTTGCCGCAAAGAGGAGAATCGTTGCATCGTGCGGAAGTCCGAGGGCTTGCCGGGCTTCAGCCCGATCAGCGGGGTGGAAGACCTTCAGGTTCACGCCGTTCGGGATCACCTTCGATGCCACAACCGCCGGCTTCAGCATCGACTGATCAACCTTATCCATCAACCACCGGCAGGGAGTGACAACGTGCAGTCGGCTCTTTCTGTAGATTTCTGCCTTGCGCTGCCAGTTGTAGGCCGTGGCATCCCGCCTGATTGCCGGGTAAATCGAGAGATCCGGGCAGTTTCCACACCCAATCTTCCAGCGCTCGCAGTCAAAGGAGTGGGCGCAGTGACCGGCAAGGAGCCAGGCATCGTGGAGGGTGAGCACGGTTGGAATCTGATGGCTGAGGGAGGGGAGGGCACGGAGATCGAAGTAACCTCCATGGAGATTGTGGCAGTGGAGGATATCAGGGGGTTTCGGGGTTAAATCGAGTATATTCCAGGTTCCCGGGTGATCAAGATCCTCATGACCTTTTAGAGAGGCATTGATGCGATCAGGATTTGTCAGAAAGTCAAATGTTTTTGCAATACCTGAAAAATGAGAAAGATTCTGGATGTAGGATGGAACATATTGAGAAACTTTGTTTAATCGGCTTTGAATAGGGAGAATATCTGGATCTGCGGTTTTTTTTATTCCTACGGCCAGCCACGGGCAGTGGCCCAGAATACGGTAAGATGTATGAAGATCCCATGCAATTTTTTCGGCACCACCGGCGACATCATACGTGCTTACCTGGAGAACATGAAGAACCGACTCACTCATTAAACCAATCCTTCATTCTTGATGAAAATACCTCAACATCCCAATCTCTGACCAGCACTCTGGGAAGACGGTATGGATCTGTACTTCCGATAAGGGTTAAGCCATAGTTGGCGCATGCTGTAGCAATACCTGCTCCCTTAACAATCCCAACTGTTTCTCGATTAAAATCCATTCTGCTACCAAACGGATACGAGAAATGCTGCACAGGGTGACCCAGCATCTCCTCAAGAGAATCTCTACCCTGAATAATCTCCCTCCTTTGCACATCTACCGGTTGCATGGAGAGCATTGTGTGTGTTACCGTATGCGCTCCAATTTCAATCAGATCCCCCCGATTGAGCTCTTTCAATTCACTTACGGTGAGGGGGCAGTGTGTCTTTCGCCCAGTTCTTGGCGCTCCTGCCCATTGCGCGATTTCGGAAAGGATGGATTTTTGCTCTTCATGGGAGAGGGGCCTGAGAAGTCGGTGGAGGTCCCGGTAAACAGCATGTTGTGGGCCAGGATCCGATGCCATGGTCACATTCCAGGATTTTGGTTCAATCCCATCTCCATGTCTGGTTTCGCTCTCAGGATATCCGGATAGATCCCAATTCCATCTTCTACCTTTGATGGTAAGTTCCAGTTGACCTGGGAGTTGATCCGACAGTAGCAGTAACCTCTCCAGATCATCCCACCAGAACTCTCTATCACTGTTGATGTGGCCGGATGTTACGAATATTGTGGCTGGAATTCCATATTTCTCCAAGAGTGGTTTCGCATTCCAGAGATTATCCGCATAACCGTCGTCAAATGTTATGACAACAGATCTATCCGGAACCTTCCCTGATTTCAGTGCCTGATACAGCTCAGAAAGGCTAATTGGATCATAATGCTCGGAAAGGTATTCAAGATGCCCGGCAAAATGTTCAGGAGTGACGCTGAGAAGCTGCGGATCAGTATCCAGGGTAACTACACGGTGATAAAGGAGGATTAGCCCTTGAGAGTGAAGACCCTTCCAAATTCGGCCTGGTAATTGTATCAATCTGCAGATGCTCATTGTAATCCCGAGTCAGTTGTCTGTTCTAGATTTCACCGCGCGTACGGTGATAAGCACTTGATAATCAGGATCCTGATACTCAAAATGTTCTGGTTTGAGTTCTTCGACAGCAAGACCGTGTAAAAGGGCAATTGCAATGAGCACATTTCCATACGTCTCAACTTCGACGTTTCCTTTTGAGAACTCCTTTTCAAAGAGTCGCTGTGCCGACTGCGTGGTGAAACGCCAGAACTCACCCCACCGATCCATGTCATAGGGAGAGATCTGGCTTATCCCCGGAACCGTTAGCAGGAGGACACCGCCCGGTTTTAGGATACGGTGAAGATGGTTTACTGCTGAAGGGAGGTCATAAACAAACTGGAGAGTCTGGGTCAGGATGATACAGTCAAAGGAATTAGATGGGATATTATCTGCGTGTGTGATGTCTGCCACTATCGTGGCTGATGGGTTCCCCTTAATTGCATGGAGGATATCAGATTGTTTAACACGGGCGCCACCGAATTTTTTCGTGTAGGTGTTGTCCCCGATCTCCAATACTCTGCCGTGAACGTCATTTTCATGTTGCAATAGGAAGTTCTCGATATAATGTCGATCAACAGGTTGCCCTCGGTCGTAGCCGAAGAGGGTGCTGACCGGGTGGAGATGATTTAGTTCCCCAAGATCGATCTGGCAGATGAATTTTCTTTTTATCCGCAAGTATATAATATATACTTTATGAAAGATGCCAGAGGAAACGGACCTCATCTGAATAAATATTGTTGATGGTATTTATGAAACATCCTGTTTTCGAGCGTAAATCAGACAGAACCATGTCACTTGAGGGTTCAGACGGAAAGGGGGTTTACTAGCACTGCATGTTTCCCAATCGAAGTCATGGATCAGATACCTGAACCCATTTCGATCGAGGATTGTCAGCAGTTCTCCCAATTTTTGACTTTCATCGGGCCAACCATGGTATTCGATCACCATTTCTTTTATGTTCTGAAGTTTTCCAGATTCTTCTACTTCTTGAAGGACGGCTAACTCCTGTCCTTCGATATTGAGCTTTAAAAAATCGATAGTGTCTGAGATATATGTACTCAATCGGACAGTCTGTATTTTCATGTTACCTTGAGAATTTGGGACAATTTTCCCTCCATCTACGTTATCTGAGCTGAAGCTTAGGACGCCCTCATCTTTTGCCAAGCCTGCGTTAATTAAAGTGACATCGTTTAGACCATTGGTGGTGAGATTATGCTGTAATATCTTGAAAATTTCTGCATCCGGTTCAAAGCATATGATCCTGGCTTCAGGATATACGGACTTAAAATAAAGCACAGACATTCCAATACATCCGCCACCGTCGATGATAAGGGGCTTGGGTTTTTCACTCTCAAAATGATAAATTAAGCGACAAAAGATGTCCTTATATTCGACATATAATGATAGAACATCTGTGTACGTGATCCGAAAATTTACGATCCGAGCCGTGCCCATCTGAAATCGGGCTCGAATTATAGATTCTGCTTTGAATCGAAGGGAGTATATCCTGTTTTTAATTTGCTTCATTAACAATGCCCTGTTTGTCATTTGCTGTAATTATGCACTCACTTTCTGTTAAGTCCCATATTGTAGGACATCCAGTATTTAATACACTAAATCCTATACTTATTAACTTATTTGCGGTATATGAGTCTCTAACCGAGTGGTGAAATTCCTTGCTTAGAACTTGACCCAATAAAACCTGAGTGTATAAATTTGGTCTTTCCTTCTGATATTGCCACCAACCTACCCCAAATAATACTACACGGTCTAACCATAGTACATCCCTTAAACGTAACCGCCATTCACTAGGTAGTGTACACGAAGTGATGTAAATTCAAAAGAACCCCTGTATCCAACCTAGAATTGCACAAAGGAGAATACAGGGCATGAATCTAAAGGAAGTCGTACTTCATTATCTTACCGATAACGACGAGGGAATGAAGCATCTCATCACCTGGTTTTTGAATGAGGTGATGCAGGAGGAGGCAGATCAGCAGGCTGGAGCCGGGAGATACCGGAGAACCAGTTCAAGGAAAACGTATCGGAACGGCCATCGCAAGAGGACGCTCAAGACACGGCATGGCGAGTTAATCCTCAATAAACCGCAATTACGCGATATTCCCTTCCAAACGAAGATATTTGAACGGTATTCCCGGATTGAGAAGGCCTTGGAAAATGCTATTCTGGAGTCGTATCTCCAAGGAGTCTCAACCCGAAAGATCCAGGAGATTGTTGCTCATCTCGGTATCGAGAAGATCTCCGCTTCATATGTCTCGAAGATTGCCGCTGAGTTGGACCAGAACGTCCATTTGTTCCTCTCCCGGCCGATTGATACATACATCCCCTATCTCTTCGTAGATGCCTCGTATTTCAAGGTACGAGATGGGATACGATATATCAACAAGGCACTCCTGGTAATTGCCGGGATCCGGAATGACGGATACCGGGAGATTCTGGGTGCCAGAATTGCCGATTGTGAGGATGAGCTAACCTGGGAAGACCTCTTCTCCGAGATGAAGGAGAGAGGATTGGGGAAGGTCGACCTGGTAATCTCTGACGGCCATAAAGGAATACAGGCAGCCGCTGAACGTGCCTTCACGGGGTCCAGCTGGCAGATGTGTCATGTCCACTTCATTCGAGCGGTTCTCCGGAAACTCCCGAAGAAGCAACATAAAGAGATCGCCCAGATGCTCAAGGACTCACTCTCCGATCCACGGAGGCTCCAGGAGTGCGCTGATGAACTCGAGATTCGAGGGTTTCCCCGGGCAGCCGATACCGTGGAACGATTCACTCCAGGATTGCTGAATTATCGTATTGCTCCTCAAGACCACTGGCGGAGAATAAGAACCACGAATATGTTGGAACGGCTCAATAAAGAGTTGAAACGAAGATCCAGAACCATTGGAGCGTTCCCCAATGACGCCTCTTTGCTCCGTCTTGCAGGAACAATCCTCATGGACATTAACGAGGAGTGGATCACGAGTCGTAGGTATTTATCTGGGTCTGATGTGATAGTGTGTCAGGATACTCGGTTCGAATTTACAGCAGTTTAGATACACTACCTCACTAGTTCTATTCATATTAGAACTTAGTATATTTGTTCCACCTAAGAAAATATAATCTGCCGTTTTAACTAGATCTCGTCCTGCGCTGATATATTCAAGTGCAGGAACGTGATATACGATGTCATGAGGGAACATATTTCGAAAAATTCTCTCGACCGCCTCCATGATGATTTTGTTTCCATGATTGCTATCGTTGACCCATGTGTCTAGTATTACAATTCGCTTCATCATAGATCCTCAGTGATTAGTAATATCGCGACTTGATTATCTCGAATGGACCATAGAGCTGTTGTTATATATTTACATTTTTCCACTTACATCTTGCGTAAAAACCCGGATTTCAGGTGTGCCTAAATTTGAGGTCAGATTAATAGTTTCCTACACACCGTCATTCGAGATATAACCGAAAGCAAACTTGGGTCGATCGAACAGTAAACCTCTAAGAAGTTAGACGCTCTACTTAACTAAATGACTTCTAATTTTTATCACAACATCTTCAAGTATCCTCTTTGGTAATGTCGGGATTTTTTGGAATTTCAGGTCATATTTTCTATCCGCTACAACAAAATAATTTGTCTTCAATGGAATCAATTCGTTTCAAAAGCATTCAAAGCTGAAGCACAGAAGCATGGCATTAAACTCATCTTCGGAAGACCGTATCACCCTCGCGGCCGCGGCAAGATAGAACGATATCACAAGACCCTTTACCGGGAACTCATCGCCCTCAAGGAGTTTCGTTCCCTGAGTCACTTTAAACGAGAACTCTGGAACTTCGACCATCTCTACAACAACTGGCGCAAGCAGGAGAGCCTGGGTTGGCTGACTCCAGCATCAGTCTATAACAACAAAATCAATTTCAACAAAGACCGTAAACTTATCAACAGCGGACAAAAAATCTGTCAACAAAACGGACATTAATTGTGGCACTCTACAAGTAGGTATCTCATCCATCAAATAATTTTTCATATTCAACTCTGGGGAAAACATCTAATAGGCCTCCTTCTGTTGCATTAAATATTTGTGCACTATTTTTGCTTGCGATCTCACGTATCTCTTTATATTGTCTCCATAACGTTATGTAATCTCGAAATTGTCCTTCTAAATCCTCCTGAAACCATTCATTGTAGCCCGATCTCACCATACTGTGATTTTTTTCAGGATAGAAGTGAACGCTCTTATTTATATGCAGAAGCCAATCGTGATCGCAACCAAGCAGGTAAATTTTCTTAAACCCTAGATACAGAGCAACATATAGAGCCATTATGCTAACCGATTGAGGTCCAGGAACCATTCGTGAAATATCGATATTACGAGGGGTATTTCTATCCCACAACCTACCAAATTTTAGATAGTAGATATCCCTGTTTTTAAAACGCCCATGTGTCTCATTCCGGTTTTTGTCGGATATGCCGAAAAACAACTTCGCGTCTCCTGTGTTTTTTTCAATTTCATCCATCCAATTCTGCCATGCATCCTCATTAATTGGAGGATGATAAGGAGCTACACAATAATATTCTGGGTTGATTATTGCATAATCGGGATGAACAAAAAAATTGCTAAGGGCGATACAGTTCTCATCTTGCAACATTTTCAAATCTTGATGTTTTATTGATGGCCCTGTCGCAAGAACGAAACACCGCTCATCTTTACGGGTATCTTTTAGTGCAAGGTTTTTGTTAAAGAGAGCTTTCTCTTGATTACTGTACTTAAATGCATGATGGCACTTCTCCATAAGGTTGTACAATGGCGCCTGAAAGCCTTGGGGAATAAGCCAATATGCAATATCTTTCTTGAAATTGCTCATAGAGACCGTGTTCCATTACTTATGTCTGAGCTTCTTAATGGATGATTGCTCACTGCTATAAACCCGTTTCACCCCATCGCCCATTGCTGTTTCAATGACTCTGATATCCCGCACCAATCGCATTAATCCCCCGGGTTCCACCGAGGCCGCGTGATCGCTCCCCCACATGGCGCGATCAAGAGTGATATGCCGCTCAACAAAGGACGCTCCAAGAACCACTGATGCAAGGGTGGTCTGCAATCCCACCTCGTGGCCGGAATAACCAACAGGGCAGTTGAACTCCTGCTTCAGTGTCAGGATCATGCGCAGGTTCAGCTCCTCGGGTTTGCAGGGGTAGGTGCTGGTGCAGTGGGAGATAAGGAGCCGGCTGCCATCAAGAAGAGAAACGGCGTGCCGGATCTCATCCATCGTGGACATCCCCGTGGATAGGATCATGGGTCGGCCCATCTCATTGGTATGCCTTAACAGGTCATCGTCGGTGAGGGATGCCGATGCAATCTTGTAGCAGGCTGGCTGGAACTGCTCAATAAAATCCACAGAGGGTTCATCCCAGCAGGAAGCAAACCAGGCAATACCCTTCTCACCGCAGTACCGGTCGATCTCTCTGTACTCTTCCGGGCCAAACTCGGTACGTCTCTTATATTCTATGTACGAAAGGCATCCCCAAGGTGTCTCCCGCGGGATCTCCCACTGATCTGCCGGCACACAGAGCTCAGGAGTTCGCTTCTGGAACTTGACCGCATCGCAACCGGCCAGTACCGCTACATCGATGAGCTTCTTGGCAACCTCAAGATCGCCATTGTGGTTTATCCCGATCTCCGCGATGATATAGGTCGGATGGCCATCACCTATGGGCCGGCCACCGATTGTAATCAATTTTGACATGTTTCCTCACCTTTCTTCAAGAAATAATATGCATAATTCGTCTCTGGTTTAAGTATAATTCCAATGGGTTTAAATCCAATTTTGGTGGCAATATTCCAAAATTCTTCGATTGTATACGATGTAAATGTTATTGCGTTTCTATGGTAGTTTCTTGTTTTGGATCTGATCCTGTTTGAACCATCTTCGTATCTAACTTGAATGATAGCGATCCCCTGATTCGAGAGCAGCTGATACGCCACGTTTGTCACTCTTATTCCATACTCTTTGCTCGGAAAATGCTGATATACTGCAGTGGACAGAAAAAAGAGGATTTCGAATAACCCCCCCACCCAAAGTACTTTATCGTCTCCAATCGATCATTTCTGATGAGTACATTTACCAACTTCTTCATTCAGCACGAATATGCCTCCCTTGCGGCTCTGGGCGACCGATTAGGTGAGATCAGTGGTTTGCTCGATTGGGATGCCTTCCGGCCTCTTCTGGCCGATCTGTACACAAACGATACGGAGAAGGGGGGTCGCCCAAATTATGACGTTATCCTCA
>Ga0302247_1000046_pt1 | contig 142081 bp, 123 predicted proteins | sample AAG_UR_Ile_MG_FD_193529 | JGI IMG/M metagenome (GOLD analysis project Ga0302247, IMG submission 193529) | Enriched activated sludge microbial communities from anaerobic digester in WTTP, New Holstein, Wisconsin, United States - AAG_UR_Ile | ecosystem: Engineered > Bioreactor > Anaerobic >...
CCCACATCTCCACAGGCGCAACAACCGCTACAACCAGAAATGGCTAAAGCGGCATGAGAAAAAGGGGTAAATCCATGGACCTTAATTTACCCCGCTTGCTGGTCTAAACGACGGGGTGCAGCTCAAACATCTTTTTGATAGCAAAATCCCGAAGTTTTCTGTCAATCCATCCCCTGCTGGCGTGGGAAAGTATGACCACGTTCACGGGAAATCCTTCAAGATGCCTGGCCGTTAAAGGCGTCGGCGCGGTAAGGTTTGCATCAAGGCTTTCATGATATAAGTGGTGCCATTCCTTGTGACTCATTCCGAACCGATCGCAAAATTCAACAAATCCTATGCCGTGTTTGTTCAGGGACTCCACTTTAAGAGCGTAGGCTTCCTTATATGTCAGATTGACGCCGGATGACATATTTACCAGTTGCATGGCGGCCAAAGCGCCTTTTTCGTGACAATGTTCGTCAAACTCGTGGGTATATGGGTAAAAAGTTCCGTCAAAATCCAGAACATATAAAACCTTGCCCTGCACCAAATCGACTAAAGGCATCCGCCCGCGACTCATTATCCCCTCCCAACTATTAATAACGAGGGCTAGATAGGTGTTTGCCTCTTCGTTTGTCAAACATGTATTAGGTTCAAAGACCATTTTAAAAGAAAAATTTTTTACCGTGTGTATTCATCGCATCTTTGCTGTTAACCATATCCGTCTTTGCGAATCAATTATTAAGGAATTCTTGGAATTCAGACTCCTCAACTTCACCGCCGCGCTCTCGGATGCGCGGCGCGGTAAACCTGCGCCAGTTGTCCGGCGTCGACTTTCGTATAAAGCTGGGTCGTCGAAAGCGAGCTGTGGCCCAATAGTTCCTGAAGACTGCGCAAATCGGCCCCGGAGGCTAACAGATGCGTCGCAAAGCTGTGCCGCAGGGCATGCGGCGTGACGGTATCCGGCAGATTGAGATCGCGGCGCAAACGGCGCATCGCGCGTTGGGCCACACCGGGGTTAAGAACTTCGCCGCGCGCGCCTGAAAACAGGAAATCCCTCGACGTTAACGGGTAAGGGCAAGCCCTCAAATACTTATCCACAGACTCGCGCACGATGGGCAAAAGCGGCACGCTCCGCTGCTTGTTGCCTTTGCCCGTAATGGTCACGCGGTCTTTCGCCGCCAAATCGCCAAGACGCAACCCCAGCGCCTCACCGATGCGCAAACCTGCCCCGTAAAGGAGCGTGAACAAGGCTTCGTCGCGCAGGCCGATCCAGCCTTCTTCCGGCATATGTTTCGCCAGATCCACGATGTCCTGCGCGCTTCCTTCCGCCACGGGCCGGGGCAGGCGTTTTTTTGTCTTTGGCGTTTTGAGCAAATCGATCGCGCCGTTGTGCATCCGGCCCGTCCGGTCGAGCCACTTGAAGAAATTGCGCACGCCCGCCACCGCCCGCGCGCGCGAAGCCGCTTCCTTGTTGTGTGCGGCGCTATGCGCGAGCCACGCCCGAAAATCGGTCAGCGTCAAGTCCGCCAGCGCGGCCAGCTTGACCGTCTTGCCGCGATAGTGATTGAGAAAGTTAAGCAGGCTCGCCAGATCGAATTGATAGGAGGCCAACGTGTGGCGCGATGCGCGGCGCTCGTCCCGAAGCCATTCCTGCCAGGCCGTCATGGCGGCTTGCAGGTCATCCGCGACGGGGAGTTGATCGACGGTCCTTCCGGGTTTAGGACGAGCGCCTTTTAAAAAAGCCATTAACCATATCCGTTTGTGTCCCAAACGCCCCAAAAACGCTTACGTACGGGCACGCAGCGCGTGCGGAACGGGCCCCTTACGCGGGCTGAACGAGCCACTTACGCAAGCACCTTTCCACCACGCCGCCCAAACATTCAACTTGTTCGGTCGCAAGACCGGTCGCGTAATACATCGCCTCGCGGTGCCCCAGCGCCAACAGACCGGGCGGAAATTCACCGCCCAAACAAAGCCTTACAAGCGCTTGCGAGCGCACCCTCGGCGCACTGTCGCCGAACAGCTCCGGCACCGGGCGCGTCTGCTCGGCCAGTTCGACATCCCGTCCGGCCAGCCATTCGTCCACAAAACCCTTCGGCACCACCTGCAGCCCGCTGTACGTCCCCGCCTTAAGTTGTTGACCGGCCTCAATAAAAAGCCCCACGGCCTCCTGATCCATCGCAACCGCCATTTCATTGGCGATATAGTTCAGTGTGGATTCAAAACTCGGCGCATCCATAAGCGATAAAATAGCCGCGTTGATGCGGTTCTGACGCTGCAACTGCTCCTGCATAAGCTGCATGAGGTCGTCGTGCTCGTCCTTAATGGCCGTGAAGTTGTCCTGAAGCCGCGCCAGCATATACCGCTGGAAATCCTGTACGCCCTCGCCTCGGCGCTCGACGGGCGGGACCAAAGCTGAAAGTAAATCGTTATTGTCGATCAAAAAATCCGGGTGTTCGAGAAGGTAATCGCGAACGTCCCCCGGCATCAGGGACTCAAGAGCGCGCTCGGCTTGTCGGTCACGCTTCACGCCATTCTCCTTTCACCCTCGGTTCGTTTTCAGCGGCTGCACATTGTCGGCCACAGGTATTTTCTGGCCTGTTTTTTTCCAGTCGGCAACAAATTGTTCTATCCCTTTGTCCGTCAAGGGATGAGCGGCAAGCTGCCGAATAACCTTCGGCGGAATGGTGGCAATATGCGCGCCAAGCTTGGCGGCTTCCACCACATGCATGGGGTGCCGCACCGAAGCGACGATAATTTCCGTGCTGAATTCCGGATAAGAGCTGTAAATCATGCACACATCGGCGATCAGCTGCATGCCGTTTTCGCCGATATCGTCCAGCCGCCCCACGAAGGGCGATACAAAGGCCGCGCCCGCCTTGGCCGCCAGAATCGCCTGCGCCGGGGAAAAGCACAGCGTGACGTTCACCATCGTTCCCTTTTGGGACAAGGCCTTGCAGACCTTAAGCCCGGTGGGGGTAAGCGGAACCTTCACGGCGATGTTTTTGGCGATCTTGGCCAGATACTGGCCCTCGGCGAGCATGGTGTCGTAATCCGTCGCGGCCACCTCGGCGCTAACGGGACCGGGGACGATGCTGGCGATTTCCCGCACAAGCTCGATAAAATTGCTGTGGCCCGACTTGGCGACCAGCGAGGGGTTCGTGGTAACCCCGTCCAGAAGGCCCGTTGCGGCCAAGTCTTTAATCTCGTTCAGATCGGCTGTATCAACAAAGAACTTCACGTGTATAACTCCCCTGCGAATGAATCACCCGGAACCCGACATTAGCCAATGAAACCCCCGTCCACCACCAAAAATAACCCAAGGTTAATGCGCGTTTTGGTGCCTTTGCCCGTGGCGGAAGGCTACGATTATCTGGCACCCGACGATCCCCCTCCTCCAGCCGGAACGTATGTGGAGGTTTTTCTGGGGCACAGCCTTACCGAAGGCGTCGTTTGGGGCCCGGGACAGGGCGAAATTCCCCCCGGCAAACTCAAGACCCTAAGCCAGATTCTCGATCTCCCGCCCCTGCCGGACGTTTCGCGGCAGTTCGTTAACTGGGTCGCGAACTATACGGTAACACCGCCCGGCGCGATTTTAAAAATGGTCATGGGCGGCCGTCTCCGGATGCTTAAGGAAAAAGACTCGCTTGCCTTCCCCATGCCGGACCCCGATTCCCAAAAACCGGAGCTCAGTCCCGAGCAGCGGGCGGCATCCGTTCAGCTTGTGGCCAAAGTTATGGCCGGAAAGTTTTCCGTGACGCTTCTGGACGGCGTGACGGGCTCCGGCAAAACGGAAGTGTACTGCGAGGCCATCGCCACGGCGCTGCGGCAAGGCAAACAGGTTCTTGCGATGCTGCCCGAAATCGCGATGACGGCGGCGCTTCTGGAACGGCTTGCGGAAAGATTCGGCGCGCGTCCCACGGAATGGCATTCGGAACTTTCGGAAAAGCAGCGCCGCCTGAACTGGCATGCCATTGCGCAAGGCCAGGCGCGCTTCGTTTTAGGCGCCCGCTCCGCGCTTTTTTTGCCTTATCCGGACTTGGGCCTTATCGTCGTCGATGAAGAGCATGAAGCCGCCTATAAACAGGAAGACGGCGTCATTTATCAGGGCCGCGATATGGCCGTGGTGCGCGCGCATTTGGGAAATATTCCGATCGTTCTTTCCTCCGCGACGCCTTCGCTTGAAACGCTGCATAACGTTCACCAGAAGAAATACCATCACGCCGTCCTGCGCGAACGTTTCGGCGAAGCCTCTATGCCGCGCATCAAACTGATCGATTTGCGTAAAGAAAAGCTTCCCTCCGACATGTTTATAGGCGCGCCTCTTTTCGAGGCTTTGCAGGAGACCCTCGCGAACAAGCAGCAGGCGATGCTGTTCCTCAACCGCCGCGGCTATGCGCCGTTGACTCTTTGCCGCGCCTGCGGGCACCGGTTGCCCTGTCCGCATTGCACAAGCTGGCTGATCGAGCACAAGCGATCGAACAAGCTTCATTGCCATCATTGCGATTACAGCACCTATCTGCCCAAGGCCTGCCCGGTTTGCCATGCCGAGGGACGTTTTGCCGCATGCGGCCCCGGCATCGAGCGCATCGCCGAGGAAGTGAAAAAGCGCCTGCCGGAAGCGCGTCTTGCCATCATGGCCAGCGATACGCTCGACGGCCCCAAGGCCGCGCAGAAACTGATCGGCCAAATGTCGGATCGCAAACTCGACATTCTTATCGGCACGCAGATCATGGCAAAGGGCTATCACTTTCCCCGCCTGACGCTGGTGGGCGTTATCGACGCCGATCTCGGTTTGAGCGGCGGCGATCCTCGCGCGACGGAACGCACGTTCCAACTTCTTCAGCAGGTGGCGGGACGCAGCGGGCGCGGCGAAGACCCCGGACAGGTCTTTCTGCAAACGACGGCGCCCGATCATCCCGTCATGCGCGCTCTGACATTGGGAAACCGGGACGCGTTCATGGCGGCGGAAATGAAGGAGCGGGCGGCTTATCGTTTGCCGCCGTTCAGCCGCCTCGCCAGCATAACGGTGTCCGGCAAGATCCCGAAACATGTCATTGAAATATCTAATAAAATCGCCGCCGCGACACCGCGAAACGCGCACATGCGAGTCCTCGGCCCGGCCCCTGCTCCGTTCGCCATGCTTCGCGGACGGACGCGCTATCGGCTCATGATACAGGCGGACCGCGCGGCGGCTCTGCCGAACATTCTTCGCGACTGGCTGGCGCCAGTAAAAGTTCCCCGCACTATTCGGGTGCAAGTGGATATCGATCCTTATAGCTTTTTATAGGGGTGAAGATGGGGTGAGGCGGGAGCGTTGCGTGAGCGTTGAGGGGGTTAACTTTTTTTCTGGAACAAAAAAAATGCTCTGTGTCATCCCCGTGAAAACGGGGATCCAGCGTCGCGTATCCACGCGACATGTGACTCATATGCGCCGCAGACGCGGCGCGCTGAATTCCCGCTTCCGCGGGAATGACGCATACTAATTCTTCCTTCCCCTCAGCGCCTGTTCGAAAAGCGCGGCGTTGACAACCGGCGGAATGACGCCGCCGTTGGCGTCGTTCAGCGATTCACGCAGCGCCATAAGGCCGACGCGGTTACAAAGATTGGCCATCTCGGCCGGCGACATGCCCTGCATAAGTCCCGCCAGATGGCCGATATCGACGTCCGCCGCCAAGGGAAGCTTATGGGCATGCATTTGCAATATCTTCTTGCGCGCCGCGTTATCGGGCATGGGCAGGGTCACGGCATAATCGAACCGTCCGGGACGCATAATCTCCGTCGGCAGACGGTCGGGACGGTTCGTAGCGGCGATGACGACCACGCCGGGGATCAGAGGCAAATTATCCAGTTCAACCAGCAACCGGGCCACGACGGGCTGTAAATGCGAGGCCAGATCCGCCGCCGCGCCGCTTTCGAACAGCACGTCGATATCGTCAAAGAACACAAGACATGGCGTTTTACGTCGCGCCAGCATGAATCCCTCGTGTATATATTGAGCGGCTTTCGCCGGATCCTCTGCGGCAAGCGTCGGGCACAGCAGTTCGATGAAATGCATCGGAATGATGCCCGCCAACGCGCGCACCAGCGAGGTTTTCCCGGTCCCCTGCCCTCCCGAAAGAAGGATCGAGCGCGGCGGTCGAACCCCCGAGGCCTGGAACCTGCCGAAATGCTGCAAAGACCATGAAAGAGTTTCTCGAAGCAAGGGCTTCACGTCGTCAAGTCCCACGACTTCATCCCACGATGTTTCGGGAATGTCGCACTGCACCGCGCCAAGAAGCGAAGGTTCGATATGCCTGAAAGCCGCCGTGAAATCGCTTTCCGTCACACAGGCCTCCAGAGCCATCCGCGCCGCCGATACGGCCAGTTGGTTCAAATCGCGCCCGGTCGTTCCCGCCGTCATGGTGGCCAAACGCGCCAGATCGGCATTGCCCGCAAGCGGCATGTTCCGGGTTTCAAGGATAAGGATTTCATGACGCGCCAGGCGGTGCGGCGCATCGACCGGCAAACGAAGATCAAATCGGTTGCGCTCTATAAAGCGCGGCTCCACGACGCCCGAGACGACGCCGAATAACATGACATTCGGATGCGCCGGCAATTCGTCAAGCAGCGAAATAAGCTGGGACAGTACGACGCGCCCGGCCAAGGCGAAAACCGCCGATTTACTCTCATGTCCCGTCAGCGCTTCAAGGTTATCGAGCAACAAAATGACGGGACCTCGCCGCGCTATCTCCGTCAGGGACACGGGCAAATCGCCCTTCGTGCCCGACATGCTCTTGTCCATCAAATGATGGACATCAAGGACAACAAGGGGCACGCCCATCTCAAGAGCGAGACGTGTCACCAGCCGAGCCTTGCCGCATCCCGACGGCCCCTCAAGAAGCACGGCCCGCGTCATGCCGGGCCCATCCGATTTGAAGCGCAGAGACGCCAACGTTTTACAGGTCCGGTAAACATCCCTCAAACCGCCAAGGGAAGGAAGGTTTCCTTCGTCTTTTTTGGACTTCAGGACAAACTCGGTGCCGTGAGCGATTTGAACCAATCCGTCGGGTTGTGTCGATAACACTCCGACAAACAAAGGGTTCCTGTCCAATGTCGGCAAGCGCAACCGGTCTCCCGCAACAAGCGAACGGTCGCGCCAAAAGGTATTAAGCTGTCCGGCGCGAACAAGGACGTGCAAACGGTCGATTTCGTCTTCGACTTCAAGCATAATCTTCTCGGCCAGCGCGGGTTTTTGCCTTTCGCCCAAAACACGGACCTTCTGGCCCGGTTGAAGCCCAAGGTTTTCAGACAAATCCCGGCTGACGCCAGCCAGCCGCTGGTTGCGGTCTTCCATGAAGGCCGGAAGAGCGCGCGCATAGGTCGTCCGTCGCCCCGCCAGAGCCAAAATGTCGCCCGGCAATACGCCCAGCAGCCGCATATCGGACGAATCCAGCCGCACAACGCCATCAGGCGTTTCAGGTGATTCGTTCAGCGTTAGCGAAAGTTCGGAAGTCATGAAGAAAGCAAACGGCAAGAAGGCGGGGAAAGGACTGCGGAACAAATAGCATAAGAACGTATTATCGGCGATCGTTCAAGTGCTGAACCGCTCGCGTTCTCTAATCAGCGCCTGGCGACCGTCCATATAGGCCGATTCGATCTCTCTCAGGAGAGAAATGACACGCTTGCGGTCTTTATCTCGCGCCGCCATTTCAAGCGACGCCATCAACGTAGCGAATCGTTTTAGCCCGCAATTGGCGCTGCTGCTTTTCAGCGTATGCGCGTTGCGTTCAATGATTTCAAGGGCCGGCCTTTCCTCCTGACCGACGAGGCTCGAAAGGTGGCGATCAAGTTCGCCAAGGAAAACCTGCGTTATTCGCATCATGGCGTCGACGCCAAGATCGTCGGCCAGCGTTTGGATAATGGCGGGATCGATATCCGGGATCGGCCCTCCCGCCGCATCGCGCGGTGCGGAAGGTCCGCCTTCAGGTTGAACGGCAACATGCAGCCAGTATTCCAGCGAACGAACGAGTTCTTGATATTCAATCGGTTTGTTCAGGTGATCGTTCATGCCTGCGGCCAGGCTTCGTTCATGGTCGCCAGGCATGACATGCGCCGTCAAAGCGATCACGGGAACCTCAGCGGCCCACCCGCCCAGCGCGCGGATGCGGCGCGTGGCTTCAAGGCCGTCAATCCCGGGCATGGATATATCCATAAGGACAAGATCGTATTCGCCAGCCTCGGCCTTCATGATGGCTTCATCCCCGCTCGACGCCGTATCGGGGTTGAACCCGGCCTTCTGCAGATAGCGGCACGTTACCAATTGATTGGTGTCATTGTCCTCAACGAGAAGAATTCGCTTGGCCTCTTTTCCCTTCGTCACCGGCGGCGGTCTCTCGTCGTCTTGCGCAATCTTGCCAGCCTGTATAACCATCGTTCCTTCCGGGGCCATCGTCAGGGGCAGGACAAACCAGAACTTGCTTCCCTTCCCCGGCTTGCTCTCGACCCCTATTTCGCCGTCCAGAAGTTTCACCAACCGTTCCGCGATCGCAAGGCCAAGACCGGCCCCGCCGTAACGCCGGGTATAGAAACGTTCGACCTGGCTGAATTCCTTAAACAGCTTGTCCTGATCGGCCGCGCTAATACCGATCCCTGTATCGACAACCTCGAAACGCACCAGCGAGAGAGGCTTCCCTTCGACAATATTGGTCATAAGATCGAAGACTCGCACCTCAATGGACCCTTCTTCCGTGAACTTGACGGCGTTGGTCACAAGATTAAGGAGAATTTGCCGGATGCGTCCTGCATCGCTAATGAACGCGGAAGGAACCGAATCCTGCACCTTCAGCTTTAGATCGAGGTTTTTGACGGCCGCCGACGGACGGACAAGATCCATCATTTCGTTCACAAGAATTCTGAGGAAAAAAGGTTCGTTTAGAATATCGATTTTTCCCGCCTCGATTTTCACGAAGTCGAGAATATCGTTTATAATTCTGTGAAGCGACTGGCTTGAGGACAAGGCAATCGCGGCCAGTTTTCGTTGCTCTTCGTCCAGTGGCGTGTCGGCTAGCAAATTAAGCACGCCCAGAAGCCCGTTCATGGGCGTGCGAATCTCGTGACTCATGACAGCGAGGAAATTCGTCTTGACCGCGCTGGCCCTCTCGGCTTGCTCCTTGGCCTGGATAAGCGCTTCCTGCATCTGCCGCTGTTCCGTAATATCGGCAAGCAAAAAGACATAATGCGTCACAATGCCATATTTATCTTTAACGGGACTTACGAACATTTCGCTCCAGAACGCGCTCCCGTCCTTGCGATAGAAAAGCGCGTTAAACGTGTTGGACTCGCCCTTTTTGATCGTTTCGTTAATGTTTTCCAGCGTCGCCTTGTCCGTGTGCCATCCCGCAAGAAAAGCATATTTTAGCTTCCCCCCGTCCTCCAGCGAATATCCGGTAATATTCTGGAAGGCATCGTTGACAAAAACCACCGGTTGATCCGGACGAAGCCTGTCGCGAATGAAAACCCCCACGCGCGTCGAACGCAGGGCTGCGGCATACAAGGCGTTGGCGCGTTCGGCCGACTGAAGCGCCTCAGCCTTCGTTTTGTAAACGTGGGCGTTTCTGTAAAGAAAAACGATCATCATCAAGCCCGTCAACAGAATGAACAGCGACAGATAACCGAAATTCTTTTCACCCTGCTTCATTATGCGAAGCATGTCCTGGACTTCATTTCTGTGCTCGAGATTAATGGCGTCATCGAAACGCATGATCGATGTGATGGCCGAACCCAACACGTCAATCATCGCTTCGGCTTCAGCTTCTGTCGGCGGAGGTTCCTTACTCAATTGCGGCTCAAACCGGTCGATTTTTTCCACCGCCGATATAATAAGGCCAAGGCTTTTTTCATGCCTTTTGGCCATTTCAGGGTTTTTCGCGAGATAATCTTTTATCGATTTTCCCTGTTCTCTCACAACATCCAGTTTCTGCAACGCCACTTTTATCTGTTCGGACGTTTGGCTCTTATCCGTATAGGCCTCAAGCTCGAGAAATAAATTCCATGACGCGTCCTGTAAAGAGGCCGTCAGATTGGGCGCTTCATCGGCAAGTGTCGCACGAATGGCCTGGCCGCTTTCAAAATCTTTAATTTCGTTTCGGACATACAGACCTGCCGAAAAAAATAATAGAAGCGCGGGAAAAATAAACAGAGGATGGCAGAACGTCATGCGCAGCATGATTGAAAACTCTAATGAGGATTGGCGGCCTCAGGTAACACCTCCTAAACTAAAAAAACATTAACCCTAATATCTGAATGTGTGCCCGTGGTTGCATTCTTTTCGCCCGCAACAAAAACTTGAAGAGAAAACAACCGATAAAATCGCAAACTCTTCAAATGCCCATACTTCTGTATGGGTTTCTAATTTTTAATTAAGATATTTGCCGTCAAAAAACGAAGCTTAATCGTTGGCTGTCTCCGGATCTTTTCGCCAGCCAAACGTCTTATGATTGCTTTTTGAAAACGAGGCTCGCGTTGGTGCCGCCAAAGCCGAATGAATTTGAGAGAGCTATGCCGATCTTCTTTTCTTTCGCCTTGTGCGGAACAAGATCGATTCCCTTGCAGCCTTCGGAAACATTGTCCAAATTCAGCGTCGGCGGCGCAATGCCATCGTTAATGGCTTTCACGCAATAAATCGCTTCCACGGCGCCTGCCGCGCCAAGCAGATGGCCGGTGGCGGACTTGGTCGACGACATCATGACATTGCTCGCAGCCGGACCGAACAGGCGTTTGACCGAATTGACTTCAATTTCGTCGCCCACAGGCGTCCCTGTGCCGTGCGCGTTGATATAATCCACGGCTTCGGGACCTATGCCCGCGCGGGCCAAGGCGTTTTTCATCGCCCGGAACCCGCCGCTCCCGTCTTCCGCCGGCGCCGTCATATGGTAAGCATCGCCCGACATGCCATACCCGATCAATTCAGCATAGATTTTGGCGCCGCGCTTTTTCGCATGCTCATATTCTTCGAGGATGACCATCCCCGCGCCTTCGCCCATGATAAACCCGTCACGGTCTTTATCGAAGGGACGTGAAGCCTTAAGCGGAGCATCGTTAAAAGAAGTAGCCAGGGCGCGCACCGCACAGAATCCCGCCACGCCGATCCGGCACACGGCCGCTTCCGCGCCCCCGGCCGCCATCACGTCGGCATCGCCCAACATAATAAGCCGCGCCGCGTCGCCGATGGCATGAGAACCCGAAGCGCAGGCCGTCACGACAGAATGGTTAGGCCCGCGCCAGCCGTGATAAATCGACGCCTGCCCTGAGGCGAGATTGATCAAACTGCGGGGAATGAAGAACGGCGACACACGACGCGGGCCTTTATCGCGCAAAACGATTGAGGTTTCATAAATTTCGTTTAAACCGCCTATACCGGAGCCGATCATAATCCCCGCGCGTTCGCGCGCTTCGTCGTCCGGCGGCACATATCCGCTGTCCTTGATGGCTTCATCCACCGCCGCCAAAGCAAAATGAATAAACGTATCCATCTTTTTCTGGTCTTTGGGCTCGATGTAACGGTTTGGAGTGAACTGATCCGGCGCTTCCCCACGCGGCACCATGCCCGCAACCTGACAAGCCAGATCGGCAGCCTCAAAACTTGTAATCCTGACGATGCCGCTTTCGGCAGACGTAAGCCGCCGCCAGTTGACGCCAACGCCAACGCCCAGCGGCGACACCATGCCCATCCCCGTGATAACGACGCGCCTCATGACGCCGCCTCCGTGAATGAGAAGAAAGATTTCAAAAGGGAAACCATGATCCGCACCTTTGGCCGGTGTCGATCAATCCGTATCAAGCCGCCTTTTTCATGTTTATGTATTCAATGGCATCCTTGACGGTGACGATTTTTTCCGCCGCATCATCGGGAATTTCAACGTTGAATTCCTCTTCGAAAGCCATGACGAGTTCGACCGTATCCAAACTGTCAGCTCCCAGATCATCAATGAAGCTGGCGTTATCCGTGACCTTGGCGGCATCGACCCCCAAATGTTCGACGACGATTTTTTTCACGCGTTCGTTGATATCACTCATGACCTTTTCTGCCTTCTGTTGTTGATCGATAATCGTTAACGAACAGACCCCCACGCTCCGAAGCGCGCAGCGACTTCCTGACGCAACCGGTGAATCGAGCCCGTTTTGAACGCTTCTCTCTATTCTGTGTGCTTGCGCCTGTCCAGAAGATTAAGAATGCCGGGGATAATTTTTTTAACCTTTTCCCGCCGCGTTTGTTAATAACAAATAAAATTAATATTATATTTCATAGCCTTGGCAGTATTTCCGGGCTACTGTCGGGACCGGCGATCAAATCGATCTGCGCCTGCTTTATGCCTTTCCGGCGTTCACGGTAAATACCCCACAGGCGAATGATAATGACAATAGCGAATACCCCCAGTGCAACAAGCATAAATTCCCGAACGCTATAATCGACGACTTCCTCCTTTTGCTTGCCAAGCTTTTTAATCACATCGCCAAACAGGTAACCGGCGCCGCAAAAAGCTGCCGCCCAAATGAACGCCGCCGCCAGATTCAGCCAAACGAATTTTTTCCAGGGCAACCGGCTCATGCCGATGGCTATCCCGCTCACATTACGAATCCCATACATGAACCGGTAAGAAAGAACAAAAAAGGTCGCGTATTTCTCGAGCCATCCTAAGGCCTTGTCCAATTTGGGTTTTATGTTGGGATAGCGCGCCGTGATACGCACGCCGAAGAAACGCCCGACAAAGAAAAAAACCTGATCCCCAAAAAAACTGCCTAGCCATGCCGATCCGAAAAGCGCGGCAATATTCAGATAGCCTTTCTGCGCCGCCAGCGCGGCAAAGATTACAAAGGTTTCCCCCTCCAAAGCCGTCCACACAAAGGTGATTAAATAGAACCATTCATGGTACTCTTTAATCAGGTCCAGAACCTCGCGCATGAAAAACCAAAGGAAAGGGGTTGTTCGCAGACCTTCTTATGGCAGACATATCTTAACAGGTCGTTCAAAAAAAGCCTGGTTTTGGGATCGGCGCAGGATTCGGTTTTCCCCTTCATTTATAAACAACCGTGACAATCTCATAAGCCTTCGATCCTTTGGGCGTGTTGACTTCTACGCTATCCTTAAGCTGTTTGCCGATTAGGGCGCGCGCCAGCGGCGATGTAACGGAAAGACGTCCCGCCTTGATGTCGGCCTCGTCCTCGCCCACGATCTGGTAGCGGGCTTTTTCGTCCGTATCTTCATCGATCAGCGTAACCGTCGCGCCGAATTTGATAACTTTGCCGTCCAGTTTTGAGACGTCGATAACTTCGGCCCGTCCGATTTTGTCTTCAAGGTCCTTAATCCGGCCTTCGATAAAGCTCTGACGTTCGCGCGCGGCGTGATATTCGGCGTTTTCGGACAAATCACCGTGATCGCGGGCATCGGCAATCGCCTTGATGATGGCGGGACGTTCGACGCTACGCAAATGCTTAAGCTCTTCTTCAAGGTTCTGATAACCCAACAACGTCATAGGCACTTTATCGGTCATGTTTCACCCTTTCGCCCCTTTACCGGGGAGCTAATGGCTTTGAGAACAAAAAAGCCCGATCAGCTTTAGGCAAGCCGACGCGGCGTTTAACTATTCTCAGGAGGCCTTAAGATACGACTGAAGCGAATTAACTTCAAGACTCCCCGTTTGCAGGGCCGCAATGGCCTCCACGGCAGCGCGCGCGCCGGGAATCGTCGTGTAATGGGGAATCCCTTGCATGAGAGCGGTGCGGCGCAAGCTGAAACTGTCTTTCAGGGTTTGCGCGCCTTCGGCGGTCGTGTTCATCAGCAGATCGACCTCGCCGTTGATCATGGCGTCGACGATATGCGGCTGTCCTTCATAAACCTTGTTGATGCGCTTGACCGGAACGCCCGCCGCTTTCAGGGTCTTGGCCGTGCCGCCCGTGGCCATAATCTTGAATCCGAGCTTCACAAGACGTCGGGCGAGCGGAATAATAACCTCCTTATCGCGGTCCTTTACCGAAATAAAGCACATGCCTTTTAAAGGCAGCTTTAATCCCGCGCCCAATTGCGCCTTGGCGAACGCGCGCGCAAAATCGCGATCAAGCCCCATAACCTCGCCGGTCGATTTCATCTCCGGCCCCAGAATAATGTCAACGCCCGGAAAGCGCGAAAAAGGAAACACGGGCGTCTTGACGGCCAAACGTTGTATAGAGTTATTTATGGCTTTCTGTTCATAAGCCTTCCTTGCACTAGCCAGCTTTTCCCCGGCCATCACGCGCGCGGCGATCTTGGCGATGGGAACGCCGATGGCTTTGGCGACGAAAGGCACCGTGCGGCTGGCGCGCGGATTGACTTCGAGAATGTAAACGTCGCCGTTTTTCACCGCGAACTGGACGTTCATCAAACCCCTGACGCCGATGGAACGCGCCAGAAGCTCAGCCTGACGGCCTATTTCCGTCACAACCGTGGGCACCAGGGAATGAGGAGGCAAGGCGCAGGAACTGTCGCCGGAATGAACGCCGGCTTCCTCGATGTGCTCCATGATTCCCGCGACAAAAACGTCCTTTTCATCGGCCACGACGTCCACATCGACCTCTATGGCGTCCTGCAGGTAATAATCGATCAGAACGGGATTTTTCCCGGACACATGCACGGCTTGCCCGATGTAACGCTTAAGCGCCTCGACTGTGTGGACAATTTCCATGGCGCGTCCGCCCAGCACATATGAAGGGCGGATGACGACCGGATAGCCGATTTTTTCCGCAACCCTTTCGGCCTCCTCGGCGCTTCGCGCCAGACCGTTTGCCGGTTGCTTGAGTTTGAGTTTTTTCAGGAGAACCTGAAAACGTTCACGGTCCTCGGCAAGATCGATGGCGTCCGGGGATGTGCCGAGAATGGGAATATTCGCTTCCTGCAGCGCATCCGCAAGGCGAAGCGGCGTCTGTCCGCCGAATTGAACCATTACGCCCAGCAAATCGCCTTTCCGCTGCTCAACGCGCACGATTTCAATCACGTCTTCGGCCGTCAACGGCTCGAAATATAGCCGGTCGGACGTATCGTAATCCGTCGAAACCGTCTCCGGATTGCAGTTGACCATAATGGTCTCGATACCGGCGTCGCGCAGCGCCATGACGGCGTGAACGCAACAATAGTCGAACTCGATGCCCTGCCCGATGCGGTTCGGCCCGCCGCCAAGAATAACGACCTTCTTTTTCTCCGAGGGCTTCGCTTCGCACGCATCCGGCCCGCGGTCGTCCACTTCATATGTCGAATACAAATACGGCGTGAGCGATCCGAATTCGGCCGCGCAGGTGTCGATGCGCTTGAAAACGGGCGTCACGCCAAGTTTGCGCCGCGCTTCCGCAACCTCGGTTTCTTTCTTATTCGTCAACTGAGCCAGACGCGCGTCGCTGAAACCCATCGACTTCAACTGTCGCCACCCGGCCCCGTCCTTCGGCAGTCCCTCGGACCTAACGCTTTTTTCGGTTTCGACAAGACCCGCTATCTGTTCAATAAACCACGTGTCGTATTTGCAAATCTTCCTGATTTTATCGACGCTCATGCCGCGCCGCAAAGCCTCGGCAACCACCAGAATTCGGTCCGGCGAAGGCCGCGCCAGCATGGCATGAAGCGGATTCAGGTCCCCACCTTCGTCAAACGTGGTGTGGACCTTAACCTCGTTAAGCCCGTTCAGGCCAATCTCCAGCCCTCGCAAGGCTTTTTGCAAGGATTCCTGCCACGTGCGGCCGATGGCCATAACTTCGCCCACGGACTTCATGGCAGTCGTCAAGGTGGGCTCCGTGCCCGGAAATTTTTCGAACGCAAAGCGCGGAACTTTCGTGACGATGTAATCGATTGTCGGCTCGAAGGAAGCGGGCGTCACGCCCGTAATGTCGTTCTTCAATTCGTCCAGCGTATAACCGACGGCCAGGAGCGCGGCGACCTTGGCGATAGGAAAGCCCGTCGCCTTGCTGGCAAGCGCCGACGAACGGCTGACGCGCGGATTCATTTCGATGACCACCATGCGGCCATCATCCGGGTTGATCGCAAACTGGACGTTCGACCCGCCCGTATCGACGCCGATTTCGCGCAAAACGGCAATCGAGGCGTCGCGCAAAATCTGGTATTCCTTGTCCGTCAGAGTCAGCGCGGGCGCAACCGTAATGCTGTCGCCCGTATGTATGCCCATCGGATCGACGTTTTCGATCGAACAGACAATGATGCAGTTGTCGTTTTTATCGCGAACGACTTCGGTTTCGTATTCCTTCCAGCCGAGCACCGATTCTTCGATCAAAACCTCGTTTACGGGACTGGCGGCCAAGCCTCCGGCGACAATCTCGGCGTATTCCGTGCGGTTATAGGCCACGCCTCCGCCCGTGCCGGCCAGCGTAAAGCTGGGACGGATGATGACAGGCAAGCCGATCCCGGCCAGCGCTTCCTGCGCTTCGGCCATCGAATGGACATAGCGGCTTTTCGGGCTGGCAAGGCCGATTTTATCCATCGCGTTGCGGAATAGCAGGCGGTCTTCCGCTTTTTCGATCGCTTCGCGTTTTGCGCCGATAAGCTCGATGCCCAAGCGGTCCAGCGTGCCGTCTTTCGCCAGGGCCATGGCCGTGTTCAGCGCCGTTTGGCCGCCCATCGTCGGCAACAGCGCATCCGGCTTTTCGCGTTCCAGAACCTTGGCCACCATCGCGGGCGTGATCGGCTCGATATAGGTCGCGTCCGCCACTTCGGGATCGGTCATGATCGTGGCGGGATTGGAGTTGATCAGAATGATGCGGTAGCCTTCCTGGCGCAGCGCCTTGCAGGCCTGCACGCCGGAATAATCGAACTCGCACGCCTGACCGATGACGATAGGCCCCGCGCCGATGATGCAAATCGATTTAATATCCGTGCGTTTAGGCATGAGAGGTATCGGGGATCAGGGATTGATTAATTTGTAAGCAAAAAAGGGCGTCATCCCGGAAAAGTTTCTTTTCGTTCGCTTGCGAACGAAAGAAACTTGATCCGGGACCCAGTATTGTTCTTTTTTTACTCTTGCAACTTTTCGTACAGATCGAGCCACTCTGGATTAATTTTCTCAATAAGCTGTTTTTTCCAATCTCTTCTCCATTTCTTGATTCTTTTTTCAAACGAGATGGCTTCGTCTGCCGATTTAAATTCAGCATACCATACCAAGGTTTTAAGACCGTGTTCTTTAGCAAACCCTTTATATAAGCCCTCGCGATGTTCATACATGCGGCGGGCCAGATTGTTCGTAATGCCTGTATAAAGCGTCCCATAGGGTTTATTGGTGATAATATACACCCAATAACGTTTTTCCATGTTATGTCCCAAGAGGAAGAATAACAAACTGGGTCCCGGATCAATTTTCTTTCGCCTTCGGCGAAAAGAAACTTGTCCGGGATGACGCCAAACATTGAAGCCTCTCTCATGCCACCCTCCGTGACAATGCGTGCTCCTTCATCATCTCCACAAACCGCTTGAAGAGATAATGCGCGTCGTGCGGTCCGGGCGAGGCCTCGGGGTGATATTGCACGGAAAACGCGGGGTTATCCTTCAATCTTAAACCTTCGTTGGAGCCATCGAACAAGCTGACATGCGTGATTTCGGCATTCGGCGGCAACGTCTCGGGAATCACCATGAAGCCGTGATTCTGGCTCGTGATTTCCACCCTTCCCGTCTGCAAATCCTTGACGGGGTGGTTGGCGCCGCGATGGCCGCGAAGCATCTTCGTCGTGCGCCCGCCAAGCGCCAGCCCAAGCATCTGGTGACCTAAACAAATACCAAAAAGCGGAATGCCGCGTTCCAAAACGGCTTTAATGACAGGAACCGCATAAACGCCCGTCGCAGCGGGATCGCCCGGCCCGTTCGACAGAAAAACGCCGTCCGGCTTGAGCGCAAAGATTTCTTCCGCCGTCGTCCTCGCCGGAACGACTGTCACGCGGCACCCCGCGCTCACAAGGCAACGGAGAATGTTCCGCTTCGCGCCGTAATCGATGGCGACGACGTGGTAACGTCCGTTGTTTTTGTTTTCCTGAATTCCGGATGCCGGATGCTGAATGCTTATCCGCCCTTCAGTCCATTCATATGTTTTCGCACACGTCACATCGAGCGCAAGGTCCATCCCGTCCAGGCCCGGCCAGGCCCTTGCCTTTGCGGCCAGCGCCTTGACGTCGATCTTGCCATCCGGCGCATGGCATATCGCTCCGTTCGGAGCGCCTTGATCGCGGATGCGTATGGTCAGCGCGCGCGTATCGACGCCCGACAGGCCGATCAGTTTGTTCTTCTTGAGCCATGGGTCTAGATGTTCGACGGCGCGCCAGTTGGCCGGATTGGTAATCGGCGCGCGCAGCACGAGACCCCGCGCGGCAGGTTTAACAGTTTCAATGTCTTGCCGGTTGGTTCCGACGTTGCCGATATGAGGGAATGTAAAGGTTATAATCTGGCCGGCATAGCTGGGGTCAGTCAGGATTTCCTGATACCCGGTCATGGATGTGTTGAAACAGACCTCGCCGACGGCTTCGCCTGCGGCGCCTAACCCCTTGCCCCAAAACACCGTTCCATCGGAAAGCACCAAAGCCGCGGTGGCATCACCCTTTGGGGTTTTGGACACGCGCGCGCTCTTTCGTTGCTGCGCCGGCGGCGTTTTTGTCATATGCTCCGCGTTGGGGTGAGATTCCGTTCAAACGGTCGAGGACTATGCCGATTCGCCGCGTCCTTGGCAACCCTTTTGAAAAACTTCAGGAAACAGCAAGAAAATGGGGAAAAAATGCTACGCAACGAAATTAACGACGCCATGAAAGAGGCGCTTCGCAACAAGGACGAGCGGACGCTCGCCACCACGCGCATGATTATCGCGAAAATGAAGGATCTGGACATTGCCGCGCGCCCGAAAGGCAACAAGGACGGCATCGGCGACGACGAAATCCGAACCATGCTTCAAGGTATGATCAAGCAGCGCCGCGAGTCCATCACGCTTTACCAGCAAGGCAACCGCGCCGATCTCGTGAAACAGGAAAGCGAAGAGATCGCCGTGATCGAGCGCTTCCTGCCCAAACAGATGAGCGAAGATGAAATGAAAGCCGCTATTGCCAAAGCCATAAGCGCCACCGGCGCCGCAAGCATCAAGGACATGGGCAAGGTAATGGGCGAACTTAAAAAGACCTATGCCGGTCAGATGGACTTCGCCGCCGCAGGGGCGACGGTCAAAAGCCAGTTATCCGGCTGACGGCGCCGGAGTTCCGCCGTTCGCACCATTGCTCAACGCACGCGGAAAAGCGCCACGCACCCGGCGCATCAAGGTCCCATACAGTTCTTTCGCCTGCTCTCTTGAAATGGCAGGAGTGTCAATTTCGAAAAGAATTCTCCGAGGGCGGTAAATATCGCCATTTCGGCCCGGGAAAATCCGGCAAAGTTCTGTCTTGCCCTCTTTCCCGGGACCCATTAGAATTCTTCGCGCTTCAAGCGAGAATATGTACTTATAATCGCTTTTAGGCCCTTCTCCACCATTGCCATTGCTTTCATTGCCAACAAATTTTGATACGGCTAATGCGGCAATGGTTCTATCAGGGTCATTAACAGAAACCAGAATAGGCTGGAATTTAATTCGGGGTTCGATCGCTTCAACAAACCCGGCTATACCTTTCAAAAGATTGCTCATCAAAATTCTTTGCTCATCAACAGTTCCGTTTGCCTTACCGGAAGGAACAGCTTGATTAACGGGTTTAACAACAGTTTCATAAAACGTCTTGAAATCGGGCATATCTTTCTCCTTGAATGACGGTTTATAAATAGTAGCCCCCGTCAACCTATCGACGCGCCAAGGGTAAAGCAACTATTCTTCGTCAATTTTGTCGGCTTAAAACCTTTTTAGAATCATTACATTTTTTGGGTAAGTCACGAATGGACCAAAACGTTCGAAAATCACAAAAAAATATGGTTAACATTTTGTCTTCCAGTCCTGGTTAGGGCATGCAAAGTTAAATGGCTTACCTTTTTCAGGTGTGCGCTTCCCCAAAAACGATTCTGAAGCTTCAGGCAGCCTGTGTCTTCGCGGCCCGGCCAAGACCGAATTGGCGGCCTTCTTTGGCTACCGATTCCGGAAGACTGGTAAACTTCTCGATGTTTTTCCGGTAACGCTCGCCCAGATCGGCGGCTGTCTTCCTGTATGCGTTTCGATCGTCCCATGTCTGGCTCGGATTCAAATAAAGCGCGTCCACACCATCGACCGCTTTGGGAATCCAAAGACCGAACACAGTTTCCTGAACAAACTCGCTTTTCTTCAACGCCCCCGACAGCGCGGCATTCACCAGCGCGCGCGTCAGCTTGATCGGCATCCGCTTGCCCACGCCATAAGCTCCCCCCGCCCAGCCCGTGTTGACGAGCCAGCAATCCGCGCCGTGTTTGACCATCTTCTCACCGAGCATTTGTGCATAAACTTCCGGGTTGCGCGGCAAGAACGGCGCGCCGAAACAGGCTGAAAACGCCGTTTGTGGCTCCTTGATGCCGATTTCGGTCCCGGCCACCTTGGCCGTATAGCCCGAGAGGAACTGGAACATTGCCTGATCCGGCGTAAGCTTGCTGATCGGCGGCAAAACGCCAAAAGCGTCGCATGTCAGAAAAAAGATGTTCTGCGGATGTCCGCCGCGCCCGTTGTCGCTTGCGTTCGGGATATATTCCAGCGGATAGCTCGAGCGCGTGTTTTCCGTAAGCGACCCATCATCGAAATTGATCTTTTTGGTGCCCGGGAAGAAACATACGTTTTCCAGAACCGTATAAGAATTTTTACGGGTCGAAGCCGCGAAAATTTCCGGCTCATTCTCGTAGCTCAAATGAATGACCTTGGCGTAACAGCCGTTCTCGAAATTGAACACGCCGTCATCGGCCCAGCCATGCTCGTCGTCGCCGATAAGCTTGCGGGAGCAGTCGGCGGAAAGTGTCGTCTTCCCCGTGCCCGAAAGGCCGAAGAAAATTGCCACGTCGTCTTTCGGCCCGATATTCGCCGAACAATGCATGGGCAGAATGCCCTTGCCGGGCAGATGATAGTTCATGACGGTAAACAACATTTTCTTGATTTCACCGGCATAGGACGTGCCGCCGCCGATGACGGCTTCACCCGCGCCCAGATTTAATTTAACCACCGGGTCGTCCTGAAACCCGGGCGCATGCCAAACAGTAAAGACGGGCTTGTGGTTCTTCCGTTCTTCCATTGCAGGAACGATAAACATGTTGCAAACAAAGGCGCTGTGCCAGGCCAGCATGGTTACAATGCGGATGGGCATGCGATGATCGGGGTGAGCGCCGATAAAAAGGTCTTGGACGAAAATTTCGTTCCCATCCATTTTTTTCAAGGCGAGATCCTTATAGATCGCGAAATCTTCCGGGGTGCAGCTCTTGTTTTCCGCCCAATGCACATTGTCGAGGGAATAACCGTCCCTGACGGTTTGCTTGACCTTGGCCGCGCGGCCCGTGCAGGCGCCCGTTTTGACACAAAGGATTTTGTCTTCGCTCAGGCAGCCTTCGTTGCGCACGACCGCCATTTTGATCAATTCGTCGCGCGAAAGGTTGTAGTGAATCCTGGACGGGTTAAGCCCGCACGCGCGTATCTGTTCGGTTATCGAGACGTTCGCCATGTTTCCCCCTGCGCTTTTTTTCGTTATGACGGCCCCGGTCCGGGCCGGAAAACCCCAAAGTCACGCCAACTTGGCCGCTTTTGTCAACCGGTTAATAAAAGCCGTTTGAAACTCCGGCCCGATAGCGATAACAAGTAGACTCGGTATTTGTTCTAAGGAATTATAGTTAATGGCTTTTCCGCCTTCTTTCCTTGACGAGCTTCGCGCGCGATTACCCCTTTCGGGTATCGTGGGCAAGCGGCTGCGTCTGCAGCGCGCGGGGCGGGAGTTCAAGGCGTGCTGCCCCTTTCACAACGAAAAGACGCCCAGCTTCTACATCAACGACGACAAACAGTTTTACCACTGCTTCGGCTGCGGCGCGCACGGCGATGTCATCGGATTCACGATGCGCTTCGACCGCCTCAGCTTCCCGGAAGCCATTGAAACGCTGGCCGTACAAGCAGGCCTTCCGGTGCCACAAGATACGCCGCTGGAGCGCGAACGCTTTGATCGCGAAAAGCGCCTTTATCATCTGCTCGAACGAGCCACCGCATGGTTCGAGGAACAACTTTTTGCGCCCTGCGGACGCGACGCCTTTAATTACCTCAATGGACGCGGGCTGAACGAAGAAGTTCTACGCCGTTTTCACCTCGGCTACGCGCCGAACGACGGCCAGAGCCTTATCCGCGCTCTGACAAAAGAAGGCTTCGCGCCGGATGAAATGCTGGCCGTGGGCTTAATCAAAAAAGCCGAAGAACGGAATGAGCATTTCAGTTTTTTTCGCAACCGGGTCATATTCCCCGTCGGCGACCGGCGCGGGCGAACCGTCGCGTTCGGAGGACGTGCGCTTGGCGACGGCGAGCCGAAATATCTTAACTCGCCCGATCACGATCTGTTCCACAAGGGCAAGCTGCTTTACGGCCTGTCGCGCGCGCGCGCCGCCATCAATCAAGGACAGCCGATCATTGTCGTCGAAGGCTACATGGACGTGATTGCGCTTGCGGAAGCGGGCTATCAGGGAGCGGTGGCTCCGCTGGGGACCGCGCTGACCGAAGACCAGCTCACATTGCTCTGGAAACTGCTTCCGCCGCCCGAGTCTCGCGACCCGGCCCGCGATTACAGCCCCATCCTTTGTTTCGACGGCGATAACGCGGGCCTGCGCGCAGCGGCACGCGCCGTCGAGCGCGCCCTGCCTCATCTCGGCTCATCCCGGACGGTCCGAGTCGCTTACCTTCCCTCAGGCGAAGATCCGGACAGCATCATTAAACAGGCGGGCAAATCGGCCATGCAGTCGGTCCTCGACCTCGCCAAGCCGATGATCGACGTCATCTGGGACCTGACGCTTGAAGGCCGCCGCCTCCAAACGCCCGAAGACCGGGCCAGCTTTATAGGCGCCTTGCGTCAAAAGGTTGGCCGCATCCGCGACGAAACGCTTCGGCGGCTTTACCATGAAGCCCTCAAAAAACGGCTTGCCGACACCTTTCAATGGCAGCCCGGCCTGGACGGCCGCGCGCGCTCCTCCGGAACGCCTCTATTTAAAAACAGACCCGCTTCCCCTCTTCCTCGTAAAAAACCTCTTAAAGCGCGAAAGCTTCGGGAAAGGGTTTTGCTGGCTCTTATGATTAATTATCCCGCCCTTTACACTGAATTTGGGGAGGATTTGGCCCAAAACAGCTTCTCAAACGCCTCTTTGGATGCTTTAAGGCAACAAGTTGGAGAGATTTTGGGCTCCGAGTCGCACGAGACCCTTGACGCGGGAGAGCTTTATCGCCATTTGTCCCAGGGAGATGGCGCAAAGGCTTGGCGAGCCGGCTTGTCCGAGGTGCTGTCGGAGGCAACGTACATGCATGCGGGTTTTGCGCGGCGGGACCGGTCTCTGGATCAGGCCCGGCAGGGTTGGAAATCTATTTGGAACAAACATTTGCAAGAGCAACTTCAAGCTGACATTCAATCGGCAAAACGCCAGTATGCCGAGGATGCGTCTGAGGCAAATCTGGCGCGTTTGATGGCTCTACGCGCCCAAGCCGAGGCGCTGGCGCGCGAGCCGGAATCGCAAGAATCGTCCGGCGGCGAAACCGGCAATGACGTCGGCGGTCACGGCGCTATGACATCTTAATCGTTTCAGGACGAAAGTTGAACGCGATGGCCAGCAAAACAAGTCGGAAACCTGTCAAAAAGACATCGGGTAAACCCTCGGCAAAGGGAAAAAAGAGCGCGCCCGCAAAAACGGCGAAGAGGCCGAAGGCCAAGGTTGTGAAAAAGCCGGAGCCCAAAAAGGCGAAACCGGTTTTGGCAAAAGCCGCCCTTCCGAAAAGCAAAGCGAAGCCGATTGCAGCTCCCAAGCCCGTCAAAACGGCGCCGCCCCCCAAACCGGTGGCCGCGCCGCTACCTGTGCCTGACGCGCCTGCGGTTGTCCCCAAGCCGCAGGTCGTGAAAACCACACAAATCAATCTTCTTCTTGAGGAAAAGCCGCCCGAAGAGGACAAGGGCGAAGCCCCCATCATCGACACTGCCGCTGAAGCCATCAAAAAGATGATCAAGCGCGGCAGGGAACGCGGATTCGTCACGATCGACGAGATTAACGCGGCGCTACCGCAGGACAAGATCACCTCGGACCTTATTGAAGACACGATGGCGATGCTGTCGGAACTCGGCATCAACGTGATCGAAGGCGACGACGAAGAAACGGCCGCCAAACCTGCCGGGGAAGGCGAAAGCGAGGAGGAGGAGGCCAAGGGCAACATCGACGCCGCCGACATCGGCCGCACCGACGATCCCGTGCGCCTCTACCTGCGCGAGATGGGCTCTGTCGAGTTGTTGAGCCGCGAAGGCGAAATCGCCATCGCCAAACGCATCGAAGCGGGCCGCGAAATGATGATCGGCGGCATTTGCGAGTCGCCCCTGACCATTCAGGCCATCCTCGGCTGGCACGACGCCCTCAACGAAGGAAAGATGCTTCTTCGCGACATCATCGACCTTGAGGCCACCTATGGCGGCGGCCCCTCGAGCGAAGCCGAAATGCTCGGCGAAGGCGAAAGCGCCAGCGTCGAAGAGCCCGGCGAAGAAAAACCCGAAGGCGCTGAAGGCGAAGGCGACTTCGATTCCGAGGGCGATGAGGAAAACCTCTCGCTTTCCATGCTGGAAGAAAAGCTAAAGCCCCAGGTCATGGAGACTTTCGACAAAATCGCCTCCACCTATGGCCGCCTGTTCCGGCTGCAAACCCAGCGCCATGCCGCCATCCAGAAAGGCGAAACCCCCTCGCCCCAGTCGAACAGGAAGTTCGAACAGGTCAAGGAAGAGCTTGTCGATCTTGTCCGCACCGTCCGCCTGAACAATCACCGCCTCGAACAGCTTGTCCAGCAGCTATACACGCTAAACCGCCGCCTGTTAGGCATCGAGGGCCGCATTATGCGACTGGCGACCGACAGCGGCCTGAAGCGCGACGATTTCCTTGCCCGTTACACCGGCCACGAACTGAATCGCAACTGGCTCGAAGACGTGTTCAACCCCAAACCGGCCCCCAAAAAAGCTTCGGGCAGCACCGGACTTTTATCCTCCTTGCTGGGCGGCAAAAAGGGCAAGGGAAAAGAAAAAGACAAACTTCCCGAAACCAGGCCCACCGAGCCCGGACCGAAACCCGTGCCGCCAAACGTCAAGGCTTGGACCAAGTTTGTCGAAAAACACGAAAGCGAAGTTGACCGTTTGCGCGCCGAAATTGCCTCGATCTGCGACGAGGCCGGGTTGCCGCTTGGCGAGTTCAAACGCATCGTCATGACCGTGCAAAAGGGCGAGCGCGAATCCAACCGCGCCAAAAAGGAAATGGTGGAGGCCAACCTGCGGCTCGTCATTTCCATCGCCAAGAAATACACCAACAGGGGCCTCCAGTTCCTCGACCTCATTCAGGAAGGCAACATCGGCCTGATGAAGGCGGTGGAAAAGTTCGAATACCGGCGCGGCTATAAATTCTCGACCTACGCCACATGGTGGATCCGGCAGGCCATCACCCGCTCGATCGCCGACCAGGCGCGCACCATCCGCATCCCCGTGCACATGATTGAAACGATCAATAAGCTGGTCCGCACCAGCCGCCAGATGCTGCATGAGATCGGCCGCGAGCCGACGCCGGAGGAACTGGCCGAAAAGCTGCACATGCCGCTTGAAAAAGTCCGGAAGGTCCTCAAGATCGCGAAAGAGCCGATCAGCCTCGAAACCCCCATCGGCGACGAGGAGGATTCGCACCTCGGCGACTTCATCGAGGACAAGAACGCCGTCCAGCCGCTCGACTCCGCCATCCTCGGCAACCTTCGCGAAACGACGACCCGGGTCCTGGCCACGCTGACCGCCCGCGAGGAGCGCGTTCTGCGCATGAGGTTCGGGATCGGCATGAACACGGATCACACGCTGGAAGAAGTCGGCCAGCAATTCAGCGTCACCCGCGAACGCATCCGCCAGATCGAAGCCAAGGCGCTTCGCAAGCTCAAGCATCCCTCGCGTTCACGGAAACTGAGAAGCTTTCTGGACACATAAATCGCGTATTGCCCGGACCGGAGAGCGGATAGAAAGCCCGAAAGCTGTTCGTTGCTTAACAATTGCTTAATTTCTCTTTCGGGCTCTTAACGTTTTCTTCTTGATAATCTTATGAACGGAAAGAATTTCGCCGTAACGATTCGACGATTCGCCTGCCCGGCAATCGTAAAATAATTTCTCTTCCCGCACTTTTCTCTACCAACCTCTTTTCCGCGAAACCGGAGATCCCTCTTTCTCGAAGACAATAAAACCGGAAACTTGCGAAAAGAAAACCGGACGAACTTCTCGTGAAAGAATGAGAAAGAAAACGCCGAAGAAAAAAATGAAAAACGCCATAAAACCAAGGTTATTTCAAGGTTTTTTGAAAAGAGACCTCACAGGGTTTCAGGCAAAGTAAAACCCCTGTTCGGCTTATCTGCGATCGCGAGACATACCGAACAGGGGTTTTTGAATCTATCATCGCCCCGAAGGGCGAGAATGATTACTTTCTCTTCTTGGCGGTCTTTTTCTTCGCCGTCTTCTTCACAGCTTTCTTCTTCTTAGCCATAGTGGCCTCCTTAACTAGAGTAGAGTGGCATCATGTTGTGTCCGGTTGCAAGAATAGTCAACAACATTTTAGCTATTGCTTCGTCATACGTCCGAAATGTTCCATGTTGCGCGTGATGAGTTGCAGTGTTGCAACATATCTTTGTGCCAAAACTTCATGTGACAATATCCGCTCGCGACGTTTTGCATTTTGCAAAGACTATTTAGTGCCGTCACGCTGCCCGGATACTTTTGCGTTCCCATCTTTCGCCGCAACGCGCTGAAAGACGGAACGCCGGAAAACGTGGAAGCGCCCGAAGAGACAATCCACTGGCCTAAAAGACCGCTCCCACGGCATATTTGCTAACCTGCGCGGCTTTGCTATGTTGGTTGCCGCCTGTGGCCGGTTGCGGTCAAAGGGCCTGTAGCTCAGCTGGTCAGAGCGGACCGCTCATAACGGTTTGGTCGTAGGTTCAAATCCTACCGGGCCCACCAACCTTCAAGCGCGGAAGCGCGCGAAGGCTGGGCTCTCCCCCAAAGGATGGGGGCGGGGGTTGGGTGACATTCTTATGTCCTGCGTAGCAGCGAAGCAGGACTGGCGACGCTTTGCGAACCACAGGACATCCCCCTTAATCATTCGCTCCGGGGTCCACAAGCTCCGTGCCCGGCTGGACATAGGGTTGCTGTTGAGCTCCGGGGTGCGCCTGCTCGATGGTACGCATGAGATGAGAGTGGAACCGGTAAGGGTTCGCCACGTGATCGATGGGCGAAATGCCCCCGCCCGTTCCTTTCACCATAACCGTGCCATAACCGAGGATTCGCCCCAGTACGGTCTGATCGATATTGGCGCCTTCCACGCGGGGGATCATGACCTCATAGGTTGTCGTGGCGATAAAGCCGTACTTGGCGATCACGCGGCGCTCGGTAATGACAAGCTCGGTCGATATCTGCCGGATAAAGGCCATAAGGAGGTAAAAGGCCCCGATCAGGATGACCGCAACGGCTCCGTAACTGACGGGTTTGTCAAGCATGCCCGCGATATCGCCTCCCACAAGAAAATTGACGATGCCCGAGCCGTAGTGGCCCGCCAGCGCGCCAAGAAGGGTCAAAAAGACGCCTTCCTTGTAAACGATCCAGTGCAATTCGGCGGCATAAACGATATGCTCGTCGGCCTGCATGTCGCGCTGGAGATAGCGGCTCATAGAGTATCCCCTTATTCTTCCCTCGTTACTTATTCAAGAGCCGAAAGATACCTTTCGGCCTCCAGCGCGGCCATACAACCCATGCCTGCCGCCGTCACGGCCTGGCGGTATACCTTATCCTTAACGTCACCGGCCGCAAAGACCCCCGGCACATCGGTCGCGGTCGAATCGGGTCTGGTCAGAATATAGCCCCCGCCGTCCATGGGAACCTTGCCGCGAAAGATCTTCGTGGCAGGCTCGTGGCCGATGGCGATAAAGACCCCTTCGGCGGGAATAAGGCTTTCCTTTCCCGTCTTGACGTTGCGGATGCGCACGCCGGTTACACCCCGCGCGGGCTCTTCGACGCCTTCGATCCTGTCGACGACGGAGTCCCAAGCCACCTCAATCTTCGGATGGGCCGCCACGCGGCCATGCAAAATCTTTTCGCCCCGAAAAGCGTCGCGCCGGTGAACGACGGTCACCTTGCTGGCGAGGTTGGCCAGATACAACGCTTCTTCCAAAGCCGTGTTGCCGCCGCCGACTACGGCAACCTCCTTGCCTCGGAAAAAGAAGCCGTCGCAAGTCGCGCACCCCGAAACCCCGTGCCCCTGAAAATGCTTTTCGCTGTCGATTCCCAGCCAGCGGGCCTGCGCACCCGTCGCGATAATCACGCTGTCGGCAAGGTATTCGTCACCGGAGTCTCCTACGCAACGGAAGGGCTTTTGCGCGAAATCGACGTCCGCGATCGTGTCGAAAACAAGTTTCGCCCCGACGTTCGCGGCCTGGGCCGCCATTTGCTCCATCAGCCACGGCCCCTGAACCTTATCGGCAAAGCCGGGAAAGTTCTCCACCTCGGTCGTAATCGTAAGCTGACCGCCCGGCTGCATCCCCTGAACCACGATGGGGTTAAGGCTGGCGCGCGCGGCATAGATGGCGGCCGTGTAACCGGCCGGACCGGCGCCGATGACAAGCAGGCGAGTTCGATGTGTTTGCATTTTGTTTTCAGTCCCTTACAGACGTACCTTCACACGGAAACAGGGGCTTCGGAACGGCGGTCGAATATCATGGCACATGTCCCCCGCCCTGTCATCGGGCGTCCCATTGTCCCTTCACCTTATATAAGTGTCCTTTTACCGGGCAACAGGTCTTTTCCTCCTTGGCTTTGCCACAATTTCCGGTCAGTTTACGGCCATGCGATTCTTATCTCTCGTTCTCATCGTGTGTCTTCTGGCCCCTCAAGCCTGGGGGACGACGCCTGCCGGCGTCAAACCGGCCTCCCTGAACGCGCGCGAGCGTGCCGATGTCGAGCGCATCGAAAAATACCTGAACGAACTGAAATCGGTCTCGGCCGGCTTTCTGCAGATCAGCGACAGCGGCGAACTCCGCCACGGCGCGATCGCCATCCAAAGGCCGGGCAAGATGCGGGTGACCTACGACCCGCCCGCCAAGGATTTCATCGTGGCCGACGGCTCGTTCGTTCATATCTGGGACGGCGAACTTGAACAGCAAACGAGCGTCCCTGCCGGCAAAGGCATCGCCGAGCTCATCTTGCGGGATTCCATAAAGCTTGACGGCGACGTGACCGTCACGCGCTTCGCGCGTTTTCCGGCCAAGATGGAATTGACGCTTGTCGCGACCAAAGACCCCGGCGACGGCGAATTGACCCTTATCTTCGAAGATAAGCCCCTCCAGCTCCGCCAGTGGCGGGTTGTCGATTCGCAGGGCCGCACAACAGGGGTTAATCTGGAAAACGCGCGCGAAGGGGTTTCCTTCGATTCAAACACCTTCGACTTCGTGCCGCCAAACCTCGGAAAAACAAACAGAAGCACCCGCTAGTTCTCCCTGAACGCAAGCCTGAAGCCTCCGCTTTTCTTGCCAGGAGAAAGCATTGTGCCTACCAAAAAAAGGAAATAACATTTTTCCACAGAATTCTTTTCATTAATTTCAAAAAACCTCTTGATAGAATCATTCTAACTAGCTTGAGTCGCTTCCTCGGCAACCGGATGTTTGCCTCAACGGAAGGAAAACAATGCCATGGGACACGCTGTAAGACCCTCTCGCTCCTTTTCTCGCCTGACTGCCATTTGCCAGGCCAATTTATTGGTCAATGAAATCCGTGAATCCGAGTTTGGCGGCGCGCCCATAAAAGGCAAACTTCTAGAACTTGCAAGGCTGACGGATCTTTCCATGTGCCGCACCGGGGAGCTTAACGGTTTTGGCCGGATCGTAAGCGACATTGCTTCCTTCCTGTCCGAATGCCGCCCCGGATTTAGGGCTGAATTGATTGAGTTTCTCACATCCGAACCACACGAAGGGCCCCTAAGCCGCCTGGTGGGCTGTCTTCTGCAATGCGACAGCCTGTCCGCGCCTGCCCGGGAGGTCATGAAGAATAACTGGCTCAATCGGCCCGCAAGATTTCCAAGCTGTGCTTTTTAGATTCCTGGCGCCGGAAGCGACCTAGCAGCAAATCTTCATGTCCGGATCGATTTTGTGCGCCCAGCCTTCGATGCCGCCATCCAGGCTTTTGACGTTCGTATAGCCTTTTGCCTTCAGGAGGACGGCCGCTTGCGCGCTGCGGTTGCCCCGGCGGCAATACACGACGATGGGCTTGTCTTTTGGCAGTTCGTCAACTCTTAGCTCCAAATTCCTGAGAGGTATGTTCGTATCGCCTTGAATGGCGGCGCTGTCGTGTTCGAACGGCTCGCGCACATCGACCAGAACGGGAGGCGCATCCGACTTCAACTCCGCCTGCAGCTCTTCGGCGTCGATCGTCGGAACGTCCGATCGATCCATAGGCTGCGCAGCGTCCGGTTGCGATGCGGCTGGCACAGACTCCTCGACGGTTAGCCGCTCGACGCGGGCGAGGAAAGCGCCGACTAACAGCCCGATGGCAGCCAACACGGCCAATACCCATACGCGTTTACTCATGACTTCCCCCTTGTTTCAGCGTCTTCCGGCGGCCCTTGACCCAAAGGCCGGGAAAATCCTACTGTACAAAACCGAAAAGCTCAAGGCGCGGTGGCAGAATGGCTATGCAGCGGACTGCAAATCCGTGTATGCCGGTTCGATTCCGGCCCGTGCCTCCATAAGAAGGATTGGTGAAGCCCGGCAAAACCCCATCCCTCAACACATCATCCGTTCTTCAACAAATCCCTTATTTCCGCCAGAAGCGTTTCGGTTTTTGTGGGCGGCACGGGCTCCGCCGCCTTTTGCGCGATCAATTTAGCCTGAAGTTTGTTCACGCCCTTCACCAAAAGAAACACGGCAAAGGCCACGATCAGAAATTTGATGACGGCGTTCAAAAACACGCCGTAACCGATCACGGCTGCGCCCGCGTCCCTGGCCGTCTTAAGCGACGCATAGCTGTTGCCGTCCAGCGCAATGAAGAAATCGGAAAAATCGATGCCGCCGAGTACCATGCCGATAGGCGGCATGATGATGTTGTCCACCAGCGACGCGACGATGGCCGTAAAGGCCGCGCCCATGATGATGCCGACGGAAAGATCGATAACATTCCCGCGCGCGATGAAACTCTTGAACTCGTTCCACATGAAAGGCCTCCTCGGGATAGAGATATAAGAAGCCTATCGGATTTTTCGGCAAAGTCGAGAGAACTGTAATGCTTTATCTTACGCCGCGTTCTTCCTTGCCGCGACGTCGCTATCGTCCTCGATGGCCGCCTGCGCCGCCGCAAGGCGCGCGATGGGCACGCGGTACGGCGAACACGACACGTAATCCAGTCCCGCGCGATGGCAGAACTTGACCGAATTCGGATCGCCGCCATGTTCGCCGCAAATGCCGAGTTTGAGCTCGGGCCGCGTCTTGCGCCCGCGCTCGCAAGCCAGCTGCACAAGCTCGCCCACGCCGTCCTGATCGATGGTCACGAACGGATCGTGCTCCAACACATTGTTGCGATAGTAGTCCGGCAAAAAGCTCGCGGCATCGTCGCGGCTCAGGCCGAACGTCGTTTGCGTCAGGTCGTTGGTGCCGAAGCTGAAGAACTCGGCCTTTTCGGCAATATCGCCAGCCCGAAGCGCCGCGCGCGGCAATTCGATCATCGTTCCGACAAGATATTTGAAAGTCACGCCCGTCGCGGCCATAACCTCGCCCGCCACCTGGTCTACCATCGTCTTGATGACGTCAAATTCCTTTTTCGTCGCGACAAGCGGGATCATCACTTCGGGCAACACCTTTTTGCCCTTTTTTGTCAACTCCGCCATGGCGCCGAAAATCGCCCGCGCCTGCATCTCGTAAATCTCCGGATACGAAATGCCAAGGCGGCAGCCGCGATGCCCCAGCATCGGGTTGGATTCGTGCAGTTGCTGGGCGCGTTTTCTCACCGTCGCTACGTCCGTGCCTGCCGCTTTGGCGACGTCCGCCATTTCTTCGTCCGTCTTCGGCAAAAATTCATGCAGCGGCGGATCGAGCAGGCGCACCGTAATCGGCAGGCCTTCCATGATCGTGAAAATTTCCACGAAATCCTGCCGTTGCACCGGCTCCAGTTTCGCCAGCGCCGCGCGGCGGCCCGCCTCGTCTTCGGCCACGATCATCTCGCGCACGGCGATGATGCGCTCGCTGTCGAAGAACATGTGCTCGGTGCGGCAAAGCCCGATGCCTTCCGCGCCGAACTTGAGCCCCGTGCGCGTGTCGAGCGGCGTTTCGGCGTTCGCGCGCACCTTCAGGCGGCGCATGCTGTCGGCCCAGCTCATGACGGCGGCGAAATCGCCGGACAGTTCCGGCTGGATCGTCGGCACTTCGCCCAGCATCACTTCGCCGGTTGAACCGTCAATCGTGATCACATCCCGCGCCTTGACAGTCGTGCCCTTCACCGACATCTGCTGTTTCGCGTAATCGATGTGCAAATCTCCCGCGCCCGCGACGCACGCGCGTCCCATGCCGCGCGCGACGACAGCCGCGTGGCTCGTCATGCCGCCGCGGCTGGTCACGATGCCTTTCGCCGCATGCATGCCGTGAATGTCTTCGGGACTGGTTTCCACGCGGCAGAGAATGACCTTATGCCCCTTGGCCGTCAGATCTTCCGCTTCGTCGGCGCTGAACACCACTTTGCCTGAGGCCGCGCCCGGCGAGGCGGGCAAGCCTTTCGCGATTACCTGCCGCTTGGCCTTCGGATCAAGCGTCGGGTGCAGCAATTGATCGAGCGACGCAGGATCGATGCGCTTGATCGCGTCGGCTTTAGTGATCAGCCCCTCATTGACCATATCCACCGCAATTTTCAAGGCCGCCGGAGCTGTGCGCTTGCCCGTGCGGGTCTGCAGCATGAACAGCTTGCCTTTTTGCACGGTAAACTCGACGTCCTGCATGTCGCGGTAATGTTTTTCGAGTTTCAGGCGCACATCGTTCAGTTGCGTGAACACCTCGGGCATAACCTCTTCCATCGCGGGAAGCTTGGACTTGTTGGCTTCCTTGCCCTTGATCGTCAGGTGCTGCGGCGTGCGGATGCCCGCCACGACGTCCTCTCCCTGCGCGTTGACGAGATACTCGCCGTAAAACGCATTTTCGCCGGTGGAGGGATCACGCGTGAACGCCACGCCCGTGCAGCAATCCTCGCCCATGTTGCCATAGACCATCGCCTGAACGTTCACCGCCGTGCCCCAGTCGGCCGGAATGTCGTGCAGCTTGCGGTAGGTGATGGCTCGCTGGTTCATCCACGAACTGAACACGGCGCCGATCGCGCCCCATAGTTGCTCATCGGCATCCTGCGGAAACGGCTTGCCGAGCTTTTTCTTCACGACGTCAAGATAGCCGTCGATGACCTCTTCCCAGTCTTCGGCCTTCAAGTCGGTGTCGAGCCTGTAATCCTTCGCGCGCTTCACGTCGTCGAGCACGTCTTCAAAATGATGATGCTCAATGCCGAGCACGACCGAGCTGTACATTTGAATAAAGCGGCGATAGCTATCGAAGGCGAAACGCGCGTCGCCGCTCTTCCGCTTGAGGCCCTCGACCGTTTCCTTGTTCAGGCCGAGGTTGAGGATCGTGTCCATCATGCCCGGCATGGACGCGCGCGCGCCGGAACGCACGGAAACCAGCAACGGATTTTTCACGTCGCCGAACTTCGCATCCATAATCTTTTCGACTTGCTTGAGGCCTTCCTTGACCTGCGCCTTCAGCGTATCGGGATAGGATTTCTTGTTGGCATAATAATACGTGCAGACCTCGGTGGTGATTGTGAACCCGGGCGGGACCGGCAACGCCAGATTGCACATCTCGGCAAGCCCAGCGCCCTTGCCGCCCAGAAGGTTGCGCATATCCGCGCGCCCGTCCGCCTTGCCGCCGCCGAACGCATACACCCACTTTTGTTGCTTGGTCATATGATGTCTCCTTGAAGACCGTTCCGAGAAAACGCATGGCAATCCGGGCGCAAAATAGCGCCGTGCTTGGGGGGTGGCAATGGGGATTAACCCATTGTTTATCCACGCATATGGATTGTGAAAGCAACCATTTCAAAGCCTTGGGGCGAACCTAATGCGTTCGGCTTGCCTCCCCGCCCCCAACCCGCTATAAAGCCCGCCTTTAGTGCTCCTTGCCAGGTCCTTGAGATTTGGCTTGACCGGAGCGGCTGATGCGCCGGGATCGTCCCGGCCCGGCGTCCGGTCGCGTACAACCGAAAGGGAGTGTGGATACATGCCATACTACGAGTCTGTCTTCATCGTCCGTCAGGACGTTCCGGCCACGCAAGTCGAGGCGCTGGCCACCCAATTCGCCGACATTATCCGCAAGGACGGCGGCACGGTCGCCAAGACCGAGCAATGGGGCTTGCGCACCCTCGCCTACCGCATCAAGAAAAACAGGAAGGGCCACTACGTGCTCTTCAACATCGACGCGCCGCCTGCGGCCATCGACGAAATGGAACGCAATATGCGGCTGCACGAAGACGTTTTGCGTTTCCTGACTGTCCGCGTCGAGGAACTGGAATCCGGCCCGTCCGCAATGATGCGCCGCGACGAACGCGGCGACGGCGAACGCGGCCATGACCGCGGCGACCGTCCCCACCGCGCCCCGCGCCGCAATGCCGCCCCAATCGAAGAAGGAGCTTCAACATGAGCATGCCCCATTCATCTTCCTCGTCCCAATCCGGCGCGCCGCGTCGCAGCGGCGGCGGCGGCGGGGGCCGCGGCTATTTCGGTCGCCGGAAAACCTGCCCGTTCAGCTCGCCCGGCTCGCCGAAGATCGATTACAAGGACGTGCGCCTGCTGACGCGCTTCATATCCGAACGCGGCAAGATCGTGCCGTCGCGCATTACGGCGGTATCGGCCAAGAAACAGCGCCTGCTGACGCAGGCCATCAAGCGTGCGCGCTTTTTGGCCCTCCTGCCCTACGCGAACGAACGCGCGGGCGCCTGAACGCCCTTGCAGAACGGAGAAAACGATGATCGAAGTCATTTTACTGGAGCGCATTGATAGGCTCGGCACCCTGGGCCAGGTCGTGAAAGTCCGGCCCGGCTATGCGCGCAATTTCCTGCTGCCGCAAAAGAAGGCGCTGCGCGCCACGAAAGCGAACCTCGAGCTTTTCGAGAAAGAACGCGAACAGCTTGAAGCCAAAAACGCCGCCCTGCGCGCGCAGTCCCAAGACGTCGGCACGCACATGGACAACGCCAAACTGGTCGTCATCAGGCAAGCCAGCGAAACCGGCCAGCTTTACGGTTCGGTTACGGCCCGCGACATCGCCGAGGCGGCGGAGGAAGCCGGTCACACGATCGAACGCTCGATGGTCCAGATCGGCACGCCGATCAAGACTCTTGGCCTCTTCCCGGTAAAGATCAGGCTGCATCCGGAAGTGACCGTGACGGTATCCGTAAACGTCGCGCGCTCGCCGGAAGAAGCGGCGATCCAGGCCGAAAAAGGCGCCGCGCTGGTCAAGGCGGCGGCCAGGGAAGCCGAGGCCGAAGCCGAAAAAGCCTCGGTCGAGGGCATCGGCAAGGAAAAGAAAGGCAAAAAGGCCAAAAAAGGCGAGGGCGAAACGGACGCGGAACCCAAGGCTGAAGCCGCCGCCGAAGACCGCGAAGGCGAAGCCAAGAAGGCCCGCAAGCCCCGCGCCAAAAAAGCCGCCAAAAAGGACGACGCGGAATAAGTTAATTTGTGAGGAAACGCCATCCCGGAAACGCTTCGCGCGTTTCCGGGATTTTTTATGGCCCCAAAACCGCCAAAACAGGCCCGCTACAGGCCTCTAACCCCCGCCTATCCGTCACGCAAACGGCGCCGAACGGACACCACAAAAGCGAATTTGATTCGAAAACGCCTCGTTCCTGTCTACCTCGTCAACTCAAAAATCGTTCTCCTTTCGTATCGTTCCCAACCCGGACACTTTTTGGTCTGATTCTTGCCCTCTCGAAATCCCTGTAATGACTCTGAAAGCAATAGCCGGACTGGAAAATTGCTTTCATGAAACGATTTGTTGCCGATGAATCACACTAAAATGGAAAGGCGAATCGAAGTCTTAATTTTGATTCATTATGGTAAATTACACCTTAATGAAAATATTCGGTTATGGTAAAAGGGTGGGGTAAGTCGTTGAGTTGTCCATGAATCCTCGGACGATGAAACTTTTTCGGGCCTCCGAGTCGCTTGTGGATAAGATTCTGTGCGTTTTCTTTTCACGTGCGTAACCACCCATCTCAACCAACCTTGTGAGGATCAATTGGCCACAGTTCGAACCAGTCCTCATGGCATCCTGAATGTCGGCCGCTTGCCTCAACCGGCCAACACGGACACGCCTTCTTCGTCTTCGGGTTCGGATCACCGAATCATCGCCTGGCTCTTCCGCTCTTCCGCGAAAAAAGCCAGGACGACTCCCGTTTCCGATCCCTTTCCGGCCTATGCCAAAAGCCGCCTGACCGAAACGCAGGACGATTGGCAAACGGTTGCCAACCTTTGCGGTCATTTAGCCGAAGACTTTTCGGCAGCAGGCGTTGGGCTTCCCCTGACAGGTGCGGAAATTGACCATTTCCGCCGCAATCACCGCGAGGCGGATTACCGCGTCGGCCGCGATTTTCTCGCGGCACGTAGCGAACTGCCTTCCCCCCTGGCCGAGCTTTTCGGGGTCTACCGCCACCGGGTCCGGCTGGACACCGAAGCGGCGTTTTTCGTGGCGCAAGCGACCGGATCGACGCGCGTGGCCCGCATTATGGCCGACCTTCTGGCCATCGGCGGCTTCGCCAACGGCCATGAATGCGTCTCGCACCTGACCATGACGTATGCCGTGCCTGCCGCGTTCGACACCTCGGACCTGATCGACCGGGCAAACCACGAAGCGGCCCGGCGTCTGGCCATGCCCATCGACCATCCGGCCCATCTTCTCAAGCTTTCGCCGGACGAAATCAGCGTGCTGGCAACGAATATAGCCGAACGGCATGTAATGACCCCTTCGGAATTCCTTGAAAAGGCGAACCTGCTCGCCGAAGCCCGGCAAGACGTGAACCGCCTGTCGAGGGAAAAGCAGTTCACGACCGCCATCGAAGAAGGCGATTTGCCGCTCAACATGTTGTGGGTGACGCGCATTTGCGCTGCCTATGTTCGTATTTTCGACGGCTGGCTGACCAGCCTGCCTGAGATTGAAGCCATCGTCCACCAAGGGGGAGAGTGCCGGGATCTTGTGTTCGATTAATCGTTTCTCAACGATCACGACGCGACGCAGGGTTTAATTTGTTCGTTCCCGTTAACCAGATTTCAAATTCTCCCCTTTATTCTGCCCTAATGAGGCCATGAATTGATGGTCATTTAGGGAAGTCTTTCGATAAAGAGTCGCGCCATGAATACCCCGAACGAATACCTGAACGACGAAGAGCGGAACGAGACCTGGGCTTTGGCCGGGTTGCTCACGGGGCGTTATGGCCGTCTGGCTCTCACGCGCGCGGCAGGCGAAGCTGCTGCCGCCGAACGCACGGGCGACAAGGAGCGCAGCGCGATATGGTACAGCGTCATAACGCACCTGCGCCAAACGATGGGCGAAGTCCAAACGAACGGCGCAGTTTGAAACCCGGGCAATAAAATTACCGCGTTAAAAAGTAAAGGCTTTTTCCCCTTTGAAAGGAAAGGTCTTTTTTATTGCAACCCCTAATAATATTTCTCGAAAATATTTCATTTTACATACCCCTTCTTCGGGCGTAGATCATCCGGCCAATCGGAATGACATAATTTTGCCATGTTTGAAAATGGCATGAGCCTAACGCATGAGCGACAAAAAACTGTATGTCCTCGGCTTTCATGATTGCATCGACGGTTATTACGCCGCTTATCGAACCGCGCGCCTTTTTCATTACCTCCGGCGCTCCCCGGACGAAGAGCTGTTTCTCCTGCCGCTCGATTACCCCTTGCTTCCGGACCAGTATAAGTTTCTTCGCGACTCCGCAAAGCCGGGAAACAGGCTTGCCATCGTCGATTATGCCCTTTCTTCGGAAAGATTTTTCAAATTCGCCCAGTTGTATGACCAGGTGATCTTTTGCGATCACCACCCAAAGGGCCTTCGGATCGCCGCCGTTCTGAGACAAATCGCCAAAGAGTTGATTGCGCAAAAACGGCTTATTATCCATGACGATAAAACCCGTTGCGGCTCGAAAATCTACGATGACGAAATCATCCTTCCGATCCTGAGGGAAAAGTGCCCGCCAATGGCCGAAGCGCCTACGCCGGCGCGCGAGTACGTCAACGTGCTTGATTTAGGGCTGGTCCAAACCAAAAATTACGACCAAATCTCATGTTACATGGGCGACAAAGTCCCGATGCACGACCTGCATGCCGCTTTCAGGGCGTTCGAAGAAATCAATATGCGGAACGACCACGCTTATGTCTTGGCCGAGGGCCAGAAAATCATCGACAAATACACGCCAAGACAAGAAGCCGTTAAAATGCTCCGGAATCATCAATGCATTTGGCTGGAAGGCTTGAAGGGATTTCCGGACGACTGGTACGACATCGTTTTCTTCGATATCTGGCATCCGATCTACGGCCGCCCGCTGGCCGACAAGGCATGCAAACTATCCCGTGATACCAAAAACGGCCTTTTTATCATCGGGCACATCCGCAACGGCCGAAAACTTTACCTCAGCGTCCGCACCTGGAAAGGATTGCCTAACAATGGCGTCGTTGCCATCGCAGGAAACGGAAGCGGTAATGGGAGCGGAAACGGAAGAAAACATCACCTTACTATAGATCCGTCGTTGGCGCCTGACGCAGGTCTTTTTGCCGAAAGCCTTGCCGCTTCGATGAAGGAGCTTTACGGCATAACGGACGAGACGCCGGAAGAAGACAGGCCGTCGGGCGGCGGGCACGCGGGCCGCGGATGCACGGAAACGGATCCCTCTCTCTTCTCACGCTGCTTTGTCGTCGCGACCCAGGAATTCGCCCGCCTCTATCCCAAGGGACCACCTTTACACATGAACGGATTGAGTCCCCTGTACGGCAGCGGACCCATGCTTTTTCCGTCTGCGTTGCTCGAGGGACAGACCAAGCAGTACCCCCGGACGTATCCTTTGCTTGCCTGCGGCTAGCCCTCTTTTTCAGAACCCCGCGCGGAGCCAAACGCACAGGTGGCGCGTCAGAAGCGTATCGTTCATCGTGTAAAAGTGAAAATCCTTCACGCCGTGCTCGATCAGGCGCGTAATCTGGTGCGAAAGGATGTTCATGGCCAGCAGCTTGTGATCGATGCTGTCGGCCTCGACGCCCCCGAACATGGCATGCAGAAACCCCGGCACGACGGCGTTGCAGCGTTTTGCGAGTTCCAGCGTCTTGCGGAAATTGAGAACGGGCAGCAGGCCCGGCGTCAATGGAGCCTGAATGCCGCGCACCGCCACCTTATCCCGCCAGCGTAAAAAAACTTCCGGATCGAAAAAGAACTGGGTGAGCGCGCCGTCGGCCCCGGCGTCAATTTTGCGCTTCAGGTGATCCAGGTCGAACGTTTCCGTCGGCGATTCCGGATGCTTTTCCGGATATCCCGCCACCAGCACCTTCATGTCCGGATAGCGTTCCTTGATCCCGGCCACAAAATCGTAAGTGTAGAAATAGCCTTCCGGATGCGGCTTGTAGGGCGCGCCCTCGGCCAGCATATCGCCGCGCAAGGCCAGGATGCAGCGAACGCCGTCGTTCCAGAAGCTGTCGATGATTTCGTCAACCTCATACCGGCTCCGGTTGGCGCAGGTCATATGCGCCGCCACCGGCAGGTGCGTGCGCCCGGCGATCCACTTGACGGTCTGCCGCGCGTCGAAGACGACGCCCGACGAATGCCCGGCCCCGAACGTCACCGTAATCATGGACGGGTTGAGGCTCGTGTAGGCGTCGACCGTCTGGAGCAGCTGGTCGACGCCGGATTCCGAACGGGGCGGATATATTTCAAGGCTGAACGCAATGTCGGAAGACGTGAACGGCCGGTTCATACCGCCTTCAATCTTTCTTGCCGCTCCTGCTTCCTGCGCAGAACGCGCGCCGCCGCGACCATGGCGCTCAGGGCCTGCCGCGTTTCCGGCCAGTCGCGCGTCTTGAGCCCGCAATCGGGATTCACCCAAAGCAGGGCCGGATCGATCCGCTCGGCCGCTTTTTCCAAAAGTCCGGCGATTTCTTCCTGGCTGGGCACGCGGGGGCTGTGAATGTCGTAAACGCCGGGGCCGATTTCGTTGGGATACCTGTAATGCGTAAAGGCGTCCAAAAGCTCCATTTGCGAACGGCTCGTCTCGATCGAAATAACGTCGGCGTCAAGCTCGCGGATCGACGAAATAATGTCGTTGAACTCCGAATAGCACATATGCGTATGAATCTGCGTCTCGTCCTTCACACCCATGGAACAGAGACGAAACGCCTGCACGGCCCATGACAGGTAGTCCCGCCATTCGAGCCGCCGCAAGGGCAGGCCTTCGCGGAACGCGGGCTCGTCGATCTGGATAACGCCGATCCCGGCCCGCTCAAGGTCAAGCACCTCGTCCTGAAGCGCCAGCGCAATCTGGTGCGCCGTAACCTTCCGGGGCTGGTCGTCGCGGACGAACGACCATTGAAGAATGGTCACCGGCCCGGTCAGCATGCCTTTGACCGGTTTTTCCGTCAGGCTCTGGGCGTATTGCGACCAATGAACGGTCATCGGCCTGGGACGCCACACGTCGCCAAAAATGACCGGCGGCTTGACGCAGCGCGACCCATAGGACTGGACCCAGCCGTTTTGGGTAAAGGCAAAACCCTCAAGCTGTTCGCCGAAATACTCGACCATGTCCGTGCGCTCGAATTCGCCGTGCACCAGAACGTCGAGCCCGATTTCCTCCTGAAAGGCGATGGCGGCCTTGATCTGCTCCCGCAAAAAAGCCTCGTAAGCGCCTGCCGCCATTCGGCCTTTTTTGAAATCGGAGCGGGCCTTTCGAACCTCGGCCGTCTGCGGGAACGAGCCGATGGTCGTCGTGGGATAAAGCGGAAAATTGAGTTTTATGCGTTGTTTTTCCTGCCGGATGGCAAAAGCGGCCGAGCGCCCGGCCCCTTCCAGCGGTTGCTCGTGCAAACGTTCCTGCACGGCTGAATCGTGGATGCGCTTTGCCGTGCGGCGCGACACGGCCGCCTGCGCGCTGGCAACCAGCGTTTCGGCGATCACGTGGCGTCCTTCGTTCAGGGCCCGGGCCAGCGCGGCGATTTCCCCGGCCTTTTGACAGGCGAAGGCCATCCAGCTTTTCAATTCCGTATCCATCCGGGTTTCCAGCTCAAGATCGTAAGGCACGTGCATAAGCGAGCACGACGAGCTTACCCACACGCGGTCCCGGCCGATCTTTTTCGCCGCTTTTTCAAGAAGTTGCAGCGAAACTTCGAGATTGTTGCGCCAGATATTTCGCCCATCGACGACGCCAAGCGACAAAATCATGGACGAAGAAAAATCCTCAAGAACGGCATCCATCTGTTCCGCGTCGCGCACAAGATCGATGTGCAGGGCGTCGACCGGCAACTGAATGGCCGTTTCGGCGTTCGCGCCAAGCGAACCGAAATAACTGGCCACGAACAGCTTGAGTTTCGAGGATTCCCGCAAATAGCTGTACGCCCGCGTGTACGCATTCTGAATCGAAACGTCCAGATCCGTCGCAAGAGCCGGTTCGTCCAACTGAACCCACCCGGCCCCGGCCTCTTCAAGCTTCCGCAGCACATCAACATAAGCGGGCAACAAACGGTCCAGCAGTTCGACCGTCGATCCGCCGTCGATCCTTTTGCCGAGAAGAAGATACGTGACAGGACCGATCAGCACCGGCCTTGCCGGAATGCCTTGCGCCCTGGCTTCGTTGAATTCGTCGACGGGCTTGTTCCATGAAACCCTGAAATCCTGCTTTGCGGAGAACTCGGGCACGATGTAGTGATAGTTCGTGTCGAACCATTTCGTCATTTCCATGGCCGGAACATCGATCCCTTCCTTCTGCGCCCCCCGGGCCATGGCGAAATACGCCGGAAGGTCAACCGTGCCGCCCCGCCATTGGTACCGTTCCGGCACCGTCCCAAAGAGGGCCGACATATCCAGAACGTGATCGTAAAGAGAGAAATCGTTGCAAGGAATGTGCGCCATTCCTGCGTCTTTGAGCGTTTTCCACTGCGCCGCGCGCAGATCCGCCGCCGTTTGAAGAAGCCCGGACTCGGGCATTTCCCCTTTCCAGTAAAGCTCCAGCGCGGACTTAAGCTCGCGCCCTCTTCCGATGCGTGGAAAACCCAAGACTGTGGCAATGGCCATAACTCACCCCTTGGGCAGGGGTTTATCAGCATTTAGTAAATATTCTGTTTCATCAAAGGGCAAAGACCGTTCATCCTGTCGGCACCCTTTTCTTCTAATGCACAAGATCGCGCACAGGCGCCAAAACAACCCCTTGATTTTCCAGCTCGAACAATTCCGCCGCCAAGACCTTGAGTACAGCAGGGTGAGGATGGCCGATGGCGATGGCGCTTCCGTCACGGCGCGCAAGAGCTATGGCTTGTTGCAGTTTGTCCCGAACCGCTTCCGGCTTGACGTCGTTGTCTAGAAAAACGTGCCTTGAAGCCGCCAGGACCCCGCTTTCACGGGCGATCGTCTCGCCGGCCGAAGCCGGATTCGTGCGGGAATCGAGGAAATAAAGACCTCTTTCTCCAAGCGTTTCCATCACAACGGCCATCCTCGCGCGATCCGTCGTAAACTTGCTGCCCATGTGATTGTTCACGCCGTCGTATCCGGAAAAACCGGCCAGGGCCTTTTCCAGTCGCGCTTTGATTTCACCCGGCTGAAGGTTCGTCGTCAAAGCCCCCGGTCCCGGATCGGCGGAACCCAGCGGCTCCATGGGCATGTGCAACAACACTTCGTGACCCGCATCGTGCGCGCGGCGAACCTGATCCCCGATTTCCGGCCCGTATGGAAAAAAAGACAAGGTCACGGCAGCGGGAAGCCGTATGGCTTCTGCGGTCAGGGACGGGTTCGGCCCCAAATCGTCGATGACGATGGCAAGGCGCGGCTTTTCCGGCTCAACGGGAAACACGTCCGGACGCTTCGGCAGAGGAGGAAAACGCACCGAAACGGACGGCGGCGCCATCCCTGCCCCCCGTTCCCTCGACAAGGCCCGTTCGACGTAACGCCCGGCGCGGCCCGCGAGTTCCTTTATTTCTGGCGCTTTGGTCAGGACAAGCCACATAAGGCCGCAACCCGCCGCAAAGGCCAGCAAAAGAAACGCCGACAGCTTTTTCCTTTTTTTTCTCATCCCGCAAGGCTAGCGGCAACAGGAAGAATTGGAAACGGGAAAAGAAAAATCCCGGGACGGAAAAGCTTCCACCCCGGGATCGTTCAGGAACTTTCGCCTTCAGAAGTTAAACCCGAACCACAGAGCGGAAACGGGCGGCTGGGGAGCCAGAACGACAGGAACCGGGCGGGGCCTGTAAACCGGCGCCGCTACGGGATAATAGACCCGGTTGTTGGCCACGACCCACCAGCGTCCATGGCGGCCGTTGTGCCAGCCGGTATGCCAGTAACCGCGCGGCCGGGGCTTGTGATAGTGATGATGGACGGACTTCGGCGGCTGAACCCTGTGAACGGGAGGACGGTTGTCCCTGCGGTGATCGCGCGCCTCGGCGGTCCCGGACGCGACAGGAACCAGAAACGTCGAAAGGAGAAGAAAGGCGACGAGTTTTTTCATGATCTTCCTCCGTTGTGATGCGCGCCGGAGAACGGCGCCTGTGTAACAGCAAGCGCCCCAATCGCGTCAAGAACATGACAATCCGCGTACATTTTGTTGGCCTGGAGATTCGGCCTTTTCCAATACATTGAAGGACTTAACGCGTCCTAGCCTAATTCTTGTCAAAAGGCCCACACTGCGGGCCGAAATAGTCCGTTTTTATATTTACTGTTACCGTCAGCAGAGATTTAACAGAAGCGCCAGAACCTGTTCTGTCTTCGCAAGCCCTTCACAATTTTTTTGGCGAAGGATAGAGAGCTTTTCTCCCGCCTTTCCCGGTTTCTTCAGGTGCCGGGGGTTCTGCGGAATTGTTTTCTTTCGGCAAAGCCCACACATCAATTCCATATTTTCCGGCAAGCTCAGGAAATATTCTCAAAACGTCATGCAGCTTTTCTCTTTCCCCACCACTCAGCATGGGCTCGATTTCTTCATAGCGTTCAAGTATGGGCTTGAGCCAGGCTTCCGCTTTTTCCGACGGAGTCTGGAGCAGCAATAACATTTTGAGGTTGCTTTGAAAGAAAACATCCGGAAGCCTGTTAAACAATTCTTCGCTTGTTGGGCCAGCCTGCCGTTTAACCGACTTTTTTTTATGTGTCATATTAATTTCCTTTCAAAAAAACCGGGTAAAAAATCCCCGCCGCCGTTATTCAATATATCATTGGCATAGGGCTTGTCCTGCGTAGCTGCTTGCAGCGAAGCAGGATGGCGCGCCCGAAGAGATTCGAACTCCTAACCTTCTGATCCGTAGTCAGATGCTCTATCCAGTTGAGCTACGGGCGCATGGGGCGGCGGCCAACTTGCGTTAACCTTCCACCGGTTCCTTAATAGAACGAAGGCGGCACGTTAAACAAAACCGCGCCGAAATGCAAAAGATTACTCGCGCCGCACCCCCTTCCCCCCTTCAACGCCGCGCCAACGCGCGCTCAAAACCCTGCTTTAACCCCTTAACGCCGCAAAAACGCGCACGCAAAACCCCGTTTTACCCCCTTCAACGCTGCGTAAACGCGCGCTTAAAATCGTGCCCGGCGAGTGCCTACAGGTTCTCATTCGCGCCGTTTTCATAACCTCCAGGCTCTCAAAAACCGAAAAAACGGATGACGCACGTTTACCCTGTTTCCGATTCAAAAGACCTGCTAAACAATGCCCGTTAACCATCTGTTGTTTCCGCTCCCATGTCCGCACCCGATCCCGTCCTCTCCGTCGTCATCCCCATGTTGAACGAGGCCGGAAACGTTGCGCCGCTGATTGCCGAAATCTCCACGGTTTTGCATAGCCACGCCCCTATACGCGACGACTTCGAAATCATTTGCGTCGACGACGGCAGCAAGGATCACACCGCCGACGAGGTCAAAAGAGCGCGTGAATCGACGGCCCAGGTGCGCCTGATCCGCCATCCGCGCCGCCTTGGCATGAGCGCCGCCATCCGAAACGGCGTCCGACGCGCCCGCGCCAAATGGATCATCACCATCGACGGCGACCGGCAAAACGATCCTGCCGATATACCCCTTCTCTGCGACATCGGCTGGGATCAGGGCAAAAACAAGGACAGGCGGGCGCTTGTGGCCGGAATCCGCGTCCAGCGGCGCGACACGGCGGCCAAACGGCTCGCCAGCCGGTTTGCCAACGGCCTGCGGAAATTCCTGTTGAACGACGAATGTCCCGACACCGGCTGCAGCCTCAAGCTCTTCCCGCGCGAAGCTTACCTTGAATTGCCTTTTTTCAGTGGCTTGCACCGTTTTATGCCAGCCTTGTTTAAGCTTTACGGCTATGAGGTCGTCTTCGCTTCGGTCAACGACCGCCCGCGCCTGAGCGGCCACACGAAATCCGACTATTTTGGCCGGGCCGTTAAGGGTTTTTTCGACCTTCTGGGGGTCATTTGGCTCATATACCGCACGCCCGCCCCTGAAAAAGGCCGCGAAGACATGCCCTAACCGCCCTTTTGGCCGCTTTCTCCGGCTTTTCCTTGACAGATAGCCCCCTTTTGGCCAATAAAGCCCGCTTCGGACCGGTTCATATCCGGTGCGCAACTTAGCCCGAAACAGGATTAAAGCCATGTTCGCAGTCGTTAAAACCGGCGGCAAGCAATACAAGGTTGCCGAAGGCGATATTATTCAGGTTGAAAAGCTGCCCGCCGAGGCCGGCAAAAAGGTCGAGCTTGGCGAGGTGCTGATGCTGTGCGACGGCGGCAAGGTGACCGTGGGCGCGCCGCTTGTCGCGGGCGCGAAAGTCGCGGCGGAAGTCGTGGCCCAAAACCGCACGGGCAAACTGATCGTTTTCAAGAAAAAGCGCCGCCAGAACTATCGCCGCAAAAAGCACCAGCGGCAGGAATTTACGGTGCTCAAAATCACGGGCATCAAGGCGTAAGCGCACGTACGGAGGATCATCATGGCACATAAAAAAGCAGGCGGTTCTTCCCGCAACGGACGCGACACAGCCGGACGCCGTTTGGGCGTGAAACTGTTCGGCGGCGAAACCGCCAAGGCCGGCGCGATTATCGTGCGCCAGCGCGGCACGAAATACCACCCCGGCGCGAACGTCAACATGGGCCGCGACCACACCATCCATGCCACGGTTACAGGCAAGGTGAAATTCCGCGAAATCAGCAACAAGATGTTCGTTTCGGTGGAAACCAGCAAATAAACCCGCCCTTCCCGCTTACGCAGGATTGCGCGAACGGGAAACGCCGTCATGAAATTCCTCGACCAGGCCAAAATCATCGTCCGCAGCGGCAACGGCGGCGCGGGATGCGTCAGCTTCCGGCGGGAGAAATTCATCGAATTCGGAGGGCCTGACGGCGGCGACGGCGGCAAGGGCGGCGACGTGATCGTCGAGGCCGCCACGAACCTCAACACGCTGATCGACTATCGCTATCAACAGCATCAGGAAGCGAAAAACGGGCGTCCCGGCTCGGGACGGAACCGCACCGGCGCGGATGGCGATGACAAAGTGCTGCGCGTGCCCGTGGGCACCCAAATCCTCGCCGAAGACAGGGAAACGGTCCTCGCCGACCTGACCGCAGCCGGCCAACGCATCGTGCTGCTCAAGGGCGGCGACGGCGGCTTCGGCAACGCGCATTACAAATCCTCGACCAATCAGGCGCCGCGCCATTTCACGCCCGGCTGGCCCGGCGAAGAACGCGAGATCTGGCTGCGCCTGAAACTCATCGCGGACGCGGGGCTGATCGGTTTGCCGAACGCCGGAAAATCGACGTTTCTCGCGGCGTGTTCGAGCGCAAAGCCGAAGATCGCCGACTATCCTTTCACGACGTTGTCGCCCAATCTGGGCGTCGTGCGCATCGGCAAAAGGGGCGACAGCGTCGACATCGTTCTGGCCGACATCCCCGGCCTGATCGAGGGCGCGCACGAAGGGCATGGTCTGGGCGACCGCTTCCTTGGGCACGTCGAACGCACCAAAGTCCTCATCCATCTCGTGGACGCGACGGAAGACGATGTGGTCAGGAACTACAAAACCGTCCGCAACGAACTGAAAGCCTACGGCCACAACCTGGGCCGCAAGGCCGAAATCGTGGCGTTGAACAAATGCGACGCGCTGGACGCGGCCACGGTCAAACGCAAGCTGGCCGCCCTTAAAAAAGCCAGCCGGAAGGACGTTTTCCCCATTTCAGCGGTGGCGAAATCCGGCGTCAGCACGCTTTTGCAGGCTATGGTTAAGAAGATGCGCAAGAAATCGTCTTGATATATTTCCTGTTTTGACGAATGCTTCGATCGTTCGTTAAAGAAAATCCTTCGCTTTTTTTCATGGGGCTTATTGTTATGAAAATGCATTCAAAAGCTATATTCGCCGCTTTTTTATCGACGGCCTTAACGATGTGCCTGAACTTCCATTCCGCCGCCAAACCGGCGCCCGGTTCTGCGGCAAGTTCCGCTCCGCGCGAAGAAACCTCCAATGCCCGGGAAGAAGTCGAATTGGTGACGATCGAAATTCAAGGCACCCAGTTTGTTATCACATCCCTTTCGGCCAACGAAGGTCTTTATAAGTATTCGTGCGGCATGGCTTCCAAAACCGGCGCCGACGGGAACCTGACTCTGGAAAGAGACCCACGACTGGACGCCTCCGCTCACTTTTATTCTGAATCCGCCGTCGTCGTTACGTCCCTGGGCGAGGCTCCGTCCATCATCCAACTTTATGGGGATCGCGCCATTGTCGTCAGCGCTCCGCAAAACTCGCTTCCCGTCGGCAAAGCGTGCCGCATCGATGAAGATACCGGTCTGTTCTATAACTGCCGGAATCTCAAACGAGAAGAAAAGCCCGCCAAGCCCATTTCTTTCCTGGATTTGAGGGCGGCTCTTTCGAACATAACGAAATATTGCGACGGCTTCTTTTCTCAAAACGTCCAGGGGAAAGTGGACCCGAAAACCGTCGACGGCCCTTACAGCCCCAATCGAATGGTAAGAATCGCCGAAAGTCACAGCAATTTCAGGGCGGTTACAGGCCTCGAATGAACCGTAAACTTGTTACGGTTTTTGATGGCTTCCAGGTTCTCAATTTCCGCTTTCACCCCCGCCGCCAAAGCATTAGAATAGCTCTAAAAAATGCATTTTTTCATCTTTTGTGGGGCAAAGGCACCCTTTGGGAGTTTTTTTCGTGAAAAAACAGCTTATTAAGGCTTTTATTGCAACGACTTTATCAATGCTGCTTGTGTCTCCCTTCCCTTTTCAGGCCGCCGCCAAACAAATCTCAAAACGCGCGCCGACGCCCAAGGCGGATCGTCAGCCCAAACCCGGCAATCTTTTGCACGTTAAAATCGCGACCGCCGAAGAGGATTCGTTTGTCGTCAACGGCACCTTCCCCGACGGCTCCCACAAAATCGTAACCTGCGGGTACTACGCAGACGGCTTTCCGGACGGCAATTTCACCCTTGGCCGCGATCCGCGGATTGACCGCTTTGTCGACTTGACCGCCGTCGACGGCGGCGCCCTTTATATGACCGTGGATGACACGATCGTTGTCATTATGCCGGCCACCAAAAAGAAAGAAAGTTTTGTCGCTTATGCCGTCCCGCCGGACGGCCCGTCGATTGCCAGAAAGTGCTCGATCGATAAGGAAGGCCTGCTTGTCAAATGCAAGACCTACCCCGAGAGGCCCCCTCCCCTCGACGCCTTAAGGATCGAGATGGATAAACTGGAAAGTTTCTGCGACTGGTTTTTCGAAAAAAAGGTAAAGGGAAAGGTCAACCCCGAAGAAATCGAAACGCCCAACGGCCTGATAAGGCAGTTAAGGTTAAGAAATGACAGGGTCAACCTCGAAACTTTATTGCCCTAAAACAACCCTTCAATCAGCCCCTTGTCGCTGACGTAAATCCGGTGGGCGGCCGGTTCGCGCGGCAGGCCGGGCATCGTCATGATCTCGCCGCACAGCGCGACGACAAAACCCGCGCCGGAAGATAAACGAACGTCGCGGATGGGCACCGTGAAATCGTCCGGCGCGCCGCGCACGGCGGGATCGGCCGTAAAGCTGTATTGCGTCTTTGCCATGCAAACCGGAAATTCGCCAAACCCGTCCGCCTCGAACTGCTTCAGCTTTTGCGCGGCGGCGGGAGCTATGTCGATATCCTTCGCACGGTAAACCTCGCGCGCCACGGTGCGGATTTTCTCCACAAGCGGCATGGAGTCGGGATACAACGGCTTGAATTTCGCCTTGCCGCCGTCAACGACTTTCACGACTTCCCTGGCCAGATCGACGTCGCCTTTCGCGCCGTCGGCCCAATGACGGCATACATGCGCCGCCACGCCCATCTTTTTGCAGGCCGCGTCGATCACCTCCATTTCGGCGTCCGTGTCGTCCGTAAAGTGATTGATCGCGACCACCACCGGGACGCCGAATTTCTGGATGTTCTCCACATGGCGGATCATGTTGCCAAGCCCCGCCTTGACGGCCTTGACATTCTCGACCTTCAGATCGGCCTTGGCGACTCCGCCGTGCATTTTAAGCGCGCGCACCGTGGCCACGACAACCGTCGCCGCCGGTTTAAGCCCCGCCTGGCGGCATTTGATGTTGAAGAACTTCTCCGCGCCGAGGTCCGCGCCGAACCCGGCTTCGGTCACGACATAATCCACAAGCTTCAACGCCGTGTTCGTCGCGATCAGGGAATTGCACCCGTGCGCGATGTTCGCGAACGGCCCGCCGTGCACAAAGGCCGGCGTGTGTTCCAGAGACTGGACCAGATTGGGCTGGAACGCGTCGCGTAAAAGCGCCGTCATGGGCGCCGCCGCCTTTAAGGCCCTGGCGATCACGGATTTTTTGTCAAAGCCCCGTCCGACGATGATTTTGCCGAACCTTTCCTCAAGATCCGCCAGCGAGTTGGCGAGGCAGAAAATGGCCATAACTTCCGAAGCGACGGTAATGTCGAAGCCGTCCTCGCGCACCTGCCCGTTGTTGCCGAGCGCCACCACAATATGCCGCAGCGCGCGGTCGTTCATGTCCACGACGCGCCGCCACGAAACCTTGGAAGGATCGATGCCCAATGCGTTGCCCCAATAGATATGATTGTCGAGCATCGCCGCCAGCAGATTGTTGGCCGACGTCATGGCGTGAAAATCGCCGGTGAAATGCAAATTGATTTCGTCCATGGGCGCAACCTGGGCCTTGCCGCCCCCCGTTGCGCCGCCCTTCATCCCGAAACAGGGCCCCAGTGAAGGCTCACGCAAGCACAACATCGTCTTGTGACCCAGCATCGCCATCGAATCCGCAAGGCCTATGGAGGTCGTCGTCTTGCCTTCGCCCGCCGTTGTCGGACTTATGGCCGTGACCAGAATCAGTTTGCCGTTGGCCGGTTGCTTCAGCCCGTTGATGTAATCCAGATCGAGCTTGGCCTTGTGCGGCCCGTAACGGTAAAGCGCCGAAGCCGGAAGGCCGATTTTTGCGCCGATTTCCTCGATCGGCAGCAGTGGCGTTTGGCGGGCAATGGTAATGTCGTCGAGAAATTCAGCCATGGGAATCACGCACCTCGGTTGAATCGGAAAGCCGGTATGGCGGGGCGAGTTTGCCGTCTTGTCCCCGTTTCCGCAATCGGCTTTTACTGTATGGTTAAGAATGATAGGTTGCCTGTAACCAACCTGATTCTGAGCGTGCCATGGCCTCCTCCAAACTCCTGCGCGGCGTCGCCGCCATATTCAAGCCTCCCTTTATAGGTCTTGGCGCCGTTATCTGGCTTTACTTTGCGTGGAGCTTTCTTGTCCACCCCCAAAGCCCGATTCTGAACGGCGAGTTTCCGGATCCGGACGATTACATGTATTTGACCCATACGATGGACTGGCTGAAAGGGCAAAGCTGGTTCGACACCGTCCAGCACCGGTTAAATCCCCCCGAAGGCGTGCCCATCCATTTCTCGCGCATCACGGAATTGCCGATGGCGGCGCTGATAATGCTTCTGCGTTTTGCCGGCTTCGGGTGGATCGGCGCTTCGACGATTACGGCGACCGTTTGGCCTCTGGTTCTGTTCGCCGCGTTTCTTATGACCGCGCGCTGGCTGGCCGAAAGCTTCATGCCACGGGAATGGACGCGCGCAACGGCATATGTTTCGCTTTTCGCCGTATCCTTAATGTTCAAGTTTTCGCCCGGACAAATCGATCATCATGGCCTTATCGCCTTAATCGTCGCGCTCGCCTTTGGCTGCGTCTTGCGCATGATGCAAAAACCGGAAATCCTTATTTGGGGCGTCGGCGCCGGATTCTTCCTCGCCCTCGGACAGGCGGTAGCGCTTGAAATCCTTCCATGGCTTTTACTTCTGACATCCTGGGTCGGTTTATGGATGATGCTCAGGGGCCGCGTAACGGCGCGCATCGGCCTTGTGTTCGGCCTTACGCTTTATGTCGCCAGCGCCCTGTTCCTTTTCGTCACCAAAAGGCCGGATGCATGGTTCGATCCGGTTACAATCAGCTTCTCGATCATCTACGTCATCCTGGCGGGCCAAATCGCGGTTTGCTGCGCGGGCGTCGCCCTTGCCTCGCAATCGCGTTTCGACGGGGTAAGAGTTGCAACCGGCCTGGTTCTTGCCGCCGCATCGGCCTGCTTTTTCTTCCTGCGCTTTCCCGAATTGCTCGCCGGACCCTACGGCGCCGTCGATGAAAGAATCACCGCCCTTATGTTCAACCATATCATGGAGGCCTCGCCGCTCATGACCACCGAACCGTCATGGGCGGCTGTTGTTCTCCGGCTTCTCTTTCCCCTGACCGGCCTTGCGGCCTGCGTCCACTTTATCCTTCGCAATAAAAAAAGCGAGACGGCATGGTTTTGGCTGCTCAACCTGCTTCTGCTCTCGACGGCCATTGTGTTGAGCGTTTTTTACCAAATGAGGTTCATCGTCTATTCCTCTCTTTTCGCCATCTTGCCCCTGACGGAGATGCTTCGGCGCGGCCTTGCCTGGGCGGCAACGCGCTGGCGCGCGCGCAAGCTTTTTGCGGCCGAGATAAGCCTCATCCTCCTTGTGGGACCTTTAACGGCGGTTCTTCTTCCCGCCACCGCCGACAGCCGCCCCTTCAACAAGGGCGTTTTGCTTTTCCCGGTCCGTACAATACCGGATCGATGCGACCGATCCATTCTCAAGAATGTCCTCACGCTGCCGGAGTATTACGGCGACCGGAGCCGCATCGTCATGAACTCGATCGACGCCGGACCGGAAATTCTCTATCTGACCCCGCATTCGGCCATTGCCGCGCCTTATCACGGAAATGTGTCGGGGTTGCTTGACTCGACCCGGTTTTTTTCCACCAGCGATCCGGATGAGGCCAAACGGATTGCGCGCGACCGCAATGTCGGTCTTGTCGTTTTGTGCCGCACCCTTCCTTCGCTCTATGTGCCGCCTGCGCGTGCGGTTGCCTTCGACGAATCCGGAAAGAAAACGGACAACACGGACGCGACGTTTGCCGAACAGCTGTTAAAAGGCGAAACGCCAAAATGGCTCAAACGCTTCGAGTTTCCTTTGGTTGACGATTATCTGATTTACGAGGTCAATCTCGACCCGGCGAAGGACAACGCGCCGCCCAAGGGAAAAATTAAACCCAGGAACTAAGACGAGTCCTTAGCTCGCGCCGGTAAGCCTCAATATCCGTAACGGGTTTGCGCGCTACGCCCGCGTTCATGGCCGCTTCCGCTACCGCCACAGGCACGTTTGTTATGAGGCGCGGGTCGAACGGCACGGGTATGATGTAATCCGGGCCATAAGCCATGCGCCGCCCGGCATAAGCCACCGAGACTTCATAAGGCACCTTCTCGCGCGCAAGCCAGGCAATGGCCCTGGCCGCCGCGATTTTCATGTCGTCGTTAATCGCGGACGCCCGGACATCCAGAGCGCCGCGAAAAATATAGGGAAACCCGAGCACATTGTTGATCTGGTTCGGGTAGTCGGACCGGCCTGTCGCCATAATCGCGTCCTTTCTCACGCTTTGGACTTGTTCCGGCGTGATCTCCGGATCGGGGTTCGCCATGGCGAAAATGATCGGTTTGTCAGCCATCGCTTTCACCATGTCTTGCGTCATGGCCCCTTTGGCGGACAATCCGACAAACACATCGGCCCCCACAAGCGCTTCCTGAAGCGTGCGCGTCTTCGTTTTCGCGGCGAAAAGCTTTTTCCATGGATTCATGGCCTCGATGCGGCCCTCGTAAATGACGCCCTTGGTGTCGCACATGATGATGTTTTCAAGGGGCAGACCCATGCTCCTGAACAAATGAGCGCAGGCGTTCGCCGCCGCGCCGGCTCCGTTCATCACGACGCGCGCGTCTTTAATGTCGCGTCCCGTTATGTCGAGCGCATTGATCAAACCGGCAGCGGCAATAACCGCCGTGCCATGCTGATCGTCGTGAAACACCGGAATATCCATGGCCTCGCGCAGGCGTTTTTCGATGACAAAGCACTCCGGCGCCTTTATGTCTTCCAGATTGATGCCGCCGAAGGACGGACCGAGAAGCCGGATGCAATCGACGAACTCGTCGACGTTTTCGGTGGCGACCTCAAGATCGATGCCGTCCACGTCCGCAAAACGCTTGAAGAGCACGGCCTTGCCTTCCATGACCGGCTTGGACGCCAGCGCCCCCAGGTTGCCAAGCCCGAGCACGGCCGTTCCATTGGATACAATAGCCACAAGATTTCCCCGGGCCGTGTATTCATACGCTTCATCCGGATTGTCCCTGATGCAGAGGCAGGGCGCGGCGACGCCGGGCGAATAGGCCAGCGACAAATCGCGCGCTGTTTTCAAAGGTTTTGTCGGAACGACTTGAAGTTTGCCGGGGCGGCCCTGTTTGTGAAGCGCAAGGGATTCCTCATCCGTGACACGGATTCGCTTGTTTGGCATGTGTTCTCCCTGATTTTATGTCTTTTTTTGGCGACGGACTGTTTTAAGAATCACGCCGCCGATTTCATATTTTAGTGAGATATTAGCGAGTTAATTTTAGAATGCCAGCGCGTTTAAGGTAGCGTTAACCCGTCGCAAGGTCTTATGCAGGGTTGCGCCCCTGGAAGGTCTGAACTTGTTGCTTCGTACCGGATCCGAACTCAATTTACCGGCAAGACGGCCCGCCTTCCGGACCGCTGCGCGGTTACTTGCCGTTTTCGGGCTTTTCGTTTCGTTTCTTTTTTTGGTTTATCCCGCGTTCGCCCAAACGATACCCCGGTCGTCGTTCTCCGGCCCGTCGTCCCCTGTTTTTGCCGATTCGTCCGCCTTGAAGAGCGCAGAACTTGTTTTCGGCCTTTTCATCGGGGTTATGATAACCGCCTCGATTTACCTGTTCTTCATCTGGATCGTCATTCGCGACCGTGGACAGGTCTTTCTGATGCTGTTGCTGGCATGCCTGGGCCTGAACATGGCAAGCACAAACGACCAGCTTATGGAGCTTGTCGGCGTCCACAGCTCCACCACGCTGAATATTTTGCACAACTACAGCATGATCCTTTCCTACATTTTCAGCATATTTTTCACGCTCTATTTTCTGGAAGTCGAAGCGCAAACGCCTTATCTGCGCCTGCCCCTTTTTCTGCTCGCCGGTCTCCTTGTTTTGCTGCTGGCCTATACGGCTTTCGACCAGCAGCCCGTCCACTTTGCCTTGCCGACGCTCGGAACGCTGACTCTGGCTTCCGTTTTGGGCGCCGGGCTCAATTCTTTGCGCCTCGACGTCAAGGGAAGCCTGAGCCATATCATCGCCTTTTCGTTCTTTTTGGCAGGAGGTTTGGCCCTTCCCCTGTTCGATCTTGGTCTCATTGACGAAGTGGAAACGAGCAATCGGCTCATTTATTCCTCCTTTTCCATGGCCGCGCTGATGTTCGCCATCGTTATCGCCGGACAGTTTGCCGCGCGGCAGGAAGAAAAAGAGAAAGAGCTTGCCCTCAGCAACGAACGCTTCGCCCTTGCCGCCCGCGGATCGAACGAGGGACTTTTCGACTGGAACAAAGAATCCGGCGAAGTCTATTTTTCCGACCAGTTCCAGAAAATTCTGGGGCGGCCCCTTGAGCAAAACCCTCAGGGATTGAAGACATGGGTCCGGCAAATCACGCAAGCGGACCGTCATGTCATTTTTTCCGCGCTTCGCCGCTTCCGCGACAACCTGAACGCCACGACGATCAATTTCGAGTATCGGATCAAGGGCATGGACGAAGGATGGCGTTGGCTCCACACAAAAATGGTCGCCACCCGTTCGCCAAGCACCGGCGCGATTACACGGTTTGTCGGTTCGATCGGCGATATCACGGCGCGCAAACGAAGCGAAGAAGCCCTCCGCGCCAGCGAAGCCCGTTTTCGCAGCATCACCGAAGCGCATCCCGTTCCCGTCCTTATCGCCCAGCTCGACGGCCACCAGGTCCTCTATGCCAGTCCCGGAGCCGAGACGTTACTGGGCATGCCCCACGGCACGCTTATAAGCCACCGTCTCAACCGGTTTTTGACCATCGCCAGTGAGCGCAATGAAATTCTTGAAGCCATGGCGAACGGCCACGAAGTCAACCTTAAAGAGGTCACCATCACGCGCGGCGACGGCAATACGATGTCTGTCGCTCTGTCGGCCCGCCGCATCAACTACCAGAACCGGGCCGCGATGGTGATAGGCCTTTACGATCTTTCGGAGAAGAAACGGGCTGAAGAGCAGATAGCCAAACAGCAAGAAGCCCTCCAGCAAAGCGAAAAGATGGCCGCGCTTGGAGGTCTTTTGGCCGGCGTCGCGCATGAATTGAACAACCCTCTCTCCGTGGTCGCCGGTCAGGCCACACTGTTAATCGAGGGCGCGGCAGAAGAAAGAGTCAAAATGCGCGCCGAGAAAATATTTAAAGCCTCGGACCGCTGTTCACGCATCGTGAAAAGCTTTTTGGCTCTGGCCCGCCGCAAGCCGCCCGAGCGCAAAGCTTTCGATCTCAACGGCGTCATCACGGCGTCGCTTGAGCTTCTCAGTTATCAATTAAGAAACGAGAACATCGAGATGAAGCTCGATCTGGCTCCCGATCTCCCTCCCGTTAAGGGCGACGACAGCCAAATGACGCAAGTGTTCACCAATCTCGCGCTGAACGCGGCCCAGGCCATGCAAACATGGAAAAGCGTTCGCCATTTGACGATTCGCACCACGCATGAAAAGGGAAATATCGTCGCCAGCATCACCGACACGGGCCCCGGCATCCCTCCGGCGATCCGCACCCGCGTTTTCGAGCCCTTTTTCACGACCAAAAGCGCACAAGGCGGCACGGGCGTGGGCCTGTCCCTTTGCCTCAACATCATCGAATCGCACGGCGGCCAGCTTCAGTACGAAGAAACGCCGGGCGGAGGCGCTACGTTCATTGTCCGCTTGCCATCGGCAAGCGCTGCCGATTCCGGGCAAGCCGATTCTCACGAAAGCCCGGCCGAATCAGTCGGCCCCCTTAACATTCTTCTGGTCGATGACGAGGTTGAATTAGCTCAAACCCTTGCGGATCTCCTCGAACCCGATGGCCACCGCATCGATCTGGCCGCCGATGGCGCGATTGCGCTCAACAAATTAAGCCGTAATTCGTTTGATGTTATTATCAGCGACTTGCGCATGCCTGTTCTCGACGGGCCCGGCCTTTACGAAAAGATCAGCCAATCGCTCCCGCAGTATAAGAACCGGATCATATACGTGACCGGCGATACTCTTTCCGTCCATGTCCAGAATTTCCTCAGTCAAACGGCCGTGCCTGTGATCGAAAAACCCTACCGTATCGCGGATGTCCGCCACGCCCTTGCGGAGTTGTTGAATGAAAGTCACGGTAAGAGCAATATAAGCGCAACCGATTCGCCCATCTCGACCTCGCCGCCTCAATCTTCTACACTCCCACCGCCCTAACCGCCTTCGTCTTTTATGGATAAGTCAATGCGTCTATTGGTAATCGATGATGAGGAAGACATCTGCGAAACCATCGCCGAGATTGGCAAGGCACGGGGCCTTGAGGTTGAGACCATAAGCGACCCCACCATGGTCGCCGACAAGCTGGCCCGTTTTACGCCCGAACTCATCATGCTCGACCTTATGATGCCGGGCACCGACGGCGTGGAGTTGTTGCGTCTTCTTGTCGACAAGGTAAAGGAAGCCAAGATTTGCCTGATGAGCGGCAGCGACACGCGCGTACTGAACAGCGCCCGCCGCCTGGGAAGCGCCCATGGGCTCGACGTCGTCGCGGCGCTGGAAAAGCCCATCGATGTGGCCACGCTACGTTCGACTCTGGATCAAATGGCGGGCGGCAGCAAACCGTCCGTAAGCACCGATGTCGCCCATGCTCTCGCGCTGGGACAGCTGGTCCTCTATTACCAGCCCGTAATCGAAATAAAGACGCGCCGCGTCAAGGGCGCCGAAGCCCTTATCCGTTGGGCGCACCCGACGCGGGGCATACTGCCGCCTGTCGAGTTTCTGGAACAAATCGTCAACGAAGGGCTTATGCAGCCCATGACGGACCACGTCTTGTCAACCGCCGTTCAACAGGCCGCCAAATGGCACCGCGCAGGCGAAGAACTGTCCGTGTCCGTCAACATAACGGCTTCGTCGCTGCTGGAGTTGAGCCTTCCCGACCGGCTGACCGAACTGTGCAAGGAAAACCAGTTGCCGCCGGAACGCCTGATCCTTGAAGTCACCGAAACCGAAGCGATGCGCGACGTGACGCGCACGATGGATGTGCTTCTTCGCATGCGCATCCGGAACATCGGCGTATCGATCGACGATTTCGGCACCGGCCATTCCTCCCTTCGCGAACTCCAGCGCATGCCGTTCAGCGAGGTGAAAATCGACAAGAGCTTCGTCATCGATATGGCGCATAACAAGGATTGCTCGGTTATCGCCAACTCGATCATCGATCTGGCCCACAATCTGGGACTCGGCGCCGTCGCCGAAGGCGTGGAGGACGTGCGCATCTGGCGCATGCTGCTGGAGAAAAACTGCGATTTCGCCCAGGGCTTTTACATGGCCAAGCCCATGCCCGCGAGCGAGTTCAACCGCTGGCTCACCAGCTGGCGCGAAACGACGCCGGACACGGGCGTTTAACGCTCACCCGTCGCTTCCGCATAAGAACGGCGGGCTTCCTCGATTTTCGACGTGTAAGCATTGCGCAACCGGCAAAAAACCGGCGCGTCCATCGTGGCGGGCAAAACATGTTCGTCAATCCGTTTAACCGGGACAAGCTCGGCATAGCTGCCTGTCGTAAAAGCTTCCGTGGCTTTTTTCAGATCGGCGGGCGTCAATTCACGTTCGGCGACCGGTAGTCCGAGTTCCCGCGCGATGCCGAGAACCGCCATGCGCGTCACGCCGTCGAGTATGTTTTTATCGGGCGTGCACAACACGCCGCCGATAACGCAAAAGAAGTTGGCGCGCGACGCTTCCGTCACGTACCCGTCCCGATGCGTGAAAAGAATGTCGTCCCATTCGGGTCCCGCCTCGCGCGCGGCGTAAAAGGCCTGTAAATAGTTCACCGACTTGGCTTTTGGCAAAAACCTTTCATACGGCACGATCCTGAGGCGCTGACCGCGCCGGTAATAGTCCAGCCCGTTCGGCGCTTCGGGATGGTCCGGTTTCATTTCGTCTTCCACGACGATGAAGTGCGGCGAAAAGCCGTAATCCCCGCCGATCCGGAGAGGCGTCGTTTGGCTTTCGCCCGCCGTAAAATAAAACCGGACAACGCTATGAGGGAAATTGTTCCGGGCGCACAAACGGCGAACGACGTCGCGCGTCCGTTCCACGGACAACGGCAACGACAGGCCAAGAATCGCGACGCCTTCCTGCAGCCGGCGGTAATGGTCCTCCAGATGAAACGGCGCGCCGCCATAAACGCGCATGGACTCGGCAAACGTAAGGCCCCGGCTGAACCCGAAATCGGAAAGGCCTATTTTAATATCGTTTTTATCGACATAAGCGCCGTCATGATAGGCGATCGGCATGTTCTTTCCTCTCAAGGGAAGGGCCCGGCGGCTATTCCGCCATCTGCGCCTCGATGGCTGCGCAAAGATAATGATAAAAACATAGATGCGCCTGTTGAATGAGCGGCGTGTGCGCGCTCGGCGCGTCGAGCAAAACGTCGCACAAAGGCGCCAACTTGCCGCCGCCCTGCCCTGTCAGGCCAAGAACGCTTAGCTCCATTCCCTTGGCCTGCCGGGCCGCCGCCAAAACGTTGGGCGAATTGCCGCTTGTGCTGATGGCGATCAAGACGCCTCCGGCTTCGCCATAGGCCTCAACCTGACGCGCAAAAACCGAGTCGAACCCCATGTCGTTGGCCCAGGCCGTCAACGTCGCCGGGTTGTCCGACAGGCAGATGCATCGTAGCGCTTTCCGGTTCTTGAGAAACCGCCCGACAAGTTCGCACGTCACATGCATGGCGTCGGCCGCGGAACCGCCGTTGCCGCAGACAAGAACCGCCTTCCCCTTGCGCAGCGCGTTCACGCAAAGGCTGACGGCTTGCGTCATTTTAACTTCCGGCACATGCGACGCGGCGGCGCGAATGACGTCGGCCGATTCCGCGAGGTAGGCGGCAAGCGATTTATCCGTCATCTTCTCCCCGGCATCTTTTATGGCTCGTCTCCGTTCTCCCCTGTCGTGGATTCGCGAATCCATTCCAGAAAAGCGGGAACTCCCGCCGAAACGGGAAGCGAAACAATGCACGGACAGGTATAGGAGTGCAAGTCCCTCACCCTTTCGGCCGCTTTTTCAAACAATGCGGTTTGCGTTTTCACGATCAGGACCGTTTCATTGGCCTGCTCGACCTTGCCCTGCCAACGGTATATGGAGCGCATGCCGGGGATAATATTGACGCAGGCGGCCAGTTTTTCGTTAACGAGCGCGCGGCCGATCGCCTCGGCCTCCTCGCGTTTGGGCGCGGTAATATAGACAAAGACAACATCGGTCATAAGACCTATAATAGGTCTCATATCCCCGGGTAGACAAGGCCGTTATCCTTGCCGGAGCCGGACCGTAAAGGTTTCCACGGTGTTGCGCAACGAATCCGCCTCCTGCGACAATTGTTCGGAAGCCGACAACAGCTTATGAGCGGCTTCGCCCGTGTTTTTCGCGCCATCGGTGACGCTGACGATGTTTTTCGTCACGTTTTCCGTTCCCTGGGAGGCGTCGGCAATGTTGTGCGCGATTTCTTCCGTCGCTTCCTTTTGCTGCCGTGCCGAGGAAGAAACCAGCGTTGATATTTCGTGAATCTTTCCGATGGTGTCGGTGATGGCCGCTATGGCTTCGACAGCCTTTTTAGTTTGAAGCTGAACGCTGTCTATTTCACGCGTTATGTCCTTCGTCGCGTTGGCCGTCTGATTGGCCAGATTTTTGACTTCCGTAGCCACAACCGCAAAACCCTTGCCTGCCTCTCCGGCACGAGCTGCTTCAATGGTTGCGTTCAGGGCCAAAAGGTTAACCTGCCCGGCAATATCCTCGATCAACTTGACAATATGCCCGATATTTTGAGCCGCCTTGTCCAAATCGAGTATTACCGAGCTTGTTTCTTCCGCCTGTTTCACACAAGTCTGGGCGACGTCCGCAGATTCGTTAATTTGACGGCTAACCTCGCCGATCGAGGCGTTCATTTCTTCTGTCGCCGCCGCTACTGTCTGAACGTTTGACGAAGCCTCCTTGGCTGCCGAAGAAACGGCGGCAGCCTGGAAGCTTGTATCCTCGGCAATCTTCGCCAGCGTCCGCGCATTCTCCTGAACGCTTGAAGACGTTTCGGTGACGGTGCCCGCAACGCGCTTCAATATCTCCTCGAATTCGTCAGCCGTTCGCACCAGGATCGAATGTTTTGCCTCGATGTCTTTTTTCTGCACCTCCTCAAGCTCGCGAAGCCTGGCTTTATCAATGATCGCCTGCTTAAAGCTTTGAACGGCCACCGCCATGCGCCCGATTTCGTCTCCGCGTTCCATGGCTGGCACTTCGACGGAAACATCGTCTTTCCGGAGCCTTCCCATTGCCGTTTCAAGCGCACGCAACGCGCCAATCTGGCGGTTCACAAAAAAAACGGTTGTCGTGGAAATCAGAACAACCATGATAATGACCGCCAACGCCGCGCTTTCCGTCATTTTGTTGACAATATCGAAATAATCTTTTTTCTTGAGGCCGACATAAAGAATGCCAAGAACCTCTCCGTTTATGCCCTTAATGGGATCATAAGCCGTGAAATACGTCTCGCCCAATATCTCCGCTTCGCCCCGATAAAGTTTGCCTTCTTTAAAAACGGCGTCGTAAACAGGCCCTGCCGCCAGCCTTGTGCCTATAGCCCTCTTCCCGTCTTTACCGATGACATTCGTCGCAACGCGCATGTCCCCCATGAAAATTGTGGCCGTTCCGCCGACAAGATCCTTCACTTTATCGACCAGTTCATTGTCTTCGTTCAGCAAATGGCCGCCAACTTTCAGCTTGCCGTCCTCAATTGTAAAATCTCTTCCATAGTTGCGAATAAGCTCCCAGGCAATTTGAAGATTAATCGCCTGCCGCGCCTTGGCTTGTTCGCCCATTTCCTTGCTCAATACGGCGTTCAGGACCGCGATAACGGCCCCGCCCAATAAAATGAGCCCCGCGACGGATATAAGCCCTATTTTGCCCGCAAAAGACAAGCGTCGGACAAGTCGTTTGAAAGACATGAGGCGCCTCAATCCGTTGAAGTTGGAACTTTCTTTTTTACTGGATAGACGCACAGTACTTAATGAAATTTTAAAATGGTTCTAATTTTACTAAAATTATCCGTTTACTAGGCCCTGGTTTTTCTGGGGTTATTTTTTGTTAATGCCCCCTTCTAAATCTGTGTTTTTCTGCGCCAACAGATCCGTCAAAAACATTTCTCCATCCGAAAAACGCGCCAGCTTTCCATACCTGACAATCTCCGACACGCCTGATGAAATTTTCGTTTCTCTATACAATACCTGGATCCTTGTGCATCCGAAGTATTGCCTTTTCCCGGCTCATATGGGTCATTGCGCCTCTGGCTATCGGTTTGTGCCTGACGCTTATCCATCTGATCGGCATTCCGGTAACGAACACGTCGGTGAATCCGGCGCGGAGTCTGGCGACCACCGCCGTCGTTTGCGGCTGGGCCGTCGAACAACTGTGGCTGTTTATAACGGCGCCGATACTCGGAGCCGTTGTGGCCGGACTGGCCTACGAGGGATTTAAAAGGAAATAAGGTCCCTAACCCGGTCCGAATGAGCCCCTAACCCGTTCAAAACGGGCCTGAACGGGCACGCAACGCGTGCCCAACGGGGCTGAACGTGGTCGGGATGGCGGGATTTGAACCCGCGACCCCCAGTCCCCCAGACTGATGCGCTACCAGGCTGCGCTACATCCCGACGCTCGTTTAACCGGGCCGCCAAACGGCCCAGGCGCGGCACTATAGTCAGCCGCGAGCGGCATGGCAACTTTATCGGCAAAACAGGATATTTGCTTAAAGTTGAGGCCTAAACGCCCGACTGGCGAAGCATTTCGCGCATCGCCTTCAGCTCGTTCAGAACGTCTTCCACCTCGCGGCGGGCTGCCGGGGGCAGGCCGCGTATCGATGCCGCCATGATGGGCGCCACGGCAGCCGGCGCATGCGGCACATCCACCGACGAGGGCGCGCGCGTCACAGGCATGCGCCCGCCTTCGCGAAGCAGCTTCTGGACCCCGCGAATGGTGAAGCCTTGATTGTAAAGAAGGTCCTTGATGCTGGCCAAAAGCGCCACATCGTCCGGCCGGTAATACCGGCGGCCCCCGCCCCGTTTCAGGGGACGGACCTGCTGGAATTTGCTTTCCCAAAAGCGCAGAACGTGCTGGGGAACGTCAAGATTGCTGGCCACTTCGCTGATGGTGCGGAAAGCGCCCGGCGCCTTTATTTCCATCGACCGCGCCGCCATAAGCGTGGCGGCGGGATTTGGATCCGAGGGAAAGCCTGAACTGCTCATGAGCCCCTCTCATCGCCGGAAGAGCCCGTCAGCGCGCGGTTGATCTTGTCCTTGAGAACATGGCTGGCGCGGAACACCAGAACGCGGCGGGGCAGGATCGGAACCTCCTCGCCCGTTTTCGGATTGCGGCCAATGCGTTGCGCCTTGCTACGAACCTGAAAACTACCGAACGAGGACAATTTGACCATATCGCCCTTAATCAGGGCCTGGCTGATTTCCTCAAGAATTATATCGACAAGCTGGGACGAGTCATTTCGCGACAGGCCAACTTCCTGATAAACAGCCTCAGCAAGCTGAGCTCGGGTGACGGTGGTTTCGGTCATCGGCAAACACTTCATTCGGGTTAAGTTGAATCAAAGCCTAATATGCCCCCGCCGAATCGTCAAAGAAAAATATTGAGGCGCCACAACTGGTTAAAGCGGGAGCTTGAGGGGGACGTTTGAGGCCCTTCCCGGCCCCTAAAACGAAAGACGGGCGGGCTTGCGCCCACCCGTCTTTTGTACCCGGACTGTGGCGACGGCCGCCCGCGCGGCCGCCGCAAGGGCCGTTATGAACCCGTGTTAAGGGCGTTCTGAACCGTCGTAAACACGGCGCTCAGTCTCGGACCCAACGTCAAGAGCACCGCAACGATGGCAACCGATATCAACGAAGCGATCAAGCCATACTCGATGGCCGTGGCGCCGGACTCTTCTCTCAAAAACCTCAACATGTTTCCTCTCCTTTGCAAAAAAATGGAAAATCACCCCATTGGCCACTACACACTCTATCCTACCGTAATGTGGCTAAACTTTCGTTAAGCGGGGCGCCTTTTTGCAAGAAATATCAATAAGATAACGTGCGCAATACGCAACGGTTTTGTTTGCATTTTCAAAATAAATTCCAGAAACGCGGCTTTCTTCGCGGTTGCGCAACATGTTAGGTAAGGCCATCATCCGCCGGTCTTCGATTCTTTCTTTTTTAACCAAACGCCCGTCTTCGCCTGCCATGCCGCCAAAAGCGTTAGCTCTTCTTTACTCTCACGAGCATGGCGCCCTGCGCCCGGCAAGCATGAGCTATTGCTATATGTTGAAAAAAGAGGGGTACGACGCGGAAATTGTCGATCTCGCCCTCCCGGACGGCTTGAGAAACCTCGACATAAAGCTTGCCAGCGGCGAGGTCAACTTTTGTTTCGGCATGCAGGGGGTCGGTTCCTGCCTGATGACGAACAAGGACGTGAATTTATGGACCGCGCGGCGCATTCCCTTCGTCGGCATTCACTATGACAGCCCCTGTTACAACCCGTTCAACCACTTCAACGAAAGCCGCTTTGTCGCCAATCTTTACAATTATGAATCCTTCCTCGACATCAAACAGCGCTATTTGCCAAGCGAACAGGTCTCCGCCTGCCTTCCTTACACGTTTCCTCAGCAGCTTCCGGTTTCGCCGCTGCCTTTCGAGAAACGGACCATCAGGCTTTTGTATTTAAAATCGGGTTATCCCGTCGAGGAATTCGCCGCCTACATCGACAGCCTGCCGCACGCCATCCGCGGCGGCGTTTGGCAGCAACTGGAACGGGCCGGAAAAGACCCCAATTTGCAGCTTGCGGACCTTGCCGCCGAGGTCTTTGAATCCGCCGGTCTCGACCGCCACGCAATGCAGCGGCAGTTTTGGGGCGTCGTCCAAACGATGGACTTTTACCTGCGGCGCAAGCGCGCGATCGATTTTGTGGACTGGCTCAAGTTCCAGCCGGGCGCGGTCATCATCGGCAACGGCTGGGATTTTATCGACAAGACAGGCGCGGCGGCCGAATTTCATCCCAGCCTCGATATCGCCCAGACGGCGCCACTCTATCATCAGGCGCAATTCGTCTGCAACACCAACCCTTACGGGCGCGACATTATCCACGAACGGGCGGTGCTGGGACTTATGTTCGGAAGCTGCGTTTTGACCGACACGCACGCGTGGTGGGACGAGCGTTTTGCGGGCGTGCCCGCCCTCACCCGCTTCCGCCGGGATTTGCCGCTGGACGCGCAGCTTCAGCCCGCCATCGCGGACATGGCGGCGGCGGCGGCGCGGGCCAAAACAGGCCCGGCGGCGGCAGGCGTTTTCGTCGATCCCGGCATGGTAAAGCACCTTTTGGGGTGCGTGGCGCGTGTCCATGAGTTAACGAAATAAACGAGAACCTCCAGGTTCTCAAAACAGGCTTTTTTTCGCGTTTACGTGACCGTTCGACGCGCGTTGCGTGCCCTTTCAGAACGGATTGCGTGCCCGTTCGGCACCCAAAAAGCCGCTTTGCGGTCCTGATCGTCCGCCTTCTCTTTCGATTAACCAAACCGGCCTTGCCAGAAGGACGGGGTTGTGAGGGCGTTAAGTTCGGCCGGGCTCCAGCGGCGGTGAGCGCCGCAAAGAAAAGAAGCGTACGCGCGAAGAAACCGGCGAAGCAGCCGCCACGCCTTTTTCCGGTTCCGGCGATAGACTCGGTAGACGCCCGCTTCCTCGTCCGGCACCGCGAGCGCGTCGTGCCCTTCCGCCACCCAGATATGCCAGCGCGCCGCCCTGACAAACCGGGGAAACGCGTTGGCGTTCACGGGCCGCGCGAAATCCTTGAACAAACGCCACGCGGCCTTCAGCGCCCAAAAGCCCGCCAGGCGCGGTTCCTTTCCCAACCTGCTTGCCAGAGGCAAAGGCACGTCAAGCGAAATGTCCGGTTCCTCCCATTCCTTCGCCCCGGCCATCAGCGCGCGATGCGACTCCGCGTCCCATTTCGCGAGCGCCGAAGGACCGGCGAGAAAATCCTCCAGCGCGCGAACCGTCGCCCATGCGCTGCCGTAATGGTATTGAATCAGGTTCATCGTCACGCGCGCCCAGATCTGGCGCGTGGCCGTAAGCGCTTTCAACCTGCCGTGATAGCGAAGCAGGAAAAGCATGTTCCGCAAATCGTAGTAGCGCCGCCAGCCGCTCGCTTTCCGGTAAAAAGGTTCGTGCCAGACAGCGACGCCGGGCCAGACGACGCTTTCGATCCCCTCGCGCTTCAGGCGCAGGCCGAATTCGGCGTCGTCGTAATGCAGGAAAAACGGTAACGGCAGGTTCGTTTTCCCGAGCGCCGCCAAAGGCAGGGCAAAACACCACCATCCGCCGGAATCGTTTGTCACGGCCTTCGAGAAAGGAGCGAGGTTTCGGCTTAGGCCCAAATCGCCATTGGCCACAGCCGGAACGCTTTTCAGGAGTTCGGGCCGCAATTGCGTCACGGTGTTGTGCAGCCACATGGGCTTCAGGCAATCGAGCATGAAGCCGCCTATGGCGGCATTGTCCTTTATATAACGGAGCAACACCGGCACGCGCCGCAAGATAACCGGATCGGCGGCAATGTCGTCGTCAAGAAGCAACGCGTGCGTGGCGTTGCCGTCCGCCCGCGCCTCCATCAGGCCGCGCGTGAAACCGCCGGAACCGCCGCAATTCTCCTGTTCGCGCAATAGCAGCGGCATGTTTTGCGCTTCGCGCGGCAACAGCGCCCGCAAGCGTTTCTCAAGGCCGGGCTCGCCGTTGTTGACGACGATGACGTTGTGGATCAACCCTTCGCGCCGCAGCGCGTCGAGGCCGGGCAGCATCGCCGCCAGATGTCGGTCGCGGTTGAACGCGCAGACAACGACGGCAAGGCGCGCGTCGCGGCATGGCGGGGCCGCCGTTTCCCAACGCATGTCCGCAAGCGCCGCTTCTTCCTGCAAGGCCGTGAAGCGGGCGAAAACGGAACCTTCGCCTTCCCGAGGCAAAGGGGATTCGGGCAAAAGGGCTCGAACGCGCGAACCGTCGCCGGAAAGATCGAGCTCTTGCAGCAACGACTCCGCGCCGCCGCCTGCCCGGCGGCGGTAAAACCCCAACCGGACCTTGCCCGTCAGGCGGAACGACAAGGCGACGCGGCCAAGGGAAGCGTAGCGCCGCCAATAGGCTTCGTAAAAAGCGCCGAAAAAAGTGTCGAGGCCGAGCCCGGCCCCTGCGGGCAGCGTAAGCGAATGCGCGCCCGGTTCCCCGCCCGGAAAAACGGCGGCATCCGTTCGTATGTAGAGATCCTTCGTTTCCGCGCGCGGCGCAAGCGGGACAATCTGGAGTTCGTGCCACGCCGCGTTTGTGCGTTCCGCCGCTTTCATGGGGCCGTCATTCGCCCGATGGCAAAACGCCGGCCGTAATTGTTGACGGCGGTCATGCCGCTCCAGTCGGCCTCTACCGTCAGCCGGTCGAGGAAAATGCCGCCCCAGACGACGACGATTTCACGCCGTTCGGACGATATAATTTCATAATCCGTGACATGAACGCCTTCCTGCCAAACCTCGCCGCCGTCCCCGAACGCGATGGAAGAGCCGTCCGTCCAGCGCCATCGATAGCGGGAAAGTTCCTTTTGGAAGTTTCGCGCGGATTCGGACTTGTCCGCGAAAGAGTTGAGAATAAATCTCGTGTTGCGATCGAGTTGTTTTTGAAAAGGCTCCCGAACCGTTCGCCAAAATATTTTTTCGCCGACGATATGATCGGCAAAAGCCCACCAGACGTTATGCAGATCGCGCAGCTGGTGAGGACGAATTTGAAGGAGAGTCTGACGCGCCGGCACCCTCGACGCATCGCCGAACGCAAGGCGGATAAAATCCTCGCTGAGGAAAACGTCCAGCGGCAACTGAACGTAACCTTGCGATTCCGGATCGTCGGAAAACCGGACGGGGCAGATCGGCGGCAGGAAAGACGAAGCCTTCTTGCCGAAAAACGGGGCTTCCTGGAGCGCGCCCGACGACAGGCCTATAAACGAAAACGGCTCCTCGGCGCACATAAGATCGTAAATGTTGCGACGCAGAACGCCACACGACGGGTTTACCGATTTGAGGACTCCCAGCTCATAATCGGCATGGTCTTGCGGCGCGGCCGGATGCGGCAGGTAAAACATCGGCGCGTCCGCCGCCGCTTCGGCAATAGCCTTGCGATACGCTTCAATACGGACATATTCGCCGTCCTTGACTACGGTGGCGTCGCATGGCGTCTGGCCGACGAAGAACAGGGCGTGTTCGAAGGAGTCTCCCCGTTTCGCGCGGCATCTTTCCTTATGAACGCCCGACGCGCGAAGGCGGCCCGCAATTTCGCGGACCTCGCGCCGCTGAATGGCCACGCGATCCAGCGTTTCCATGAGACCCGGCACGTTGCTTTCAACCGCGACGAGAAGATCCGGAAGAAAACGCAAGGGCGAGATGCGGAAATCGACGTAGGCGAAGCCGCGTTCGATTAAAAAACGCTTAAGGCCCGGCGTCATTTCATAAGAAAAATACAGGGTGCCGGAAACGAGAAAAGGTTCATAAATCTTTTCGGCGCCGGGCGTCAGTTTGTCGAAAGATTTGAGCCAACGTCCGTCGCCGTCGGGATGGGCCGGGTTCGCGCCGGGCGGCGCGATCAGGCCCGCCATCTTCGGGTCGTTCCATATCCGGCGGCGCACGCTTATGTCCGGCGCCGCGCCCGTTGCCTCCGTTACCGGAAAATTGAGGAGGTCGTAAAAAAAATCCTTGGGCGGCCAAAGATGGTGGCGGAGCACATCGTCGATAAAAGCTATCTTGCGGCCTGGCGTCAATTCCCGCTTCCCTTCGTTCCTGCCGCATGAATGGTCAGGCGGCCAGCGCTTCCCCGATCATGGCAATCAGGTTTTCCTGATAATCGATTTCTTTTTGCGACATCTTCCAGCGGCGTCCGGGTAGCTGCAGCTCCGGCAGACGCCCGCTTTTTCCTCAAAGCCCACAAGCGCGCGCCGCCACATGACCAGGTTCGAGGCCGCATAGGCGGCGAAGATATCGTTGTTCCCGCCCAGATCGCAATATACGCATTCCTCATGCTGGGGCATATCCGAACGCAGGTTGCAGCAAGGCACCATCTTCCCGTTGTAATCGATATAGAGAAAGCGGAAAGGCACCGGGCACGGCATCGTCCGCACGTAGTCCTGACGGATGGGCAGCGTATCGCCCCGGCTGCATCCGTTGACCTCGAAATTGCGCGCGTAAACGCGCAGGGACATATCCTTGTAGTCGAGATGATGTTCCAGATGCAGGCCGGGCTTGTCGATTTTCAACTCGGCCGGAAGACCCAGCTTTTTAATGAGAAAATCGCTTTTCTTCCGCATCAGGTCGTGATCGTAGCGCTGGTCGTTCTGCAAATAAACCTGGATGTTCAGCGAACGAAGCCCGGCGCCGTAAAGTTCCTCCAGATAATCGAAGGTCAGGTAATCGCCGTTCGTGTTCGTGTGCAAAAGCGCGTTGGGAACGGTCTCGTTCGCTTCCTTCAGGCGCTCCAGAATGACGCGGTCGGCCAACGGCTCGTTGTAGCGGCTATAGGATATGACTTCGTTGTAATCGACTTCCGCCAACTGCCGCATGATGCCGGTATAAAGTTCCGGATCCATATATTCGTTCTTGCTCCGCCGGTCGATTTGCGCGTTGGGACAAAACCAGCAGCGCCGGTTGCAATAGGAAAAAACCTCGATTTCAAGCATGTTGATTGAGTTCTTGAACATGCGCATGGCCGTTTCCCGGTCCGTTATTTTCCGGAAATGATCCGGCGTGGCCACATCGAACTCGAACCGGAGGATCATTTGCTTTTTTGTCATTTCAAAGAGCTTTCGACGCGAGGGGGCGGCAGGCATATCCGGAAAAACAGGGGCGGCGGCGTTGCCGCCGCGCGGCTGAAACATGGCAGGCGCCGCGAAAAAGTATCGGACAAAACGCGGCACGGCAAGGTTTAATATGGGAACGCTTTGAACGAAATTCTTTAGCTTCTTGCATTCTCCGGCCATTCCTTTACGTTTAGCTCCGAATCGCCTTTTCCTTCGCTTTTTCTTTCCGCATGCAACGAACCTATAAACGCGTTCTGGTCACCGGCGGCGCCGGTTTTCTCGGTTCCCATCTGTGCGAGCATCTGTTGCGCGACCGTTGCGCCGTGCTTTGCGTCGACAATTTCTTTACCGGCACGCGCGAGAACATCCAGCATCTTCTCGGCAACCCGCATTTCGAGGTCATGCGGCACGACGTGTGCTTTCCGCTCTATGTCGAGGTGGACGAAATCTATCACCTCGCCTGCCCCGCGTCGCCCATCCACTATCAATTCGATCCGGTGCAGACGACGAAGACCAGCGTCACAGGTTCCATCAACATGCTGGGGCTGGCCAAGCGCCGGAAAGCGAAAATACTTTTGACCTCGACCAGCGAGGTTTACGGCGATCCGTCCGTGCATCCGCAAGTCGAAAGCTATTGGGGCAACGTCAACCCTATCGGGCCCCGCGCCTGCTACGATGAGGGCAAGCGCTGCGCCGAGACGCTTTTCTTCGATTACCGCCGCCAGCACAACCTGCGCATCAAGGTGGCGCGGCTGTTCAACACCTACGGCCCGCGCACGCATCCCAACGACGGGCGCGTCGTCTCAAGCTTCATTGTGCAGGCGCTTAAAGGCGATCCCATCACAATTTACGGCGACGGCGCGCAGACGCGCTCGTTCTGCTATGTGGACGATCTTGTCGCCGCGCTCATCAAGCTTATGGCCACGGACGACGACTTCACGGGCCCCATGAATCTCGGCAACCCCGGCGAGTTCACGATCAAGGAGCTGGCCGAAATGGTGATTGAGTTGACGGGATCCAAATCCAAAATAACCTACCACCCCAAGCCGCCCGACGATCCCCGCCAGCGCAAGCCCGATATTTCCTTGGCGAAAAAAGTTATCGGGTGGGAGCCGAAGATTCCCCTGAAGAAGGGACTGAAACCCACGATCGAGTATTTCCGGGAATTGATCGGGGCTTAAGCGCCTTTCGCCATATGCCGCATCAAGTCGCGCAGGCCGTCTTCAAACCTGACCTGAGGTTTCCATCCCAACGCCTTGCGAATGCGCGTAATATCGGCCAGCGTCGCTTTGGAATCCCCCGGACGCGGCGGCGTGTGGACCTGATTCGGCGATATAAGATCCGCCAGTTCCTTGATCGATATATCCGTTCCGCTGCCGACGTTCAGGATGGAACGGCGGACGTCGCTTTCGTAAGCCATAATATTCGCGCGCACCACATCGTTCACATGCACGAAGTCGCGGCGCTGCACGCCATCGCCATGGATCGTCAGCGGCTCGCCGCGCAACTGCGCGCGCAGAAAGATGCCCAGCACAAGCGCGTAGGCGCCCGTTTCCGGCTGGCGCGGCCCATAGACGTTAAAATAGCGCAAGACCACGGATGGAAGATCGAAAAGTTCGTCGAAAAGAAGCGCGTACTGCTCGCCCGTCATTTTCGTAAGACCGTAGAAATTCAGAGCCTCGCCCGGCGTTTCGTATTCCCGGTGGGGAATGGGGCGGTTGCCGTAAAAGCAGGACGAGCCGCTGTAAATAAATCTTTTCACCTTGTTCTCGCGCGCGGCGATAAGGATATTTTGCGTGCCGACGATATTCGACGATGTGCAAAGTTCCACGCTGTCGAAAGAAGGCCCGGGACGGGACATTGCGGCAAGGTGAAAAATGCCGTCCACGCCGGCGGCGGCTTTCCGACACGCTTCACTATTTGCGATGTCCGCTTCGATAAACTCGGCCGCCGCAGGCACCCATTCGCGCCGACCGTAGATAAGGCTGTCGATCACGCGAACCTGATAATTTTTCGCAAGCAACGCTTCGGCCAAATGACTGCCGATGAATCCCGCGCCGCCCGTCACCAAAACTTTTTTCTTCATTCACCCGCTCCTTTTTTACGCGATTTTTTGCGAACGATTCGAGATTTATGCTTGCACAGACTATAACGCAGTGGTAATCGTTTCACCCTGTCAACAATCCTTTTCCGGTCACGCAAACATCAAGTCTGAATTCCCCGCCTAAAAGCTAAACGGACCGTTTCATCCCCGAACATAAAATGGTCTTGCCGTTCAACGACGTTCTGTTTTGACAACGAACGTTCACGCCTACAAAGTGCCTTCCTGAGTCGTTATCAGTCGTTGAGGATTCGTAATGGTACCCCATCTGTATGAGTTACAAAACATACCACTGACATTCGATACGCGCGTACGCTCTCTCTATTACCGCTTCAATGTTAACGGTTTCCGGCTTCCCGTCATAAGCGACGACCGCAAATCCATTGCTCTGGCGGGCGGCTGCGATCTCGATCTCGGCACCTATTTCGGCAGTTTTTATGAATGTTATTGGCGGCGCTATACGCGCGTTACCGACGTTTTTCTCACTTTTCGCCTTAAAGGAAATATCAGGCTGAGCCTTTTTCGCTTCTCGCCCGAAATCAAGGAAGAGCTTTTGTATGAAGCCGACCTGAGCGGCAACGGTGAAACGCTTGCCATACCCGTTCGCGAACCCCTTCACTACCCGACGACGCATGGCCGCCTTTATGCGCGCATGCGCTCCTACGATGACAATACCGTTCTCTCCGATCTTTGCTGGCGGACGCCGCTGGAGCCCCGGCGCAAGGTCCGGCTCGAGGCCACGCTGTGCACCTACAACCGCGAAAAAGCGCTCGCAAACATTCTGACAAAGTTTTCGAGCCTGCAGCGCGACAATCTTCTTCATGAAATAACCGTGATCAATCATGCGGAGGACGGTCTGCGGAAACGGCTGGATAAATTCCTTCCCGAACAAGCCAAGAGCGTGAAGTTCAAGCTTATCGATCAACCCAACACCGGCGGCGCCGGCGGCATGGCCCGCAGCATTCTGGAAACGCTCGATTCAGGGACGTGCAACTACCTTATGCGCCTTGACGACGACATCGACTTCGACGACGAAGTCCTGCGCCGCCTGCCCCTTTTGCTTGGTTACATCAACGACCGCACCACGATCGGCAGCCATATGTTGAACGCCTTCTCCCGATCGACCGTTTATGAAGCCGGATCCCAGCTGTATCCCGACAGGTTCTGCAAAAAGTCCGTTGCCCATGGCCTTGATGTCGCGGTCGGCCACAATCTCAACCAGTTCGCGCACGTCGACTTCGTCGATTACAACGCCTGGTGGTGCTTCACCGCGCCGGTTAAGGAGCTTTCCCGGAATCAGCTTCCTTTCCCTTTCTTTTTCAGAATGGACGATATCGAGTTCGGCATTCGTCTCCAGACGCTGGGCGCGAAAACCGTTCCCTGGGCCGGTCTCGCTATCTGGCATGAGCCTTTTGAAGTCAACATCGCCGCCTACAATATTTACTACTGCCTCCGCAACTCGCTGTTTGCATACGCCTACCACGGCTTTTTCAACAAAATGGAATTCCTGAGGAAACTTCGTCAGAGATTCAACGCGCCGCTTCTTCAATTCTATTATCACCGGTCCTGGGCCGTCGTAAAAGCCATGGAAGACTTCCTGAAAGGCCCGGAAGTCCTTTCCGACTGGACGCCTGAATCGGTACGCCACATAATCGACGAGGAAAAAACCTGGACGCAGAAGGATCTTCCGCGATCCCTCGGCGTCGTTGAAATCCAAAGAGCAGGAGAAACCTCCAAAGCGCCCCGTTTCAGGCGCCTGTGGCCCGCTTTTGCGTTTTTCCGCATTCTTGGCGACCTTTTGCGTCCCGTCAAACGGAACGCGCCCCTCCGGTTTGTCGAATACTGGACCCAATGGCACCTCTGGGGCGGCGGCGGCCAGGACAGGCTGGCCATCAATCACGACAGGGACGATGTTTGCCACGTCTTTAACCGCGATCCCCGCAAGCTTGCTCACTTGCTCGTCCGTTTCTGGAAAGCCTATTTCAGGATCCTTCTGGCCCCCTCGCCTCACCGTTACAGGTCCGCCATGGAGAAGTTGATAACCGAGGAGTTCTGGGCGCAAAAAACGGGCTATGCGCCGGCCATGAAGCCGCTTTCCATCATTGAAGAGCTTGCGGCGGAGAAGGAACAAACCTTGCCCCTCAAAAAAGCCTCGTGAACGCGCGGCATAATTAAGATTTATTCCGGGGGAAAGTTATGCTCTAAGAATTGGCGTCCTTCCTTTTTTCACGAATGATTCCAATGCCAAATCTTTATGAACTTCAGAACGTTCCACTGACGCCGGACACTCGCGTCAGGCCTCTTTACTTTCATACGCGCGGCGGCGACCACCTGTTGCCCGTCGTCAGCGACGACCGCAAGGGCATAACGCTTCCGGGCGGATGCGAGTTCGATCTCAACACCTATTTTGGCAGTTTCTATGAATGCTATTGGCGCCGTTATACGCCTGTCAAAGAAGTTTTTTTGACCTTTCATCTGCATGGAAAGGCGCGGGTAAGGCTTTACCGCTTCTCGCCGGAAATCAAGGAAGTGTGCCTTTACGAAGCCGACCTTATCGGCACGGGCGAGACGTTTGTCATCCCCGTCTCCGAACCCGGAACCTATCCTACGACGCATGGACGGATTCACGCGCGTTTTCTCGCGCGGCACGACAACGTCACAATTTCGGACCTGAGTTGGCAAACGCCCCTGCCGCCTCAGCGCGAGGTCAATCTTGAAGCGACCATGTGCGTCTACAACCGCGACAGGGACCTTGCGGATACGCTTGGCAATCTCGCCGTCCTGCAGCGCGAGAATCTGGTTCAACAGATCACCGTCATCAACCATGCCGAAAACGGCCTGCGCGAACGTCTGGAAAAGCTTTTGCCCGATCACGCCAAAGGCATGACGTTCAAACTCATCGATCAACCCAACACCGGCAGTCCAGGCGGTATGGCGCGGAGCATGATCGAGGCGATTGAATCCGGCGCCTGCAATTACCTTTTGCGTCTCGACGACGATATATTCATCGATCCCCACACCTTCCGGCGGCTACCGCTTCTGCTGCGATGGTTGAACGACAAGGTCGCTATCGGCTCCTATATGCTGAACAAGCTGGAGCCTACGCGAAATTTCACGATCGGTTACGGCATCAATTTTCATGACATATTCCCGGCGGCGAGCCGTCACCGGGAAGACATCATCTCGCCCAAAGCCCTCGATCTTTACGCCCAGGTGGAGTTTTGCGACTACGTTTCCTGGTGGTGCATGGCGTTCGCCGTAAAGGAAATCGCCGCCACCGGATTCCCCATGCCCATTTTTACCCAGTTCGACGACGTCGATTACGGCCCGCGGCTGAGAGAAAACGGCGTCGAAAGCGTCAACTGGCCGGGCGTTTGCGTCTGGCACGATCCGCCTTACGTCAAACAATCGGCGCTCAAATTCTATTATTTCCTGCGCAATCAACTCTTTCTAAGAGAGCGCCATAAAGTTTTCGACAAAAAACAAATCCTGCAAAGTTTCGGTAAGCTTTTCACGAATTATATCATGCTGTTCTACTACGCGCGCGCCTGGGCCGTCGTGCAAGCCATGGAAGACTTCATCGAAGGTCCGCAGGCGCTCGCCGAATGGACGCCCGAGGTTCATCGCCGACTTGCCGCCGAGGAAAAACGCTGGACCGAGCCGGACATTCCCCGGCCCGTCCGACTGTTGCCGGCCGTCCTGACCGGCAAACCTCCCAAGCGTGCATGGATGCAGCCTCTTTGCGTGGCCCTGCGCATTCTGGACGACCTGTTACGGCCCGCGCGTCCGAATGCCCCGCTAAGGTTCGTCGATTATTGGCACGGGTGGGGCGTTTGGGCCGGCGCCGGACAGAACCGGATTGCCGTTTCTCACGATCGGGACGATGTGTGTCACGTTTACGTTCGCGATCCTAAAAAAATCCGCGCGCTTTTGTTCCGTTATTTCAAAGCGCGGTTCGCGTTCGCCACCGGCCGCGTGGGGCGGCGGGACAGAGCGGCGACGGACGCCTTGACGACGGAAACCTGGTGGCGCGAACGGTTGGGGCTTCCCCGAAAAGAGACGGCGCGCGCGGCGGAGTCCAGGTCGTCCTTTTTGCGAAAGGCTTCCTGAAACGGCCCATCGCCATGACAGACCTTTTTGAATTGCAGAGCGTTCCCCTAAGTTCCGATCCGCGAATCCGGGCGCTTTATTATCATTATCGCGGCGGCGGGCATCAGTTGCCCCTGATGCGCGACAACCGGAAAGCGATCATCCTCTCGCGCGGCTGCGAATTCGACCTCAACACCTATTTCGGCAGTTTCTACGAATGTTATTGGCGGCGTTATACGGACATTAAACAAGTCTATTTCACTTTCAAGCTGAACGGCAGGGCGCGCTTTCGCCTCTACCGTTATTCGCCGGAAATCAAGCTTGAACTCCTGTATGAAGCCGACCTTACCGGCTCCGCCGGCGCTTATGTTATCCCCGTACCCGAGCCGACCACTTTTCCCACGACGCATGGCCGCGTCTTCGTTCAATTTCTTTCACGCGAAGACAACACCATCATTGACGACATTGTCTGGCGCACATCCTTGCCGCCCCGGCGCGAGGCGCGCCTTGAGGCGACCATGTGCACCTTCAACCGGGAAAAGGAACTCGCGGAGACGCTGACGAATTTATATGTCTTGCAACGCGAAAATCTTGTCCATCGGATCACCGTCGTCAATCATGCCGCCAGGGGGTTCCGACAACGGCTTGAAAAGCTTTTGCCCGATCATCTTAAGGATATGCCGTTCAAACTGATCGAACAGGCCAACACCGGCAGCGCCGGGGGCATGGCGCGCGGCATTCTTGAGGCTCTTGAATCCGGCGATTGCAATTACCTGTTGCGGCTCGACGACGACATTCGCATCGATCCCGCCGTTTTCCGGCGATTGCCTATTCTCCTTGGCTACCTCCACGATCATATCGCCGTCGGCAGCCATATGCTGGACGGCCTGACGCATACCGGCCTTCACGAAGCCGGTTCCGTTCTGCATCCGGAAGCCCTCGGGTTTCAGGGAGTCGCCCACAATGCCGACATTCGCTCGGAAAAGGGCCTCAATCTTTTCTCCAAAGTCGATTTTATCGACTACAACGCGTGGTGGTGTTATGCGGTTTCAACCGGCGAATTGTCCAAAGACAATTTACCGATGCCTTTTTTTCTTTACATCGACGATATTGAATTCGCCATCCGCCTCAAGGACAAGGTGCAAAACGTCAGCTGGGCCGGTCTTGCCGTCTGGCACGATCCTTTTTACGCCAAGCGCGCGCCGTACAAATCCTATTATTATTTATGCAACATCCTGTCTGCGTACGCATACCACGGCATTCTCGACAAAAAAGGCGCGTTGAGGGAGCTCTGGCGCTTTTTTTCGGCGGCGATCCTGCAGCTCTATTACAACCGCGCGTGGGCATGCGTGCGAGCGATGGAGGACTTCCTTAAGGGCCCCAAATACCTTGCCAACTGGACGGCGGCCTCGCACCGCGAATTGATCGCCGACGAAAAACGCTGGAGCGAGCCGGATCTGCCCCGGTCTGTTCTTGTGCCGCCCGCCCGCCTTACCGGCAAGCCCCCTCGATGGAAAGTTCTACGGCCCTTCTGCATTATCGCGCGAATCATTGGCGATACACTGCGCCCCGCAAAACCAAAGGCGCCCCTCGGCTTTGCCGATTATTGGACGGCATGGAACATCTGGACGGCCAAAGGCCAGGAAAGGATCGCCGTCAACCACGACCGGGAAGACGTGTATCACGTTTATGTCCGCGACCCGCGCAAACTGCGCCGGTTGCTTGTCCGTTTCGCCAGGGCGTATGTGGTCCTTGCCTTTTATCCTTCCGGAATTCGTGATAAGGCGGAAATGGACCGATTAACAACCGAAGCTTTTTGGCGTATCCAATTCAGGCGCGACTGACCTTTCGCTTCCGCATGCCTGACGTTGCTCCATCACAGGAAAAGATCTCTTCATGACATCCCTCCATGAATTGCAGAGCGTCCCCTTTACGCAGGATACGCGGATCCGCTCCCTCTATTATCGTTTCAACGGCAGCGACCATCAATTGCCCGTCGTGCAAGACAACGGCAAGGCCATCGCCCTTGAACGGGGCTGCGCGCTGGATCTCAACACCTATTTCGGCAGTTTTTACGAGTGTTATTGGCTGCGTTACACGCATGTTACGAGAACCGTCTTTACGTTCTGCCTGAAAGGAAAGGCCTTGTTGCGGCTTTTCCGTTATTCGCCGGAGATAAAGGAAGAGCTTTTATTCGAAGGCGATTTCGAAGGAAATGGAAATACTTGTGAAATCCCGGTTCGGGAACCGGAACGTTTCCCGACAACGCACGGAAGACTTTATGCCCAATTCCTTGCCCGGGAGAATCATACGGTCCTCTCGGACCTTTGCTGGCGGACCCCCCTCGCGCCGCCGCGCGAGGTCAGGCTCGAAGCGACGCTTTGCACCTACAACCGGGACAAAGACCTCGCCAAAACCATGGGAAATCTTGCTCTCCTTCAAAAGGAGGGGCTCATTCAGGAAATTTCCGTCATCAACAACGCGCAAAAGGGCCTGCGCGAACGGCTGGAAGACCTTTTACCCGAACACGCCAGGGGCATGGCTTTTGAACTGGCCGAACAACCCAATATCGGCGGCGCGGGCAGCATGGCGCGCAGCATTCTCGATACGCTCAAGGCCGGCCGCTGCAATTATCTGGCGCGTTTTGACGACGACATTCGCGTCGATCCCGAGATCATGCGCCGACTGCCTCTCCTTTTAAGATATGTCAAAGAGCATGTTGCGATCGGCTGCCCCATGCTCGACAGCCTCAAGCCAACGTCCCTTTATGAATCCGGCGCCTTGCTGCGCCCCGAATTTCTTTTTATCGAGCTCCTGAATTACGGCCTCGACGCATGCGACAGCGAAGAGCTCAACAAATTCGCCCGCGTCGATTTTGTCGACTACCTCCCGTGGTGGTGTTTTACCGTCGCCACGAAGGACTTGTCGCCCAACGCCCTTCCCCTGCCGTTTTTCATCAAGGCCGACGATATCGAATTCGGCCCGCGCCTCAGAAAACGCGGCGTCGAAAACGTAAGCTGGGCAGGCCTTGCCGTTTGGCACGAGCCTTTCTACGTCAAGCAGGACCCCCACCAATTCTATTACTCGTATCGCAATTTGATGTTCGCCTATGCCTATCACGGTATCTTTATGAAAAGGGGCGCGCTGCGCCGCCTGCGTCAGATTTTTCTGGGGTCGCTTTTGCTGTTTTACTATCATCGCGCATGGGCGTTTGTCAGGGCTATGGAAGACTTTCTAAAAGGACCGGAACTTCTGGCCAACTGGACCGGCGAATCGCATCGCCAGCTTATTGCCGAGGAAAAACTGTGGTCCGAAAAAAATATACCGCGGGCGCTTACCACCATCGATGCTCAAAAGCTCGACAAAACGTCTCAACCGCCTCCCCTCGGGTTTACACGGTCTTTCTTCGCTTTTTTCCGCCTGTTAAGCGATCTCCTCCGGCCGGCAAAACCGGACGCGCCTTTGAAATTCATCGATTACTGGACCCAATGGCCCGTCTGGGGCGGCGGGGGCCAGAATCGCATTGCCGTCAATCACGATCGGATGGACGTTTGTCACGTCTATCGCCGCGATCCCCGCAAGGTTGCGAAGCTTCTTTTTCGTTTTTGGAGGGCTTACTTTCGGATACTCTTCCGCAACTGTTCGCTGGAAGGCCATCCGGCCATGGACCGGTTGACGACGGAAGCTTTTTGGCGGTCCCGTTTTAACGATCAAGGATAAGGGTGTGGCCGATGTTTTCTGCGCTGGATTCCGGTAAACCGTCCCCCCTTCCGTTCACGCGCCTCGGGGACAGGATCACAAAGGCCGGCAAAGGCCGCCGCCTTTGCCTCGTCACGAACACCATGGCCGCGCGCGAGCCGTCGGCGGATACGCTGGCGCGCCTTCTGGCCAGGGACGGATGGCAGGTCACGCTTCTCGATCTGTCTCATCTGGCGGTGGATGGCACAAAAGCCGGTTATCAAAGCGTAAGGCTGCTCGGGAAGTTCGGAGAATCCAACTGGTTCACGCCGCTGCAATCCCTTTCGGTCTACAACTGGTTGCGGGACCGGGATTTCTCGATCGTCGTTTTTTACGAAGGTTTCGGCGCCGGTTATTACAGCTGTGTAGCGCGGCGGCAGGGTTTGGCTTTTGCGACGACGCCTCTTGTCGCGCTCGTCGACGAGCCTTTTGCGCGATGGATGGAGACGTCGCTTCAATTGCCTCCCGCGCCGCGCACGGATATCGAAACCGATTTTTTCGAGCGCGAGACGGTTGCCCGCGCCGACGCCGTCGCCTGTCTCGACCCCGAATGTTTTTCGTGGATGGCCAAAGCCGGGTGGTTGTTGCCCGAACGCGCCGAACGGCGCGCCCATCTGGGCGGAAAGACCGGGACACCCTGGGGCCAGTGGCTCGCCGGAAGAATTAAAAAGCCGGCCTTGCCCAAACCCGCCATCCCGAAAAAGGACATTCACATATCCGTTTGCATGGCGGCGCGGAATGGCGCGCGTTTTTTGACGGAGATTTTCGACTCGCTTAACGCCCAGACGGCGAAGAACTTCGAGTTTATTTTCGTCGATGCCAACAGGGATGAAACCGTTTTTGCTCCCTTGCGGAAAAAACTGGCGCCGACATTCAAGGCGAAGGAATGGCGCTGGGACAGGAAGCCGGGCGCGACTTTCTCCGAGGCCCAAAAGCATGCCGCCAGCCTGGCGCGCGGAACGCATTTGCTTTTCACGAACGACGAAAACACTTTCCAGCCGGACGCCATCGAGCTTTTGACCGAAGCGGCGACGCATGGCGCGGACGTTCTGTCCTGCCAGCCCGGCATAGACCCGCGATGCGGCGCGATCTGGTCCGTCGCCATGATGCCCGGGCGGAAAAAAAGCGCATGGCAGACTCTGGCCGTGCCATGGGTTACGGTCGGCCCTTGCCTGACGCTTGGCGTTTACTTCGACATTGTGGACGACCTGAATTTCCTGATCAAGAGCGAAACCTATAGCCAGCTTCAGCGCCGGTTGTCCCGCAGGCCGGTTGTGCCCTTCGGCATGGAACTTCAATTCCGCGCCATGAAGGACAACAAGCGGCTTGAGATCGTTCCCGAAATCGCGATCACCTCGCGCCTTTCGAAACTGCCGGAGCCTTCACGCAAGGAAAAAGTGGACCGCACGGTTTTCCTGTCCGAGTTTCTGGCCGACGCCGCGCCTGACGTTCTGAAGCCCTTGCTGCTTGGCGTCCGCTCGGCCTATGTCGGCAACAAGGGCCGGGGGCTCGAGCGCTTTCCGGCTCAGGACGGAAAGAACAAGACGAACTCTCTTTTCTTCCCACCGCCCGTCAGGGACAAACGCATCAAGGTCGTTTGCACCTTCGACGACCGGTTTGTGCGACACGGCTGCGTCATGCTTGCCTCTCTGTTCAGTACGGCCATTTCGCCCATTCAGGTCCATCTCATCGCGCGACTGGACGCCGTCAATGAGGCCCGCGTCGAGGCCGTCCGGGCGTTTTTCTCAAAAAAATACGACCATGAGATCGTCTATGCCTCGCCCGCGCTTGCCGAAAAGAAAAACATCGCGCAAGCGGATATCGACGGTCTTCAGATCAACATAAATTTCAACCGTTTCTTTTTGCCCGATTATTTCCCTCACCTGAAGAAGCTTATCTTTCTGGACAGCGATTTGATTGTCCGCAAGCCCTTGAACGAGCTTTGGGAAAAGGACCTTGGCGACAATATCCTCGGCGCGGTGACGGAAATCGATCTTTTCCGCATTCCCGTTTATCTTCAAAGCATGGGTCCGAACTATTTCAACGGCGGCGTTCTTCTTATCGACCTTGAACGCTGGCGCAAGGCGGACATCACGAACAAGGCCCTCAAATGGATCGAAAACTACCACTCGATCCCGAAACGCTACCAGCTATGGGACCAGACTCCGCTGAACAAATCCGTGGACGGCAAATACCTTCACCTCGATCCGACGTGGAACATGGGGTACAGCATGCAGCCGACCTATGCGCTCCGCTACGGCCTGACCGAATCCCGGTTGAAGGAAACGATAAAGGACCCGCATATCTTTCATTTTCTCGGCCCCTTCAAGCCGTGGATGGATGAATATCGCGCTTTCACGCCTTTCGCGCACGAATACAACGCCATCGCCAAAATAATCGATTACATTTTCGCGGTAACCGGTGCGCCGGGCAAAACGGCTTCGGCAAAAGCGAAGCGGAAAAAGACGGGATAACCTTTATCGCCCGCAAAGCGGGGCGAGTTCGTCCTCGAACAGCGCCAGCGCGCGGGCGCAAGCCTGATCCATGTTGTAATATTTGTAATCGCCAAGCCTCCCGGCAAACCAGACCTTTCCCTTCAGCGTTTCGGCTTTATTGAGATAGGGCTTGAGGCGCGCGTGGGCGTCCGGGCTCGGAATGGGGTAATACGGCTCGTTCTTTCCCTGCTGATGGGCGAGTGAATACTCGTAAATCACGGTCGTCACCGGCACATCCTGCCCCGAGAGGTATTTCGCTTCGGTGATGCGCGTAAAATCGTACTCGTTCGGATAGTTCACCGACGCTGCGAGCTGGAAGGTGCGGACATTTTCCGTTTTATAATCGAACCGAAGCGAACGATAGGGAAGCGCGCCGTATTCGTGGCCGAAATATTCGTCGATAGGACCGGTAAAAACGGTCCGTTTGGCGGTATCGGGCGGCAGCGACGCATATTCCGTATTCAATTCGACGCGAATGTTGGGATGATCGAGCATGCGCTTGATCATCGCCGTGAAGCCCTGGGCGGGCATCATTTGATGCGTGTCCTGAAAATAGCGGTTGTCCCGGCTGATATGCACCGGGACGCGCCCGGTCACCGAAGGGTCGAGCTCGTCCGGCTTCAAACCCCACTGTTTTTCCGTGTAGTGCAAAAAAACTTTTTCATAGATATACGACGCAAGCCAATTCAGTTCCTTGCCCGGCGTCTCGCGCAGTTTGAGGATCGGAACCTTCACGCCGAAACCGAAGCGTTTCACCAGTTCCTCGGCCAGCCGGTCCGCCATGCGCGGCGGAAAAAGCGCGTACATCGAATCCAGGTTGAACGGCACGGGCACCATTTTGCCGTCGATCATGCACAACACGCGGTGGTAGTAGAGCCGCCAATCGGTAAAGGGAAAAAGATAGTCCCATACCTTTTTGTCGTTCGTGTGAAAGATATGGGGACCGAAACGCTGGACGAGGATGCCGTTGCCATCCGTCTCATCGAACGCGTTGCCCGCGATGTGCGGCCGCCGGTCCACCACCAGAACTTTCTGCCCGCACTGGACCGCAAGGCGTTCGGCGAGCGTCGCGCCCGTGAAACCGGCGCCGACAATTAGCCAATCGTAGGTCAAGGAAACCTCACTGAGAATAAAAGAACGTGCAGCTTATACACTGATTCTTCTAAAATCCGAAAACAGGGCGTCTTTCCGAACAATTTTCTTTTCGTCTGCAGCACACATGAAGGAAAATTGATCCCCCTACGCTCTTGGCAGAGCTTCGGATGACTTAGCACAAACCATCCGAAGCTTCGTAGAAGCGCAGGTGGGTCCGGGACACGGTTATATTTTCCGCAAGAATAGCGTTACGGAAAAGCCAACTGGATTCCGGACACTTTTCTCTTCGGCTCGGCGAAGCCGGGACGAAAGAAAAGTGATCCGGAATGACGTTGGAGGGTCATAGTATATTTGGCCGTTGCTAGTCGAACGATCCTCTTTTATACAGAAACATATGTCCAATCTTTCCCGCCTCGAATCCTGTTTTCGCGAAACGCTGGGCCTGCCGCCGGACGCACCGGTCGCGGGACTGCGTTACCGCGACGACCCCGTATGGGATTCCGTGGCCCACATGCGTCTTGTGGCCGCGATCGAAAGCGCCTTCGATATCGCGTTTTCAACCGACCAGATTCTGGATATGAGCAGCTTCGCTGTCGCCTGTACGCTGTTAAAATCGCATGGCATCTCCCTTGAAACGCTCTGACCTTTCGTGACCCCGTTGCCCGTTCCGCCCCTGCCCTTTCTTTCTTTTCTCAACAAGCGCGATCACGACGCAGCGCCCGCGTTGCATGACGGCGGTTCATCCGGCTGGCTGAGCTTCGGGGAACTGCATGAAAAAATAGTGTCGCTCCTTCCTTCTCTGCCCGCGACGCCGCGCGGGCTGGTATTTTGCCTTTTGCCGCGCACGGTCGAAGGCGCGCTGGCCTATCTGACGGCGGCCGCCAGCGGCTATGCCTTGATGATGCTTGACCCAGGCACGCCGCGCCTTGACGGTCTCATCGAGGCTTACCAGCCCGAATGGATCATTCTTCCTGAAAAATCAGACCTTTCGATCAGCAACCTTTACCGTCGCGTGAGGCTGGATCTGGCCGGGCTCGCTCTGTGGCAACGGACCGGAACGGCGTCGTCCTCCCCGCATCCCGATGTGTTTCTTTTGCTCCTGACCTCGGGCTCGACCGGCGGGCGCAAGGCCGTACGCCTGTCCTATGCCAATCTTGCGCATAACACGGACGCCATTATCGCAAGCCTCGATTTGACCGCGCGGGAACGCGCATTGCTTCATCTGCCGCTGGCCTATTCGTTCGGCCTGTCGGTGCTTAACATGCAGCTGGCCGCGGGAGGCAGCGTTCTGTTGACGGACCACAGCCCGGTCGGCCGCGACATGTGGGACCTTGCGCGCGCACAGGAAGCGACGCTGTTCGCGGGCGTTCCCACGCATTACGAAATGCTCGCGCGTCTTGGGCTCGACCGCCTTCAGGTTCCGATGCTGAAAACGTTCCTGCAGGCGGGCGGCAAGATGCCGCTTTCCCTTACCGAAGACCTCTTGCGGCAGGTTCAGGCGCGGCAAGGCAAGCTTTTCGTCATGTACGGGCAAACGGAAGCCGGCCCGCGCCTGACGTGCCTTCCCCTGCACAAGATGCCGGAAAAAATCGGGGCGGCTGGTTACGCGCTGAAGGACGGCAAGCTTGCCATCGAAGACGGCGAAATCGTCTATACTGGGCCGAACGTGATGATGGGCTATGCCGAAGGCCGCGCCGATCTTGCGCTGGGCGACACGCAGCGCGGGCGGCTGGCCACGGGCGACCTCGGACAGCTCGATTCCGGCGGCTGCCTGAGAATCACGGGCCGGAAGCAACGTTTTGCGAAGCTTTTCGGCGAACGCATCGCGCTCGACGACCTTGAACAGCTGGCCCGCGTTGTCGTCACGGCCTACGCTCTGGAGGGCGCGGATAAAATCGTCCTCATGACAACGGACAAGGACGCGGCGACGCATCGAAAATTGAAGGATCATCTTGTCAAATCGACCGGCATTGCCTCACCATGGCTTGAAGTGCGCGCCATAGACGCTGTACCCTACCAGACCACCGGTAAAGTCGATTACCGCCAAATGCGGGAATGGTTATGATCGCTCAATCCGTACGCGACTCGTTGTTTTGCCAAAATCCCTTCAGCCTCAAGCAGGCGGAAAAAGAACGGACGCTGCTTTTGCTGCTTAAGGAGTTGACGCAACATCACCGCGAACGCTGCGAGGCGTACCGGCGGATCGTCGATCTGACGGCGCCCCGCGCCGCGAAGGCAAGGCTGCTTGAAGAAATTCCCTTCCTTCCGGTTTCGCTTTTCAAATGGCGCTCGCTGCGCAGCGTTCCGGAATCCGAAATACGCACCACCGTTACATCCAGCGGCACGACGGGCCAGCAGCTTAGCCGCGTCGATCTCGACGCCGAGACGGCCAAACTGTCCTCAAAGGCGTTAAGCCACATTATCGGAAGCGTCACGCAAAACCAGCGCCTGCCTTTCCTGATTGTCGATAACGAAGCCGCGCTGGCCAACCATGGAAACATCGGCGCGCGCGCCGCCGCTATTCTCGGGCTTATGCCCTATGGCCGCGATTCCTGTTTTGTCCTCAAGGACGATTTCAGCGTCGATCACGACAAACTGGACGATTTTCTCGAACGCCACGCCGAAGAACTTATTCTCGCGTTCGGTTTTACCTATCTTGTCTGGCAACATTTCATTCCGGCATGCGAACGGCAACGGCGCGATCTTTCGCGCGTGACCTTGCTCCACAGCGGCGGATGGAAAAAGCTGCAGGATCAGGCCGTGGACAACGCGGCGTTTAACGCCAAACTCAAGGACGGCGCCAACATCTCCCGCGTCATGAACTTTTACGGCATGGCCGAGTTGCCGGGCACGATTTTTCTGGAAAACGAAGACGGTTTGCTTTACCCGCCGTCTTTTGCGGACGTCATCATCCGCGATCCCCTCTCGCTTCAGTCCTTGCCGAGAGGCCAGCCGGGATTGATCCAAATTCTAAGCGTTCTGCCGCGCAGTTATCCGGGGCATTCGCTTCTGACCGAAGATATCGGCGTGATTGAAAGCACCGACAGCGGGACCAAGGGCGTTTTCGGCCACGGCCTTCGCGTACTCGGGCGAGCGCCGCGCGCGGAACGGCGCGGATGCAGCGACGCGCTGGCAAGCATGGAGACGGCCGCATGACCTCCATTCGCCAGTTATTGCCAACCGGAAGCGACGTTACCGTTCAAGACGTTATACGTTCGGCTCAAGCGGCTATCGCGCACCCGCTTCGCCCCGGCTCCAGCGAAGCGCGCGCTTTTTGCACGGCGCTTTCGCAACGGCTTCTTAACGACGCGCGCACGATTACGTTCCCCGCCATTCAAGCGCTCGGTTACTGGCTCCGCCCCGCCAAACTCACGCCCATGACGGAGAATTATCTTTTCGATCCGCCCGGCACGCAGCGCGTTCCTGCCGGCATTGTGTTTCAAATCCCTCCCGGCAACGTCGCAACGCTATTCGGTTACACGGCGGTCATTGCGCTTTTGAGCGGCAACGCCGCCGTGATCCGCCTGTCAAGCGCCGCGAATCCGGAGCAGGAATTGCTGCTCAAACTTATCGAGGAAAGCCTCGCGGACGCCGATCCTTCCGTGCGGAACCGGCTGATCGTCGTTCGTTACGGCCACGATGATGGCATCACCGCCGAATTTTCTTCCGTTTGCGACGCCCGGCTTGTGTGGGGCGGGGACGAAACGGTGGCCCATATTCACAGCCTTCCCCTGCCGCCTTTGGCGCGCGAGGCCGGTTTTGCCGACCGTTTTTCCGCCATGGCGCTGAATGCGGACCGTTACACCGAATTGTCCGGGCCGGATTTAACCAGCCTTATCCATTCCGCCTATAACGACATCTTTTTCTTCGACCAGAAAGCCTGCTCCTCGCCGCGCTTTCTGGCGTGGATCGGCGACGAAGCCGCCGTCGAACAGGCTTCAAAAGATTTCTACCCGAGGCTTTCCGCACATGCCATCGCCTGCCGTTATCAGCCGGGCTTCGGGGAAAACGTCGCCAAGCTCAACGCCGCGTATCTGGCCATGCACGACCTTAAACCCAGAAACTACGACGTTTTCAGCCCCGCGTTGAGCGTGATTACGCTGGACAATCTCGACGGCCTTCCGGCTTTCAAGCGGATGCGTTACGGCTCCGGCCTTCTTCTGGCCGCGCGTTTCGACCGGCTTGACGATCTGGCCGCCCACACCGAAAGGCGCGATCAGACGCTGAGCCACTGGGGTTTCGATCCCGACGACATACAGACTTTCGCGTCCGGCTTGCAGGGCCGCGGCTTCGACCGGATCGTTCCCGCCGGGCAGGCTCCTGTTTTCGATGCCGTCTGGGACGGCTGCAATCTTTTCGATATCATGACCCGCTTGGTACAGGTGACCCCATGAACAGTCTTATCATCGTCGGCGCGGGAGGGTTCGGGCTCGAAGCGGCGTCCTATGCCGAAGACATTTCCCGCGCAGGCAAACAGGACTTCACGCTCAAGGGCTTTCTCGACGACACAAAACCCGCCGGGACGAAGCATGCCGGTTATCCCGTCCTCGGCCCGACCGATTTACCCCCCGAGAACGACGCCGTTTACGTCATCGCCGTCGGCGCGCCCGAAGACCGCAGGTTGTTGGCCGGACGTCTGCAGGCGCGCGGCGCCCGCTTCGCCACCCTTCTTCACCCCGCTTGCCACGTCGCCGCCACCGCGCAAATAAGCGACGGCTCCGTGCTCGCCCCCTTCTCGCTCATAGGTCCCGAGACCCGTATTGGCATGCATACTCTCTTTAATGTGTACGCAACCGCAGGCCATGAGAGCCTTATCGGCGACTTTTGCGTCCTTTCGCCTTACGCAAGCGTGCACGGTTCGGCCACGTTGGGAAACGGCGTTTTCCTTGGCGGCCAAGCCTTCGTCACGGCTCGCGTCAAGATCGGCAACAACGCAAAAATCTCTGCCGGATCAATTGTTTACAATGACATTCCCGCCGGAGCCATGGCCATGGGCAATCCGGCTGTCTTTCGCGATCCCAACTGATTTTATTTTTCGAAGCGGTGTTAATTCATCCGCCGAACAAGAACATAAACGGAACAAGCTTCCGTTCTCTTTTTGTTTACTTCGATCCTTTGCGCAACAACTTCTCATCAATGATTTTATTAAGAAAGATTCCTGTGGATTAAGACATTTTTATTACATATTCCCTTGATTACCCATGCCTGCCCATGTTATCCCATAGGTACCCATTAAGGCCATGGGACATGCGGGGGCATGCGTAGGCCTAACTTTTTGAATTTCCGGGGTCTTTTAATGACCGTTTTTTTATCCACTTTTGTCAACCGGATTGACAAGAAGGGACGGGTGTCAGTTCCGGCTTCTTTTCGGGCCGTATTGGGTCCGAAAGCTCCCGGAATCGTGGTTTTCCGCTCCCTGCAATATGAAGCCCTCGACGGCTGCGCCACAAATCACCTCGAAATTCTGAGTAAGAGCCTGGAAAAGCTCGATCTCGCGCCTGAAATGTACGAGCTGATCGAAACAACGATCTTCGGCGGCTCGGTCCAGATTCTTTTCGACAGCGAGGGACGAATTACTCTCCCTCCTCACCTGACCGCATCCGTTGGCATTGCCGACGAAGTCGCTTTTGTCGGTCGCCGTAAAACCTTTCAAATCTGGGACCCGAAGAAACTCGCCGCGCACGAAGCCGCCGCGCGCTCCGCCGCGCGCGCCAAGGACATTTCTCTCAGCAAGATTATCGCGCAAGCGGCAAGCCGCCTCGAAGACGGAGATTTCCGATGAAAAGCTCCGTCGGCCATATCCCTGTGATGCTGAGTGAGGTTTTGAAAGCGCTCGAACCTCATGATCAGGGCATCTACATCGACGGCACCTTCGGCCGCGGCGGTTACGCCCGCGCCTTGCTCATGGCCGCCAAAACGCAAGTGTTCGGCATCGACCGCGACCCCGACGCGATCGCCGCCGGCCAAAAGATGGTTAAGGAATTCGCGCCGCGCCTTACGCTTATGCAAGGACTCTTCGGCGAAATGGAACCGCTGCTCGCGTCCCGCAACGTCACCGCCGTCGATGGCATTACGTTTGACCTCGGCGTTTCCTCGCCCCAGATCGACGATGCCGAACGCGGATTCTCGTTTATGAAGGACGGCCCGCTCGACATGCGAATGAGCCACGAGGGCGTTACCGCCGCGAACATCGTGAACGAATCCGGCGAACGCGAACTTGCCAATCTTATCTTCAAACTCGGTGAAGAGCGTTTCGCGCGCCGCGTCGCCAAACGCATCGTCGAAACCCGTCGGCAGGCCCCCATCACCCGCACGCTGCAGCTGGCCGGGATTGTCCGCAAGGCCGTGCCGCGCTCCAGCGACGGTATCGACCCGGCCACACGAACATTCCAGGCGTTGCGCATGGCCGTGAACGACGAACTCGGCGAACTGCGATGCGGCCTCGGCGCGGCGGAGCGGCTGTTGAAGCCGGATGGCCGCCTTGCCGTCGTTTCGTTCCAGTCTCTGGAAGACCGTTGCGTAAAGGATTTCCTTCGCGAACGCAGCGCGCATGCCACGCGCGGATCGCGCCATGCTCCCGTTGCCGGTTCCGCCGCCGCGCCGAGCTTCCTTTTGTTCGCGCGTAAGGCGCAAAGCCCGTCGGCCACGGAAATCGCGGTCAACCCTCGCGCGCGTTCCGCACGCCTGCGCGTCGCGGAACGCACCGCCGCCCCCGCTTTCAGCGAGGGAACCGCATGAGCCGCGTCTCCCTCACCCTTTTCTGGTTTGCGCTGACCATTGCCATCAGCGGCGCTCTTTACGCCACGAGCTACCGCGTTCAGGAGCTCAGCGAACAGCTCGTTTCGATCAACGACCGGATCGAAACCGAATTAACGAACATTCACGTCCTGAAAGCCGAATGGGTCTACCTCGCCAATCCCGCGCGCATCGAACGGGCCGCCCGCAAGCACCTCGCCATGCATCCCACCGCCGTCAAACAGATTGCGCGCCTTGACCGGCTGCCGGAAATCCTTCCCACGCGCAAGGAAGCCATGGCGGGAGTCACTGTGGAAAGCACGCCTATCGCCAGCGTCAAAACGAGCCTGGCCGCGCCGCCGCCGACCGCCGCCTTGCCTCAGCATGCCGAAGCCCTCGCCGGCTCCGCCCATATCAACACGCACATGATTATCCAGCGCACGGCAAATGCCGCGCCGTTGCCGGGAGGAGACGACGAGATGCCGTCCACTCTTGACCCCTCACCCCATGCCGGCACGTCCCCATGAGGGGATGGCGTTCGTCACGCAACAGAGCCTCCTCCCGTCAGCCAAGCCTGCCGGGGCTTTGGGACACGACCCCTTCGAAAACGCACCGTCGCCTTTCGACACCCGCCGAACAGGCGCTGGAGCTGGCCCGCCATCGTCTGGTTTTTGTGCTTCTGATGTTCGGGATCGTCTACATGGCGATCGCCGGACGACTGGCTAGCCTTTCCCTTTCCAGCGACACGCCCGAGCCCACGTTTATCCACGCCGCCTCGGGCGACATGCCTGCCGCGAGCCGGGCCAACCTGACCGACCGGAACGGCATCGTCCTCGCCACGTCGTTGCCGACCGTTTCGTTGTGCGCCGACGGCAAACGCATTCTCGATCCGGACGAAGCCTACGGGAAGCTCCTAAACGTTTTGCCGGATCTCGATCACGAAAAACTGGGCGAAACGCTTCACAGCCCGAAACGCTGCGCCGTCATCAAGAGACATCTGGTGCCCCGCGAATATTACGAAGTCAACAAGCTTGGCCTCGCGGGCATCGAATTCAGCCCCGATGAAGCCCGCACCTATCCGTCCGGATCCATAATGGCTCATATTCTGGGCTATACCGACATAGACAGCAACGGCATTGCGGGAATGGAAAAAAGCCTGAACGGCCGTTTGCAGCAGCATCCCGAACCCGTGGCGCTTTCGCTCGATTTGCGCCTGCAAACGATTCTTCACCGCGAAATAAGCCATGCGATTGACGAATTTCGCGCGATTGGCGCCGCCGCGCTTGTGATGGACATCAATAGCGGTGAAATTCTGGCGATGGTATCGTTGCCCGATTTCGATCCCATGCAGGCCGGAAAAGCCGACGACAACGCCAAGTTCAATCGCGCCACGCTCGGCGTCTATGAAATGGGATCGACGTTCAAAATTTTTAATACCGCGCTGGCGTTGGATTCCGGCCTGATCAAGCCGTCCGACCGTTTCGATACGCTGCATCCGATTCAGGCCGGCGACCGGACGATCCGCGACTTCCACCCCGCCAGACATCGCTTAAACGTCGCCGAGATTTTTATGGAATCGTCCAATATCGGCGCCGCGCGCATGGGCGAACGCATCGGCGCTACGCGGCAACGCGCTTTTCTTACGCGTCTTGGCCTGACTGACCGGGTTCCCGTCGAATTGCCTGAAGTCGGATCGCCGCTGGTGCCTTCGGCCAGCAACTGGAGCCATGCCACTACGCTGACCGTGGCTTTTGGCCACGGTATCGCCGTCAATGCCGTGCAGATGGCCAGCGCCGTCGCCAGCCTCGTAGGCGACGGCACGCTCGTAAAACCTACGCTTTTGAGAGCGGCGGATGTGCCTCTCGAAAGCGTGGGCCGCGAACGCATTGTCTCGCCGAGGACCGTCGCGCAAATGCGCGCGCTTATGCGGCTTGTTGTGACCCACGGCACGGCCAAGGCCGCGGAAGTGGCGGGGTATATCGTGGGGGGAAAGACCGGAACGGCCGACAAGCTTAGCGGCCGCCAATACAGTAAAAATGCCCGTCTTTCTTCCTTTATTGGGGTTTTCCCGGCGCAGTCGCCGCGCTATCTTGTGCTTGCCGTTTTAGACGATCCCAAGGGCAACGCCCGCACGTACGGTTATGCGACGGGCGGCTGGACGGCAGCCCCGGTCGTTGGCCGCGTCATCGGCCAGATCGGCCCTTTGCTTAACTTGCCGCCGCTTGAGCCGGACATGTTAGCGGCAACCGAACGCCAGCTTTTACGTCCTTTGGGCACGGAAGTATTGAGCAGTTTAAAAGCGAATAAGGAAGATGATGATTATGCAGCTGTCGAATCTAATAGCGCCCGGTGATAATGCCCGCCTTTACGGAAAGGACCCGGATATTGGCGGCGTTACGGCGGATTCGCGTAACGTGAAAGCCGGTTTTCTCTTTGCCGCCATTCCGGGCGCCCAACAGGACGGACGCGCTTTCATCAAGGACGCTATCGAACGCGGCGCGACGGCCGTTCTGGCGCCGGACGATACGGATCCGAAAACCTTGCCGCCGCATGTCGCCCTTGTTACCGCCGCCGATCCGCGCCGCGCGTTAGCCGCTTTCGCGTCGCGTTACTACCCCCGACAACCTGCGATCATCGCCGCCGTCACGGGCACCAGCGGCAAGACATCGACCGTGCAGTTCGCGCGCGAAATATGGGCATGCAACGGCCATCCTTCAGCCAGCATCGGCACGCTTGGCCTCGTCACCGCGGCGGAATCCCGCTACGGTTCGCTGACCACGCCGGATCCTGTGACGTTGCACCATTTGCTTGACGAAACGGCGGGAAAAGGCATCACGCATCTGGCCATGGAAGCTTCCAGCCACGGACTGGCTCTTTCCCGTCTCGACTATGTGCGCGTGAAAGCAGGCGCTTTTACGAACCTTTCGCGCGATCACCTCGATTATCACAGCAGCATGGAAGACTATCTCGCGGCCAAGATGCGCCTTTTCGACGCGCTGCTTCCGGAAGGAAGTCCCGTTGTCCTGAACGCCGACGCGCCCGAGTTTGAGGAACTTAGCCGACGCGCCAAAGCGCGGCGGCATGCCGTCATCAGCTATGGCCGGAAGGGCGAGGATATACGCATTATAAGTTTTGAGCCGCGCGCGCAGGGCCAACGCATTCGCTTTGCCGCCATGGGCAAAGACTATGACGTTTTGTTGCCCGTCGTGGGTTCGTTTCAGGTTTGGAACAGCCTGTGCGCGCTGGGCGTCGTCATCGGCAGCGGCGAAGACGCCGCTAAAAGCGTTGCGGCTCTTGAAAAGCTCACGGGCGTGCCTGGACGGCTGGAGCTTGCGGGCACGACCGCTACGGGCGGCGCCGTCTTTGTCGATTATGCCCACAAGCCGGGCGCGCTGGAGAACGTTTTGACGGCGCTACGTCCCCACGTCACCGCACATCCGGGTGCCAGACTTCACGTCGTCTTCGGCTGCGGCGGAAACCGCGACAAAGGGAAAAGGCCGATCATGGGCGCCATCGCCCAGAGGCTGGCCGACGAAGTGATTGTGACCGACGACAATCCGCGCAAGGAGATTCCCGCCACAATCCGCCAGGAAATACTGGCGGGTTGCACCCCGGGGCCGAATCTGCGTGAAATCGGCGACAGGGCCAAGGCGATTTACGACGGCATGGCGCAACTTCGCGCCGGAGATGTGCTGGTCATAGCCGGGAAAGGCCATGAAAAAGGCCAAATTGTTGGCGATCAAGTTTTGCCGTTCGACGATGCCGATGTGGCGCGCCGGGCGTTGCGCGGGGAAGCCTTATGATTTTGAATTGGCAAGCCGAAGATGTCTTACGGGCCGTGCGGGGTCAGTGCCTGCATGAGCAGTCGTGGGTCGCGCACGGCGTTTCCATCGACAGCCGCGCCATCCAGCCAGGCGATCTTTTTATTGCGATCAAGGGCCCGGAACAGGACGGCCACACGTACGTTAGCGCCGCTTTCGCCGCAGGCGCCGCCGCCGCGATCGTGCAGCGCGCGCCCGCGCAGGTTCCCTCCGGCGTGCCGCTGATTTTCGTCGAAGACACATTTACTGCCCTTCAGGATCTGGGGCGCGTCGGCCGTCAACGTGCGAACGCCAAAATCATCGCCCTCACCGGCTCGGTCGGCAAGACCGGAAGCAAGGATCAGTTGCGTCTTATGCTGGGTACGCTGGCGGATACGTACGCCAACGAAGGAAGCCTGAACAATCATTGGGGCGTGCCGCTGTCGCTGGCACGGCTGCCGGTCAACGCGCGTTACGGCATTTTTGAAATCGGCATGAACCACGCGGGCGAACTCGGCCCCCTTTCCCGCGAGGTGCAGCCGCAGGTGAGCCTCGTCACGAACGTCGAAGCCGTGCATCTTGAATTCTTCGCCTCTATCGAGGCGATCGCGGACGCCAAGGCGGAAATATTCCTTGGCATGGACGCCAACGGCACCGCCGTTCTCAATTTCGACAATCCGCACTATGCGCGCCTTCTTGCCGCGGCGCGAACGCAGGGGCTCAAGCACGCGCTGAGTTTCGGCAGCGGGCCCAAATGCGACGCCCGGCTCATTGACTGTCACAGCGTCGAGGATGGCAGCGAGGTTCAAGCCTCCATTCTGGGCCAAACTCTAAACTATCGCATTGGCGCGCCAGGCCGGCATGTCGCTTTCAACTCGCTGGGAACGCTTTTGTCCGCCGCGGCCATTGGCGCCGACGTCCCGGCGTGCGCGGAAGCTTTGGCGACGTTCAGCCATCCCAAAGGACGCGGCGTCCAAAAATCGATTCCGCTTCCCGGCGGCGGCGCCTTTACACTTATCGATGAAAGCTATAACGCGAGCCCGGTTGCCATGCGCGCCGCCATTGAAGTCCTGAGCCGGGCCACGGCCGGTCCCAAGGGCCGCCGTATCGCCGTTCTCGGCGACATGAAGGAATTGGGCGATAGCGCGCCCCGGCTCCACGCGGCCCTTGCCGAAGATCTTGAGAAAGCGGGCATCGACGCCGTTTATTGCTGCGGCGACATGATGACTTATTTGTATGAATCCCTACCCCCTTCCCTCCGCGGCAAAAGCGCCCGCAACAGCGCCGCGCTCGCGCCTGACGTCGCCGCCGCCGTTCGCAGGGGCGACGTCGTCATGATCAAGGGATCGCACAGCATGCATATGGAACGCATCGTCGACGCGCTGCGCTCTGCGGAAAAACAGAAGGCTTCGCAGAAAATGGCGAGTTAGGACCGAACGCATGCTTTATTATTTTCTCCAACCTTTTGCCCGGGATTTTATCTTTTTCAATTTGTTCCGCTACATTACGTTCCGGACCGGCGGCGCCTTGCTTACGTCCCTCGTCATTTGTTTTCTTCTAGGACCTCGCATTATCCGCTGGCTGCGCGCAAAACAGGGCGAAGGCCAGCCGATACGCGACGACGGCCCCGAAACGCACATGAAGAAAAAAGGTACGCCGACGATGGGCGGCTTGATGATCCTTATCGCGGTGATCGTCAGCACGCTTTTCTGGGTCGATATCTCAAACATTTATTCGTGGGTCGTGTTGATGGTGACCGCCAGTTTCGGGATGATCGGCTTTGCCGACGATTATAAGAAGCTGACGCGCCGCTCCGCCTACGGCGGCGTGCCGGGCAAAATACGCCTTTTGCTGCAAACGTTTCTTGCCATCGCGGCCGTGCTGGTCATCATTTTCGTTTCGAACAGCAGTCAGGCCACCGCGCTTGCCGTGCCTTTCTTCAAGGACGTCATGCCCCAGATGGGCGCGTTTTTTATCGTCTTTGCCGCGTTCGTCATCGTCGGCGCGGCGAACGCCGTCAATTTAACGGACGGGCTGGACGGACTGGCCACCGTCCCGGTTATGCTTGTGGCGCTTTGCTTCGGTTTCATCACCTATCTGGTGGGCAACGCGGTTTTCTCGTCCTATCTGCAGATCCACCACGTGCCGGGGTCGGGCGAACTGGCCGTGTTCTGCGGCGCGCTGGTCGGCGCCTGCCTCGGCTTTCTGTGGTTCAACGCGCCGCCCGCGCAGGTGTTCATGGGCGATACCGGCTCGCTCGCACTGGGCAGCGCCATCGGCACCATCGCCGTCATCATCAAGCATGAAATCGTGCTGGCCATCATCGGCGGCCTGTTTGTCGTCGAAACCGTTTCCGTCATCGCGCAGGTGGCTTCGTTCAAGCTTACCGGCAAGCGCATATTCAAGATGGCGCCGCTTCATCATCACTTTGAAAAACTGGGATGGTCCGAGCCCACGGTTGTGATCCGCTTCTGGATTATCGCCAGCATTCTGGCGCTGATCGGCCTTTCGACGTTGAAATTGAGGTAAATTGTGAACGGCGAGACGTTCACGTCTTTTTTCCGGGGCAAAACCGTAACGCTCATGGGTCTCGGCCTTTTGGGGCGCGGCGTTGGCGACGCCGCGTTTCTGGCCAAGCATTGCGAGAAAGTCTTTGTCACGGACCAGAAAAGCGGCAACGAGCTTCGCCCGTCCGTCGATGCCCTTAAGGAATACAAAAACATCGAATTCTTTTTGGGCGGGCATGACGAAAAGATTTTCTCCGGCGTTGATTTTATTATCAAGGGCGCGGGAGTCCGTCTGGACAACCCCTACATCGCGCACGCGCAACAAAATAACATCCCCGTATACATGAGCACGGCCCTGTTCGTTCGTTTCGCGCCGGTCAAAACCATCGGCGTGACGGGCACGCGGGGAAAAACGACAACCGTTCATATGATCGCCGATATCCTGAAACGCGCGGGAAAGAAAGTTCTTATGGGCGGGAATATCAGGGGCGTCTCGACGCTCTCTCTTCTCGCCGGCGCGGATTTATTCGATGTTGCGGTTCTTGAACTGGATTCATGGCAGCTTCAAGGCTTCGACAGTCTCAAGATCAGCCCGAATATCGCGGTTTTCACGACTTTCTACCCCGACCACATGAATTACTATGACGGCAATATGGACCAATACCTGAAGGACAAAACGGCCATTTTCCGCCATCAAAAGCCCGGCGATACGTTCGTGACGACGGAAGACGTTGCCAAAATCGCCGGGAAAGAACGAACGCCCTCGAAGCGGATCATCGTGCAGCCCCTCCCCTCCTCTTTCGCCCTGAAAGCGCCGGGAACGCATAATTTGCTGAACGCCGCATGCGCTCAGGCCGCGGCCAAAGCCTGCGGTATCGACGCGCGGACGATTGACGCCGCGCTTCATGATTTCGAAAGCGTCGAGGGACGCCTGCAATTCATCGGCACGTGGAAAGACCGCAACATCTACAACGACAACAACGCCACGACGCAGGAAGCCACGCTGGCCGCCTTGTCGTCGTTTCCTGCCTCATCGATCGTCCTGATCTTCGGCGGCAGCGACAAGGGTTTGCCGATCGACCGGCTGGTAACCTATATCCGCGCCAACAATGTCCGTTGCGTCTTGCTCAAGGGAACAGGCAGCGACCGCGTGCTTAAAGAGTTGCCCGGTCTTGGCGTTGCCTCTTCCATGCATGAGGCCGTAAGCCTTGCCGCCAAAGCGTCGAAGCCCGGTGACAACATTATTTTGAGCCCGGCTTTCGCTTCTTTCGGCATGTTCACGAATGAATACGACCGCAACGACCAGTTTCTTCATGAAATCAAACAACTGAACGGATGAGAGCAGCCCATGCCCGCCTTAGCTAGATCCGATCAATCCGTTCTGGGACGCTGGTGGTGGACAGTGGACCGTTGGACGCTTGTCGCCATCGTTCTGCTGATGGGTTTCGGCATTCTTCTCATTCAGGCCGCGACGCCCGCCGTAGCCGACAAACACGGTTGGGACAATTATTATTTCGTCGAACGCCACCTTGTCATGCTCGTGCCGGCGGTCATGGGCATTTTCGCCCTTTCGCTGTTAACGCCGCGACAGGTGCGTTGGCTGGCCGTCGCCTTGCTTGTCGCGTTCCTGCCTCTTTTGGCGGCAACGCTGGTTTTTGGGCTGGAAATCAAAGGGGCCATGCGCTGGATACAACTTCCCGGCCTCCAGATTCAACCTTCCGAGTTTATCAAACCGTTGTTTGCCGTTACCGCCGCTTGGCTCTTTTCCCGCCAATGCGAGCGGCTTGGTTTTCCGGCCCTAAGCGTCAATTTTGTGATCTACGCCCTCATCGTGCTCTGCCTTGCCGGACAGCCCGACATTGGCATGGCTTTTCTTGTTTCGGCCATATGGTTCACCCAGTTTTTCCTGGCGGGGCTTCCTTTTGTTTTGGTCGTGACCTTTCTTGTGCTTGGGATCGGGAGCCTGTTCGGCGCGTATTATCTTTTCCCTCACTTCGCTTCGCGTTTCGACCGCTTTTTGACTCACAGCGGCGACACCTATCAAACCGACCGCGCGCTGGACGCCTTCATCAACGGCGGACTCTTCGGCACAGGTCCCGGCGCGGGCAAGGTCAAGCTGACGATTCCGGACGTTCATGCCGATTTCGTGTTTGCCGTCGCGGGCGAAGAGCTTGGATTGCTATGGTGTTTGCTGATTGTCTTTCTTTTTGCGTTTATCGTTCTGCGCGGCATTTGGCGGATGAAAAGCGAAAACAATCTATTTATCCTGCTTGCCGCAAGCGGTCTCTTGATCGAGTTCGGTTTGCAGGCGGCCATCAACCTCGCTTCGACGCTGCACCTGATTCCGGCCAAAGGCATGACGCTGCCTTTCATTTCCTATGGCGGTTCGTCCCTCTGGGCATTGGCGCTGGGAATGGGTATGCTTTTGGCGCTCACCCGGAAACGTTACGGGCTGAACGAAATGTAATTTCTTCGGGAACAACGATGCCTTTACCCTCCACAGTTATGTTTTTTTATGCCTATTCCATAGCCGGATTCAAACTCTTTTTTTCCTCTATACCCTTTCTTGCCCTCGGGCTCCTTGCCTCATTTGCTTTGCCAGATATCACCATCGGCTTCACTTATCTTATTATTTTTGTATCGATCGTTATTGGGTTTGCGCTTGTGGTTCTTGAACCGGACCATGTGGAAGACGTTCCTTTATCCAGCGTAAAAATTATAGTTGAGAAAATTTTCTTTTTCTTCGCCGTCGTCCTTGCTTCGGCTTATATAATCAAGTCAACCGATCCCGATTTCTTATTGTTATGGACAAGCTCCATCCCCCTTTATATCCTTTCCGGCAGGATATTCTTTCGTTTAAACTTCGATTTTGCATGAAACCGGATCCGCTTCGGCTTCACCCCGCAAAACAAGCAAGGAATCATCGCAAAAGCAAACCGCTTGAAAAAAAACCTGACATGATTCAGTTTAATTCTTGCCGTTTAAGTGTTAGCCTTCTTACCTGAACACGGTCCTCTTCCAATCCCATGGCCAACCCGCAACAATCGCCTCTTATCGTTCTCGCCGCCGGTGGAACCGGCGGGCACGTATTCCCGGCCGAAGCGCTGGCGCGCGAGCTGTTGGGCCGAGGCATGCGCGTCGTCCTTTTCACCGACCGGCGAGGCAACAAGTTCAGCGGCGAGCTGTCCGTACAAAATTACCGCGTCCGCGCCAGCAGCCTTGGCAAAGGCGTCTTCGGCCGTGTGCGCAGCCTTCTCGAAATGGGCGTGGGCGTCTTGCAGGCCGGACATCTTCTACGCAAGCTGAAACCCTCGATTGTCGTCGGCTTCGGAGGCTACCCTTCCGTCCCGCCCATCTTTGCCGCCGCGCGGGCGGGTATCCCGATTATTCTTCATGAGCAAAACGCCGTTTTGGGCCGCGCCAACCGCGCCATGCTTCCCAAGGCGCGGCTTGTCGCCACGTCTTTTCCCCATGTTGCCGGGCTTAAGGCCGGAAGCGGCCTGCGCGTGATCCAAACCGGCAATCCCGTGCGCCCCGCCTTTGCGGCGCTGCGCGCCACGCCTTATGCGCCTTTTACGGACGACGGCCCGGTTCGCTTACTGGTTGTGGGGGGAAGCCTCGGCGCAAACGTCTTCAGCCGGATCGTGCCCCGGGCCATAGCATTATTGCCCCCGCACATTCGCACCCGCCTTATCATCGCCCAGCAGTGCCGCGCCGGAGACATGGAAAACACGCACGCCGCCTATGCCGGTTCCGGAATCGAAGCCGAATTGTCCCCTTTCTTCCGCGACCTGCCTGAGCGCATGGCGCAGGCACATCTGGTCATCGGCCGCGCGGGAGGCGGGGCGATTGCGGAACTTACGGCCATTGGCAGGCCTTCGATCCTCATTCCTTTTCCACATGGCCATGCGGGCGAGCAAATGGCGAACGCCGAAGCGCTGGCCGACGCGGGCGGCGCATGGCTTATTCCCGAACAGACCTTCACGCCCGAAGCGCTGGCCGTCCGGCTTGAAGCCCTGTTAACACTTCCGGGCAATCTGGCAAAAGCGGCCGCCGCCGCGCGATCATGGGGCACCGTAACGGCCGCCGACAGCCTCGCAGATTGCGTCGAGGCGGCGATCGGGCTATCACTCTCCCCCAACGTGGGGAAAACGCCACAGTCCGGCCTTTCTTCTCTTGTGAAATAGCCGAACGCTATCGTTTTTTAACCTCAAATCCCAGAAGCCAGGAATGAATACGCAATCGCAAAAGAATTTTTCACCTCTCGACATCGGCCTTATCCATTTCACCGGCATCGGCGGCATCGGGATGAGCGGCATCGCCGAAATCCTGCACAACCTCGGTTATAAGGTGCAGGGAAGCGATCTGCTCGACAACGCCAACGTTAAACGCCTACGTGAACGCGGCATCAAGGTCATGGTCGGCCATGCCGCCGAAAACATCGGCGAGGCCAGCGTCGTCGTCATCTCCTCGGCCGTAAAACGCGACAACCAGGAAGTTATTGCGGCCCGCGCCGCCAAGCTTCCCATCGTCCGGCGCGCGGAAATGCTCGGCGAGCTAATGCGCCTGAAATGGTCGGTAGCCGTCGGCGGCACACATGGCAAAACGACGACAACCTCGATGGTCGCGGCGATTTTCGAAGCGGCCTCGCTCGACCCCACGGTCATCAACGGCGGCATCATCAACGCCTACGGCACGAACGCGCGGCTCGGCGCGGGGGACTGGATGGTGGTGGAGACGGACGAATCCGACGGCAGTTTTACCAAGCTTCCCTCGACGGTCTGCATCGTCACGAACATCGATCCGGAACATATGGATCACTATAAGGATTTCGAAGCCGTCAAAAACGCCTATGCCACGTTTATCGAAAACATCCCGTTTTACGGCTTTGCCGTCCTGTGCGTCGATCATCCCGAGGTTCAGGCCATGATCGCGCGCATTCAGGACCGCAAGATTATCACGTATGGATTTTCACCCCAGGCTGACGTCCGCGCGGTCAACATGCGCACCGACGGCGGCGGCGCGCACTTCGATGTCGCCATCGCCGACAGCAAAACCGGGGCAGCGCATGCCCTCACAAGCTTTCACCTTCCCATCATCGGCCAGCACAACGTGCAAAACGCGCTGGCCGCGATCACGGTCGGCTGGCACCTCGGCTTTGACGAAAAGATTCTGCGCGCCGCGTTATCGAAGTTCGAAGGCGTCAAGCGCCGCTTCACGCGCACGGGCGTCGTCAACGGCGTGACGATCGTGGACGACTACGGCCACCACCCGGTCGAAATCGCCGCGACGCTCAAGGCCGCCGTTCAGGCGCGCGGCGGCCAGGGCAAGGTCATCGCCGTCGCGCAGCCGCATCGCTACACGCGCTTGTCGAACCTTTTCACGGAATTCTGCACATGCTTTAACGACGCGGATACCGTCATCGTCGCGGACGTCTATCCGGCGGGCGAACAACCCATTGAAGGCGCGACGCGCGACGCGCTGGTCGAAGGCTTGCGCGCGCATGGCCACCGCGAGGTTCATGCCCTCGAAGGACCGCAAGCCCTGGCCCCGATGATCGCTTCGCTTGCGGAACCGGGAGATTATGTCATTTGTCTCGGCGCGGGAACGGTCTCGACATGGGCGAATGCCCTGCCAGCCGAACTGGAAGCGTTGCAAGCCTCGGCCCGCCGGAAAGCGGCCCGAAATTAACCGCCCCTTTTAAAACTTGCCTAAAAGCTTGATAAAAAACGCTTTTTAAGCATAAAAACTGTCCCAAAATGCCCCCTTCCTGTGCTAAGAACAATAGGAAAAGCGCCACAATTTTGCGGCTTATTGGGCGTTATAAGGACGTTCGTCATGCCAACGCAAACGGAGCAAAAGCTTATCGGCCTTCGCGCCGACGATTATGAAGCGGAGGGCTTACTGGCCCGTCTGCCGCCCGTGCGCGGCTCTTTGGTCCCGAACGCGCCGCTGGCCGATCATACGTGGTTCCGCGTCGGCGGTCCGGCCGAAGTTCTTTTCAAGCCGGCGGACGAAGAGGACCTTGCGTTCTTTCTGGCCCACTGCCCGCAGGACGTGCCCGTCACGATCCTCGGCCTTGCCTCGAACACGCTTATTCGCGACGGCGGCATTCCGGGCATCGTAGTCAAGTTAAGCCCCGACTTCGCTTCCGTGAAAATGAACGGCGGCGGTCTGACCGCCGGCGCAGCCGCGGTCAACCTCAACGTCGCCCGCTCCGCTCTGGCCTCAAGTCTGACGGGGCTGGAGTTTCTGTGCGGCATTCCCGGCACCATCGGCGGCGGCCTGCGCATGAACGCGGGCGCCTTTGGCCGCGAGATGAAAGACGTTGTCGTATCGGTCCGGACTCTCGACCGGGCCGGCAACGTTCACGAACTTCGCAACGAGCAGATGGGCTTCGCCTACCGTCATTGCGGCGTAGCGCAGGACTGGATTTTCCTGTCCGCCGTTTTGGCGGGCGAACCGGGCGATCCCTCCCTTATCGAAAAAACGATGCGCGAGATTCAGCACAAGCGCGCCACGACCCAACCCACTCGGGAAAAAACCTGCGGTTCGACTTTTGCCAACCCGGAAAGCGATCCGCTGGACCGGAAAGCCTGGCAATTGATCGACGCCGCCGGGTGCCGGGGCCTCAAGATCGGCCAAGCCATGGTGTCGGATAAGCATTGCAACTTCCTCATCAACAAGGGCCGCGCGACCGCCGCCGACATCGAAAAGCTGGGCGAAGAGGTTCGCCGCCGCGTCCTTGCGAAAACGGGCATCGAATTGCGCTGGGAAATCCGCCGCCTTGGCGTTCCCTTGCGCGAAAGGGAATAAAAGGATGCGTATCGGCGTTTTATGCGGAGGACCTTCGGCGGAACGCGGCATTTCGCTCAATTCCGCGCGTTCCTTGCTGGACCATTTGTCGCCGCTCGGGTGGGACATCGTCCCGTTTTATTGCGATACACGGAAGAATTTTTACCGCCTATCCCCTTCCCAGCTTTACTCAAACACGCCGTCGGATTTCGATTTCAAGCTGGCGCATACAAACCAGCCGCTCACGACGGACGAATTCATCGCCGCCTGCCGCGAAGTCGATCTTGTTTTCCCCGCTATTCACGGCGCTTTCGGGGAAGACGGCGAGCTTCAGACGCTTCTCGAAAAACACCAAATCCCCTTCGCCGGCTCCCCGAGCGAAAGCTGCGCGATGATGTTCGACAAGGCGAAAGCCAACGCGCGCATGGCCTTGCACGGCTTCGCCACGCTGCCGCATTGCGTCGTCACCGAAGACGACGCGCCCGAGGTCCTGAAAGAAAAAATCGCCGGGTTCTTCGCCCAACACCGGCTGGACCGGGCCGTCGTTAAACCGACGGCGGGCGGCTCCAGCCTCGGCGTCGCGACCGTTTTCACGCCCGAAGAAGCGGCCGAAAAAGCCCACATGCTTTTCAGCCATAAGCGCGACCGCGCCGCAATGATCGAGCCTTATTGCGACGGGCAGGAATTCACCGTCGTCGTCCTGCAAAATCCCGAAGGCAAACCCGTCGCCCTCGTGCCGGTTGAAATCGAGCTGGTCAGCGAAGACAACGCATCCATCTTCAGCTTCCGCCACAAATACCTGCCGACGTGCCACGTTTCCTATTTCTGTCCGCCGCGCTTTTCGGACGAAATCGTCGCGACGATACAAAAGTCGGCCGAAGTTCTTTTCGAATTCTTCGGCATGCGCGACTTCGCGCGTCTCGACGGCTGGCTGCTCAAGGAAGGCGGCATCGTGTTTTCGGATTTCAACCCGATTTCCGGCATGGAGCAGAACAGCTTTATCTTCCATCAAGGCTGCCGCGCGGGCATGACCCACGGCGACATTTTGCGTTACATCGTCGCATGCGCGGCAAGACGTCACGGTCTGCCGCTTGGCGGCCAACCGCCCGTGAAAGCGCCCGATGCGCAAAAAGTCTGCGTGCTCCTCGGCGGCAAAACGGCGGAACGTCAAGTTTCGCTCATGTCCGGCACGAACGTTTGGCTCAAGCTCCTGCATTCGCCCGCCTACAAACCCGAGCCCTATCTTCTGGCCACGGATAGCAGCGTGTGGCGGCTGCCCTACATGTTCACGCTTAACCATACGGTGGATGAAATCCTGTTCCATTGCGCGCAGGCCAAAGCCATCGAAGCGCGCCTGAAAACACTAATTCCGCCAGTTCGCGAACGTCTCGGCCTTGACCCTCTTACGTCGCGCGATCTTCCCGAACGCATGACGCTTGATCAGTTCTGCCACGACGCGCGTGACGACGGCGCTTTCGTCTTTATCGCGCTTCACGGCGGCGAAGGCGAAGACGGGACGCTGCAGGCCTTGCTCGACCACCATGGTCTTCCCTACAACGGTTCGGGTCCCATGGCTTCGCGCGCGTGCATGGACAAGGACGAAACGGGTAAAATCATCCGCGCCTTGAACGACGACAGGCTGACCTCGACGCCGAAGGTCGGCTTTTCGCTGGACGATCCTTCGGCAACCTCCTCCTCGATCTGGGACGAGGCGCGCGCCGCGTTTCAGACGGAAGATCTTCTGATCAAACCGCTCGGCGACGGCTGCTCGGCGGGCGTCGTGCGGCTCCGTTCGGCGGAAGAGCTTTCCGTCTATATTCATGCGCTGAAGAACGGCTACCCGATGCTTTTGCCGGAGACGCTGGCGCATCTGGATCAGGCCATCGAGCTCCCCGTTCATGCCAGCCGGCTGTTGCTTGAGCCGTTTATCGTTACCGACGCCATCCACATCGAAGACCGCGAGCTTGTTCACGAGCCTAAAACCGGCTGGATCGAATTGACGGTGGGCGTTATGGAACACGGCGGGCGCTATCGCGCGCTGTCGCCCAGCATCACCGTGGCGCAAGGAACCGTGCTGTCGCTGGAAGAAAAGTTTCAGGGCGGCACCGGGGTCAACCTCACGCCTCCGCCGGACAACATCATCAGCCCGGAACAGCGGGATCTGATCCGCGAAAAGGTCGCCCTGGCCGCGAAAGAGCTGGGGATTGAAGGCTATGCGCGGCTTGATATATTCTTCAACACGCGCAGCAGCCAGACCCTTATCATCGAAGCCAATACGCTGCCGGGGCTAACGGCCTCGACGGTGATCTTCCATCAAGCCCTTGCCGAAAATCCGCCCTTCTCCCCCCGCACGTTTCTGGAAAGGCTGATTGAGTACGGTCTTCAGCGTAAAAAAGACCACGACGCCGGAGACCAGCTTACCGCGCAAGCCTTTTAACGCGACGAGAAAATGCCCCGGTTCCGATCCAACCCCCTTCGCGGCAGCGTCAGCCAGAATTTTTCGTCACGTTCGCGCGGACGGACGTCGCCGCCGATCTTTACGCTGGGCTGGCGGCTGGCGCTGCTGGTTGGTTCGGCGGCCATGCTTCTTTTGCTCGGCACCTGGCTCTGGCACAGCGGATGGCCCGAACGCCAGGCTGATCGTCTGGCCAACGCATCGCTGCGCATGACGAAAAAGGCTCGGTTCGCCCTTAAAGACATTACCGTCAAGGGGAGGAAATACACCTCAAAGAAAGAAATTCTCGACGCGCTCAGCGTTTCGGCAGGCATGCCGATTTTGGCCATCGACCTTGACGCCGCGCACACCCGCCTCACGCAGCTTCCATGGATCGAGAGCGTCTCCATCAAGCGTCAGCTGCCGGATACGCTGGCCGTGCGCCTGACCGAACGCGAACCCATGGCACGCTGGCAAAACGGAGGGCAAATAACGGTCATCGACCGGAAAGGCGCGCCGCTTACGATCGCCAAACCGGAGGACTTCGCGTCGCTGCTTCTTGTTGTCGGACCGGACGCGCCGAAGGAAACCGAGGCTTTGTTAACAGCCCTTAAAGATTTTCCCTCTATTAGACAGGTTTTAAAGGCGGCAGTGCGCGTAGGCGAAAGGCGCTGGAATCTACATTTGCAGCCCGGCATGATCGCGCGCCTTCCGGAAGACGGCATGGCGGCAGCCCTGAAACGGCTTGCCTATTTGATTCAGGAGCAAAAGGTGCTGGAGCGCAACATCGTGGCGATCGACCTTCGTCAGACGGACCGGTTCTTCATCGAGCCGGGCAATCCTGCTTCCGTCTCGATTACCGGGGAATCGCATCCATGAGCCGCTTGACGGAATGGCTCTTCGACAAGCCGCGCGTCGCGCAGGGCGAAGTTTTTTCGGTGCTCGACGTCGGCACAAGCAAAATCGCCTGTTTCATCGCGCGCATGGACGATCAGGGCCAGCCGCGCGTGACGGGTATCGGCCACCAGCTGGCCGAAGGCGTGCGCGGCGGAATGATCGCCGACATGGAAGCCGTCCAGCGGGCCATCACGGCGGCCGTCGCCACGGCGGAACAAATGGCAGGCGAGACGATCGAGCGCGTGACCGTCAACATCGCGGGACCGCAAATCGTCTCCCAGACCGCCGCCATTGAACTTCCCCTTCATGGCCGTGAAATCACCCCCGGCGATCTTGAACGGCTTCTGAGTCAGGGCCAAATGCTGGCCCCGGAAGATTCCCAGGGCCACGCACTGGAGCTGATCCACACCATTCCGGTGCATTACATGCTGGACGGCCAGAAAGGCATCCGCGATCCGCTGGGCATGATCGGCAACGTCCTGCACACGCAATTGCATCTTGCCTCGGCCGCTTTCGGACCCGTACGCACATTGATCACGGCGGTGGCGCGATGTCATCTGGAGGTTGAACGCCTTGTCGTCGCGCCCTACGCGAGCGGCTTGTCCTGTCTTGTGGAAGACGAAATGGATCTTGGCTGCACGGTCATCGACATGGGCGCGGGCACGACATCATTGGCCATTTTCGCCGATGGGCGCCTTATGCACGTTGACGGCGTGCCGCTGGGCGGCGGGCATATTACAAACGACATAGCGCGCGGCCTGACAACGACGCTGGCGCACGCGGAGCGGCTGAAAACGCTTTATGGCAGCGCGATCCCCGCGTCGCTCGACGAGCGCGAGATCATCGACGTGCCGCAAGTCGGCGAAGAAGCGCCGGAGTTCGCCAATCACGTCCCCAAATCGCATCTGATCCGCGTCATCCAGCCGCGCCTTGAGGAAACGTTCGAAATGGTCCGCGTGCGGCTTGAAAAAAGCGGTCTGAACGACGTGGCGGGACGGCGCGCCGTGCTGACGGGCGGGGCAAGCCAGCTTCCCGGAACACGCGAGGTGGCCCAGCGCCTTCTCGACAAGCAGGTGCGCCTTGGCCGCCCGCTGCGCATTACGCGCCCCTTTACCGGCGGGCTGTCTTCGATCACGCCGATGCGCCATGCCCCGGCGGCCTCGACGGGTTTGGCCGAAGCGACGTCGGGTCCCGCTTTCGCCACAACGGCAGGCCTTCTGGCTGTGGCTCAACAACCCGACATCGCTGCCGCCTATAGCGGCATAATGGACTTCACCGGCGGCGGCAATGTCTTCACCCGCCTCGGGCAGTGGGTGAAGCAGAATTTGTAACGTTGAATAGCGTGCCTTACTTCCCAAACGCCTTCTTGATGCGCTCCACGGCTTCCTGCATACGCTCTTTGGAAACCGTCAAAGCAAAACGCACATAGCCCTCGCCCGGATCGCCGAAACCGCTACCGGGCGTGGTGACGATGCCCGCCTCGCGCAAAAGCATGGACGTGAATTCCTTCGACGTCATGCCTTTCGGCGTAGGGCACCAGAGATAAAAGGTCGCTTTCGGCTTCTCGGGTTTGAGGCCGACTTGGCGCAAGCCTTTCACAAGCACGTTCAGACGCCCCTGATATGTCCTCTGCATTTTGGATACGCACGCCTGATCGCCCTCAAGCGCCGTAATGCCCGCTTCCTGAATGGCGTTGAACGCGCCGGAATCGATGTTGCTCTTGATCTGGCCGAGGCCCGCGAGCATGTCCGCGTTGCCGACGGCAAAACCGAGGCGCCAGCCGGTCATGTTGTACGTCTTGGAAAGCGAGTGAAACTCGATACCCACCTCTTTCGCGCCCGGCACTTCAAGGAAGCTTATGGGCTTGTATCCGCCCATGCCCATTTCCGTATAGGCCGCGTCATGACAGATCATAACGTTGTACTCGTTTGCGAACGCGACGACTTTTTCAAAAAATGCGCGATCGGCTACCGCGCCCGTCGGGTTGTTCGGGTAGTTGATGAACATCATTTTGGCCTTGCGAGCCACTTCTTCCGGAATGGCGTTCAGGTCGGGCAGAAAACCGTTTTTCTTGAGAAGAGGCATAAAGTGCGACGTGCCGCCTGCGAACATCGTTGCGATGTGATACACGGGATAGCAGGGCGACGGCACCAGCGCGACGTCGCCCGGGTTGATAAACGCGAACGGAAAATGCGCGATGCCCTCCTTTGAGCCGATGAGCGTCAACACTTCCTTGCCCGGGTCGAGATCGACGTTAAAGCGGCGCTTGTACCAGCGCGCGACGCTGCCCTTGAAATCGTTCATGCCCGAATAGGACGGATATTGATGATTGGCGGGGTTTTCGGCGGCTTTCTTCAAACTCTTGATGATGTGCTTTGGCGTGGGCAAGTCCGGATCGCCAACGCCGAGATTGATCACGTCGATTCCCTTGGCGATCTGTTCGGCTTTAAGGCGGTCAATTTCCTGAAACAAATAGGGCGGAAGCAACCGCACACGTTCAGCCTTCTCGAACTTCATGGATACCTCATAAATTAAAACTGGCATGACTGGAGGGACTTGCTCTTAGAATAAAAAAGCTCTGAATCCTACTGGCAAAATATGTGGGCTTTCGGAAGGCCATGGCCGTTAACCATATAACATGGCATAGCGCCTGCTTTTTTTCATATTTATACGGCCCCCCATATGATTAACCAAACATTAATTTCTCTGGACAAATTCGCCTAAATACTTCAAAGTGCTGGCGAACTCCAGACAAACCAGCCGCCCCGAAAAGCCACAGGTACCGGGGGCTTTTTTTAACATGAGGCTTTCCATGAACCTCCGTCAATATTTATCGATTGTCTTTATTGCCGCGTTTGTTTCCCTTCTCCCTCCAGGCCCTGCTTTTGCCATCATTGGCGGCGATGCGGTTGAATCCGACGAAGGATCCTCACCTGCGTCGCAATCGCTCTATCCCTGGAATGCCTTACTTCACTTTTCGTCCGAACAAAGCGGCAACAGTGTCTGCGGCGCGACTTTAGTCGGCGCGCGGTTTGTCATCACGTCGGCGCACTGCCTGAACGGTTACACCGACCCATCCGGTATGTACGTCACGGTGGGCGGTTATGACCGCACAAACGGCCAGGAAACCGGACAAACGATTGCCGTCAGTTCCTTTATCGTCAACCCGAATTTCCCTGCACCAGCCGACCAGAATATCGGCGGTCATTTAAACCTGCCGAACGATATGGCCATCCTTATCCTTGCCGAAGACGCAGCGCGCGTTGAGACGCCAGTCTACGTCACGCAAACGGAAATCGAGCCCGGCGTAACGGCGACCATTCTCGGCTGGGGCGCAACAGCCTATGAAGAGCTTCCCGGAACCGAAGCTATCTTGCGTGAAGCGCAGGTGGGAACCGTTAGCTACGATTCCTGCTATAACACGATGAAAGACTATGGCACGGTCAACGCCACCATGATTTGCGCAGGCGTTGCCAGCGGCGCGCAGGACGCCTGCGGCGCCGACAGCGGCGGTCCGCTTTTCGTCGTCGGACGCGATGGCAAACCGGTTCAAATAGGCATTGTCAGTTGGGGCAAGGGCTGCGGCGAAGCTGGTTTTCCCGGCGTCTATACCAACCTCGCCGAAATGCTCGGTTTCATCCTCGACACCCTTGGTGGCCAGACATACGCCAATCTCGTCGACTACGCCCTGACCGGCGATCAGCAGAAAGTAGCCGAAATCTTCGACCAAATAGGCCCTGCCGCCGCGGCAGGATCCGAGGTTCGGCAAGATTACGGCCGCCTGTTCATGAACGGCGTCTACGGCACCTCCGTCGCCCTGCAATCCTTGCTGCCGGCCAGCGCTTTTGAAATGGGCGCCGCTGTCGCGAATTTCGTGTCGATGGAAAGCCTTAATCTAAAGGCCCGCCTTCGTTCGCTCCGTGAAGGGGTTAGCGGCGGGCTGCTTGACATCAGCGGTCTTCGCCTGTCTCATTTCGCGTCGCAAGGAAACGTCGATCCTTCCACCAATCTTTCGGCCTCTGCCGCACCTGGCCGTTACGATCCTTCCCCGGCAGGCGACGTCTCGGGCGGCATCGGCGGCATCGACCTCACGTCGGCCGGACAGGCCTCGCCCAACGCCGGGCGCATGTATAGCCCATCGCTTTATTCCGAAAACGTCGGCTCTCAAGGCGCAGGCACGGCCTCGACGCTTCGCAACGTCGACACGCCGTCCTACGCGACCGGCGTAACCGGCTACGACGCCTATGGAAGACCCGTCAACACCGGCACAACCTCGACTCTTCGCAATGTCGATACGTCGTCCTATCCAACGGTCAACCCGCCTGTGGTGACCGGCTACGATGCTTATGGCAATCCCATCCGCACCACATCGATCCCGGCAGGCTATGTCGAACAGGGAGCCTATTATGGCCGTATTCTCTCCGGCGCCCAGGCGCCTGCCAAAACGGCAACTTCCGGGCAAGACGAAGAAGGCGTTCTCGGCTGGGTCTCTGGCCTGTTTGACTCCGCTGAAGACGTGGCGGACAAGCCCTCGCGTCCAACGACGCGCCCCCGAACGGCCGCTCTGACAAACCGCGATCAAGCGTACCGCAACGCCGCCCGCTATCCGGGCCAGCCTTTGGGCATGTACGCGCGCTATCTCGCCAACACTGCGGCCACAGAAAAAACCAAAGCGCCGAACGCCGTGCGCTTGCCTTTGGCCAACCAATACGCGGTCGCGGGAACGGATCCGTCCGGCATGTACCAGTGGGTTTCCACCATGCCTGAACAAACGGCCGCGCCCACGACCATAACAACGCCTTCGGGCCAGGTGCCCGCGCGCCTCGGCACGGTCGCCGTTCCCTACAGCCGCCCAACGGCCATCAACGCGGACCGGCGTTGGGGCGTGTTCATGGCGGGCGACGTGCGGTTCGGTAACGAAAAGCTCATGCGCAACGGTCCCTCGACGAAAATGGACAACACCGGCTTCTCGATCGGACTCGATTACCGCGTCGAGGACAAGAGCTTCATCGGCGTCGCACTGAGCTACGCGCACGGCAGCTTTAACACCGGCGACTACAGCGACGTTCAGGGCGACGGCTACGCCGTTTCGCTTTACGGCACGACAAGCTTCCTGAAAGACGCCTACGCCGACGGCTTCATCAGCCTCGGCTACCACACCTTCGACAGCGAACGAACCCTGTTCATCGGCAACGGCCAGACCCGCACCGCGTCGGCCGAACCCGACGCGATCCACTTCAGCGGCGAGGTCGAAACCGGCTATAACTTCAAGCAAGACAACTGGAAATACGGCCCCTATGCGGGCATGCGCCTGTCCTACGCCTCCTTTGACAAATACACGGAAAGCGGCGGCGGCAGCTTCGATCTGAACGTGCGCAACCGGGACGACGTTTCAGCGATCGGGAGCCTCGGCTTCGGCGGTTCACGGCGCTTCTATCTGCCAACGGGCGGCGTTGTTTTGCCAGCCATGCGCGTCGCCTTCAATCATGAGTTTGGCGACGGCCAGTCGAACGTCAAATCCGCCTTCGTGACGGCGCCCACCAGGACCTTCAAGACCGAAGGCGCGGTGCGCGAACGCAACTGGATCAGCGTCAGCCCCTCGGTGGCGGCGGCCCTGCCCAACAATTGGCTCTTTCAGGCCAATTATGAGCACGACTTTTTCCGCTATAACGTCAACGACCACATCTTCAACCTAGCGGCGCGGTATAAGTGGTAAGTACAGGCTTGCTTGAACAAACGATCCACAATTGACACTGCAAAAAACGCCGGGCTTTCCGCCCGGTGTGTTTGCAATAATCCCTTAAAAATCAATGAGTTTTTGTTTAATCCGTTCTTTCTTGTTTAATAAAATACTTTTGAACAAAACGGGAACGTATTGTTGACTTTTCAGCTCTCCGAGGCTAGCCTTTTCTTGCCTAGAGTAGAGCAAGAGCGGGCTGCGACCTCATCCCGCTTCAGGCATTGGAAGCCAGGGCCAAACGTTGGATGCGCAGCGTCCACGTTTCTCCCTGGCCCCATTATCGTCCGCCCTGTTCCCCTCTGCTTCCACATCCTTTCTCCTCGCCTTCCGCCCCATTTCCACTCTGCATGCCATGCCTGGCCGCCGCTCAAAGAAATGTCCCAAGGCCCGTTTCTTCGCCCTGTATATCCTTTGCCCGCTGGCTCTCTGGACCAGCTTTTGGGCCTATTTTCCCCAGCACCTCCGGGAAACGATCCAGCTATGGGCCGAAAACGAACGGAACCGGGGCCATGTCGTTTCCTTTGAACCCGGCCATGCCTCGGGATGGCCGTTCGCCGTCCGGATCCCCCTGAAAAACCTCCATTGGCAGGACGGCAAAGGCCATCAGATCGACGCCCCGGAAGCGTCGGTGTCCCTTCATCCGTGGTCGTGGCGCACCCTGAATGTCTTGGCGGCGAACGCCGGCGGCCAATGGAGCGGCGCGGCTTTTGCGATCCGCAAAGCCTCCGTGACGGTCCACACGCCCTTGTGGCCGCCCAAGAGCCACGCCGAAGCGGGCCTGACCTTCTCGGCCTCTCTGAACGGTATCGAATTGAAGACGCCCTCTCTCATGCCGTTGGGCAAAACCGTCGAAAGCCTCTCTCTCTCGTTCCGCGTCATGGGCCCTCTGCCCGATCCGGTTAACAAGAAAACGCTAGCGGCATGGAACAACAAGAACGGCATCGTAGAGTGCGACGCTTTTGAGGCCGTCTGGGGACCGTTAACGGTCGCGATGAAAGGCACGGTAGCCCTGACCGGCAATCTCCAGCCCGAAGGCGCGTTTGCGGGACGGATCGCGGGCCTCGAAAAAGCCCTGGATGCGTTTGCGGAGGCCACATGTATCGGCAAGCCCGAAGCCGCGCTGGCTTCTTCGTTTCTCAAGCAAACGGCTCAAACACCCGCAGCATCGGACGAATCCGGTCTGGATACCCCGATCACCATCCAGTCCGGCGGCCTCTTCATCGGCCCCGCGCGCGTATTAACCTTACCCCCTATTGACTGGCCACAATAATAACAAAATGACCGTTTACCGAATGCCATGAGAATGACATAGGCGTTTGTGACAAAGCTTTTTTATTGAAGGCACGGTGAATTTGGAAAGCTGTTTCTTTTTCCGCTCAGAGGTTGCTTATGAAGTATTCCACCCTTCTTCTATTATCTTTTCCCATCATTGTTATGGCCGAACCGGTTTCCGTTCAGGCAGAGCCCATTTCCAACACATTTTGCGGGCACACAAGCATGCGGATATGCGGCATAACTTTCACGGCACAGCCCGGCCCCATCGGCACTCTGTTGACTTTTCATTTGCCGGAAAAATACGTCATCCGCACAGCCACCGTTCAGTGTATCGGCGATCATGGCCGCGCTTATTATAAACTGCTAAACGATGACGTTACGTCTTGCGCTTTACGCACATGCCGGCCCGGAGCGGTTACGTTATGCAATACTTCTTGCGATATCCCCGTTGAATCCCATATCGGCGATGTCGTAGAAACGAAGATACCTCCTGAAATTCTTATCGCTTCAGCCGCGTCTTCCCAACCCGGGTTTTCATCCGAATGCCGCCTCGTCAACGGCATCGAGCGCTATCAGGTTACCGGCACATCCGGCGTTTCTTGCAACGCTTTCCCATGTCAACCGGCAACGCTAACCATCTGCGGAGAGGCCGTTGCGATCCCCACGGCGTCGGAAATGGGCGCCGTCCTTCAGGCCGTGACAAATAACAACCAGCCCGTCACTGTCCAGTGCATTGGATCCGGCGGCAACCGCCCAACCTATCAAATTACGGACAGTTCAGCCGTTACGTGCGAAGAGTAAAACCCCGCAAAATCATCCTTCTAAAAGCCCTTTCTTTCCTGTATTGTCCCGGCCTTTTAGGAGAGAAACGGTGAAAACATTAGGCATATTGGGTTTGGGCGCCTTCGGCCAGCTGATGGCCCGGCACCTGGCTTCGCACGTCAAGCTCATGGCTTACGATCCGGCGAAACAGGCCGAGTCTTACGCGCGCCAGCACGGCATTGACTTCGTCTCGCTGGAAGAAGCCACGCGCGCCGATATCGTGGTCATCGCGACGCCAATCGATAAAATTCGCGGCGTGGTGGATGCGATCAAGCCGCACCTGAAACCGGGCGCCATCGTTCTCGACGTGGCTTCGGTCAAGGTCTATCCCGCCAGATTTATGGAAAGCCTGCCGGATTACGTCGATATCGTCTGCACGCATCCCCTCTTCGGGCCTCAAAGCGCGCGCAACGGCATCACGGGCCTGAAAATCGCGGTCTGTCCCATTCGAGGCAGCGGCGTGACGAAGATTGTGGAATTCTTCCGCGCCAAACTTGGCCTTCAGGTCATTATGACGACGCCCGAAGAGCACGACCGCGAAGTGGCGGCCGTTCAGGGCCTGACTCACATGATCGCCAAGGTTCTGGTGGACATGGAACCCCTGCCCAAAAAAATGACGACGGTCAGCTTCGATTTGCTTATGGCGGCGGTCGAGCTTGTGCGCTACGACTCCATGGAACTCTTCCTTGCCATCGAACGCGACAACCCCTTCTCGGCGGAATTGCGGCACAAGTTTTTCGCTAAAGGCAAGGAACTGCGCGATTTCCTTGAGTCTCAGGAGACGGCGTCAAAATAAGCGCGTGATTATCGCCGCCCGGCTTTCAACGGCACGGCATACCCCCCCAGGGGGGAAAGGTGCTTAAGGCGGCTGCCAAGCATCGCGCGCAGACGCGACAGGCGCGTATCGTTCCGGCCCACATAGCCGTCAACCTCGACAAAGAACGACGTAAGCGCCGAACCGCCGCGGCCCATTGTCTGGGCCAGCATCTGGCGAACCTTATACCCGGCCTTGCCGAGCAAGCGACGCATCTCCGCTTCGGGCACATGCACGCATTGCAGAACCAGAAAGCTGCGGTCGTCGCCCGTCAGTTCGGGATACAGCTTACCGATCACAAGTCCCGTGGGCAGCGACCGGCGCACGTTCGACCGACCGGGCTTCAGGTTCTCGAAAGGCATCGTGGCGAAGACGGTCAAAACGTTCGACCTGTCGCCCGCCAGCAAAGGCCACCATGAATCTTTCTCGCTGACCGCAGGCGGCGGCACGACGGCCATCGTGGCCTTGTTCACTTGCACGGCTTTGATGGCCGCCAGGGCCGAAGAATACTCGATCAGCGGCGTAAAGGCCCCGAAATGGTCCCGGGCCGTGTCCCAAAGGCCATGGCCTTTATCGGGTGAATAAACGGCGACCTTGAACGTTCCTTCAAGGAGCGTAAACGCGGAAATCATTTCGCGCCAAAGACGCACCACAAGGCCTTCGGGCAGTTTGCCTTGTGGACGGCCCATAATCGTCCGCAGCATCTGCGCTTCGCGGCCGGGGCGAATGTAAATATGCTGTTTGCCTTTGTGCTTGCGGATTCTGTCGATGATCTCGGCACGGTCGAGCAAAATATTGTGCAGGGCAATATCGATCCTGTCGATCTGCGCGCGCAGGTCGGCAAGGGCCTGTTTATCGGGATTTACGGCAAGGTGTTTTACAACCATAGGATGAGCCTTCAAATTAGTCTTTACAACCAGTTAGCAGCGTAACTTACAGCAATTTCTTCAAAAAGCCAAACGGCTTTGTTAAGTCTATGTATATCCTTCTTTTCGCGTGGGAATAGGCCCCGAAGGTATCGGAAAGGGCAAGGGCAGGACAAGCCTGCGGGGCGTCGCGCGGGATTTGGTTAACAGAGGCGCATAAATCTGCTTTCCGGCCTCCATAAGCAGCAACCCGCCGAAGCCGGGAAACACTATAGCCGCATATTTCTCCACCACGTCCGCCAACGCCAGCGGCAACCGGGCCTGCGAGGGCGGCATGTAAAGCGCGCGCCAGAAACGCTCGACAAGAAATCCGCCTTCGCGCAGCGCTCCCTTCAACTGCGAGGGCGAATAAGGGCGTCCGGTTCCGAAAGGCGTGCTGTCGCTATGCGCCCAGAATCCGCGCCGGTTGGGAACGATAACAAGCATGCGCCCGTTGCCCTTCAGGATGCGCCACACCTCGCGCAGAAGAGCCTCGGCGTCGGCGGCCATCTCAAGCGCATGCACAAGAATGACGCGGTCGACCGATTCATCCGGCAACGGCAGGTCCGTCATGCTCGCAAGACAGGAAACGTTCGGCCCTTCACGCGGCCAATAAGCCACGCCCTGCTCGCCCGGCATCATGGCCAGCAATCGTGCGGCCTCGCCCTGCCACGGCCTGAGCAAGGGGGTTCCGTAGCCGATGGCCAAAAGGTTCTCTCCCCTGACATCAGGCCATATCTGGCGCAGGCGACCGCGCAGAAGACGCCGGACGCTCTGCCCCAGAGGATTAACGTAAAACTCCCGTAAGTCGACGACGTCGATGGTCATTCGGAAGGTCCGGCATAAAAAGATGAAAAAGACGGAAACATAAAACCCCATTCTTCACGTTTTGTTAAGGCCTGAAAGGACTTTGAATCGCTTCAAAAGACCTATTAACCTCATGTTAGCATGATTTCGGCACTCTCGGGGGTATGGGATTTACGGTCGAACTTCTTCCGGCCTTTGCCGATAACTATATCTATCTGGTCAGCGATATCGCCCTTGGCCTCGCCATGGCCGTCGACCCGGGCGATGCCGACGTGGTTCTCCGGACGCTACAGAAAAAAGACCTCCATCTGGCCCTGATTCTCAACACCCACCACCACAGCGATCACGCGGGCGGAAACGCCAGACTTCAGCATGAATACGGGGCGCCCATTATCGCCTCAAGCAAGGAAAGACACCGCATTGAAAACCTGTCCCGGGGCGTCGAAAAAGGCGATATAGTCAGCTTCTCCGACCTGCGCGGACAGGTCATCGAAACGCCCGGCCACACCTCGGGCCATGTGTCGTATTATTTTCCGTCCATCAAGGCTCTGTTTAGCGGCGATACTCTTTTCTCGCTCGGCTGCGGCCGTTTGTTCGAAGGCTCGGCGGCGGAGTTGTGGGATTCGCTTTGCGCTCTTCGCAACCTACCCGACGACACGTTGGTCTATTGCGGGCACGAGAATTCCGAAAAAAACGCCAGATTCGCCATGATGCTTGATAAGGACAACGCCGAACTCAAGTTGCGGGTCAACGAAATAACCGAACGGCGGCGCGAAGGCAAACCGACGCTACCCGCTTCTCTTGGTTTTGAAAAAAAGACCAACCCGTTCCTGCGCGTGGATTGTCCCGATTTTCAGCAAACGCTAAGCAAGAACGGCTTTCCCGTCGACGGCGCGGACCCCGCCGCCATCTTCGGCGCTCTCCGCGCCGCAAAAGACCGTTTTACGGGTTAACTCGCCTCTGATCAGGGATGCTCGACGCACATCGTGATGCCCATGCCTCCGCCGATGCAAAGCGTGGCCAGGCCGCGTTTCGCGTCCTGTTTCTGCATCTCATATAATAGCGTCACCAGAATACGTGCGCCCGAAGCGCCGATAGGATGGCCAAGCGCAATCGCGCCGCCATTAACGTTAATCTTCGTGGTATCCCATCCCAAATCCCTGTTCACGGCGATCGACTGAACCGCGAAAGCCTCGTTAGCCTCGATCAGATCAAGTTGGCTCATTTGCCACCCCGCCTTACTTAGCGCCAGACGCGTTGCCGGAACAGGCCCGATACCCATGATGGATGGATCGACGCCAGCAGTGCCCCACGACACAATCCTCGCCAACGGAATCACGCCGCGCCGCGCCGCTTCGTCTTCACTCATAACAACCACCGCCGCTGCGCCGTCGTTGATGCCCGACGCGTTGCCGGCCGTCACTGTGCCATCCTTTTTAAACGCAGGTTTCAGTTTCGCGAGATCGTCGAGCTTCGCTCCAAAACGGGGAAACTCGTCCTGCTCCACCGTCACGTCGCCCTTGCGTCCCTTGATGACGATGGGGACGATCTCATCCTTGAACTTGCCCGCCTTGATCGCGGCTTCGGCCTTTTGTTGCGACGCCAGGGCGAACTCGTCCTGCGCGGCGCGCGTAATGGCGTACTTCCCGGCCACATTTTCTGCGGTAACGCCCATATGATATTTGTTAAAAACGTCGGACAATCCGTCGCTAATCATGGTGTCGATCAACTCGCCGTTGCCCATGCGTACGCCGTTTCGCAGATGAATGGCGTGAGTCGATAAGCTCATGCTCTCCATGCCGCCTGCAACGACGATTTTCTGTTCGCCCGTTTTGATCGCCATATAGGCGTTGGCAACCGCGCGCAAACCCGATCCGCAAATCTGATTGACGGCATAAGCTGTTTTATCGACCGGCACACCGGCCGCCATGGCGGCTTGACGCGCGGGCCCCATGCCCTGCGCCGCCGCAAGAATTTGCCCCATAACAACCTCATCCACGTCCTCGGGATTGGTCTTGGCGCGCAAAAGCGCGGCCTTGACGACTTCGCCGCCCAAAGCATGGGCGGGAACACTGCTCAAAGCGCCATTGAACGAACCGATCGCGGTGCGCGCCGCTCCGGCAATAACAACATTCGTCGACATGAAAGACTCCCGAGTGAGAGTAAAAAGGAAGGAACCGGGGCAGAGTTTATGATGGCAATGCCTTTAAATCAAGTTAAGGCGCCGGAAATGGCCGCTTTTGTTGCCTTTAAAAAGCCATAACATAGAAGGGTTTAAATCTTTTTGCTTCTCCCGGGATCTTTTCTGATTCGATACAATTTAAAGCGTTTCCAGCCACCTCGGCAGGGAAAAGAAAGACCGGAAAACAGTTTATTGAATTCCCGGGAAATCAAACACAACGGGCGTGCATGTTCCCTTTCTAATCACCTTCAGGATAGCGTCGAAAACAGCGCCCTCCTTGATGCCATTTTTTTCCAGATACACTTTCCCGGGAGGTGTTCCTCCAGGAAGAGTATAAAGGAAACTTTTCCCCTTCCATTTCACATGAGGCTCATCGATTGAAACTTTCGGCATAAAAGAAAACTTGACCCAATAGGCGTCTGTTGAATCAAGGCGACCAGCGTTCGGTATTTGATCGATCGATACAATCGTGGCTTTGCCGGGATACTCGGTATAGGCACAAGGCCCCCCGACCATTTTACCGGGCGGATCGCTCACGATTGTCTCATCCGCATACGGCTTGCCAGTCGGTTCCCCCGCGCTCATGCCATGTACCGTATATGGCAAGAGTGAAACGACCAGAAGCACCGCCAGAAAAACACGCATGTTCCCCTCACATTCTCGGCAGTTGAACGACGAAGCGCGCGCCGGCGGTCCGGCCCCGGGAATCCTTGCGGTTTTCGGCCCAAATCCGCCCGTGGTGCGCCTCGACGATTTGCTTGGAAATGCTAAGGCCAAGGCCGGAGTGAATGCCGAATTTTTCCGTCTTGGGCCGCTCGCTGTAGAAACGGTCGAAAATGGCTTCAAGCTTGTTTTCGGGAATGCCCGGCCCCTCGTCGTCGACGGTGATGACCGCGTTGTCGCCATCCTGCGCCAACGCGACAACCACCTGCCCGCCGGGAGGCGAAAAGGACAGCGCGTTGGCGATGAGATTCTGAACCACCTGGACAAGACGCACTTCCGCGCCCTCGACCATCAACGGCTGCAAGGGCAGCGGCAACAAGACGACTTTCACATTTCCTTCCGGCTCTTCGCCGTCAAGCGCATCAGGCGCTTCGTAAAAACCGGCCAACGCAGCCAGCATTTGATTCACATCGACGGGCTCCGCCTCGGCGCGGCCAAGTTCGGCGTCAAGGCGCGACGCGTTGGAAATGTCGCTGATCAGGCGGTCGAGCCTGTCGACGTCGTCGCGAATGACGAGCATCAGGCGTCGCTGCATGGCCGGATCCTGCACACGCTCAGCCGTTTCAACGGCGCTGCGCAGCGACGTAAGCGGATTCTTGATCTCGTGCGCCACGTCGGCGGCAAAGTTTTCGATTGCACCTATTCGTTTAGCCAGCGCCGCCGTCATATCCCTTAAGGCAAGCGACAAATCGCCGATTTCGTCCCGGCGCGCACCCAGATCGGGAATGGCCCCGGGGTTAAGCAGACTGGCCGTACCGGCCAGACCCATAATTTTCTTCTGGCCTTGCCGCACGCTTTCGGCTGCCAGCGCGAGCAACCGGATAGGCCGCGCAATCGCCCGCGCAAGATAAAGCGACAACAAAACGGTAATCAATAACGTAAAGCCGAATATCTGAAGAATGTTCAGGCGCACTTCGCGCATGGCGGCGCTGACCTTTGTGTCCGGGCGCGACAGCATAATGGCGCCCAAAACCTGCTTGTAGCGCTGCACCGGCACGGCCACCGCCAAAAGCAGCCCGCCCTTCGGCATCCGCCAGACCTGCGTCGCGGGATCGCCTTCCAGCGCTTTCTTCACGATTTCGTACTGATCGCCGCGCTGGATCTGCTCTTCCTGATACGCCGGAAACTGCCGGCGCTCCAATAACCGGTCGATCGAATCGAAAGGTCCCATCGCGAGCCGCGTGAGCCAGAACGGCTTTTCGGGAGGCGGCAGTTCCTGAGTCTGAATTTTGCCGCTGTGCTCCAGAAGAATCCGGCTGTCCGCCAGAAGCGTATCGTCGAGATCGAAAAGACGCGTGCGCGTTTCCGTCGCTTCAACCAGACGCCGGATCATCAGCCGCGCCAGAAGCGGCGAAAGGATGTTCCTTTCCTCCTCGTCGATCACCACCGCGCCCTCGCCGAGCGCGCTGGCGGACAGGCGCGCCTGGAGCAAAAGAGCATTGAGCTCTGAAGCGATCAGTCTTTCCTGATAATGTCCCATGTAAAGCAGGCTGCCCACCAGAATGGCAAGCGCCAGAACGTTGACGGCCAGAATGCGAAGCGTAAGCGGCGAAAAACGCCCCTGCGCCCAGACAGGCAAATCCGGGCGGCGCCCCTCCTGCCGCCAAAGCCACCAGCCGCGTTTGCGTTTTACCAAGCGCTCCTCAATCTTCCTTATACCGGTAGCCGACGCCGTAAAGCGTTTCGATCTGGCCGAAATCCGTATCGACGGCCCGGAACTTCTTCCGCATCCGCTTGATGTGGCTGTCGATGGTGCGGTCATCGACGTAGATGGATTCGCCGTATGCGGCGTCCATCAATTGATCGCGGCTTTTCACATGCCCGATTCGCTGCGCCAAGGCTTTCACAAGAAGAAATTCGGTTACGGTCAGATCGACCGTTTTTCCTTTCCATGTGCATAGATGGCGCGCGCCATCCAGCACAAGATCGCCGCGCGTCAGAACGCTGGCCGGATCCGCGCCCGCGGGCTGCTGACGCAATTGTTCGCGGCGCAAAAGCGCGCGAATGCGCTCCATCAACAAACGCTGGGAAAACGGCTTGGTAATGTAATCGTCCGCGCCCATGCGCAAGCCCATGATCTCGTCCACCTCTTCGTCCTTGGAGGTCAGAAAGATCACCGGCATGTTGGCCGTTGCGGCGTTTTGCTTCAGGCGCTGCAAAAGCTCCATGCCGTTCAGGCGCGGCATTTTGATATCGAGGACAGCCAGATCGGCCGGGCGTTGCATGATGCCCCGTTGGGCCTCATCGCCGTCCGTATAGGTCCGCACCTCAAACCCTTCGGCCTCCAAAGCCATGCTGACTGAGGTCAGAATATTGCGGTCATCATCGACCAGAACGATTGTCTGCGGCACGCGAAAAACTCCCTTGGAAGTTTAAGATCTTTAAGGGCTAAAGCCGAACTATGGCACAAAAAGGCCCAAAATGTGAACGGACAACGCAATTGTTCCATAATCCTTAATATTTTCGCGTTTTCCGCTTTACCTGCCCCAACTTCCTGGATTATACATGGCCGCCATCATTGATAAGCCGATATATGCGAGGCACAGATGGCCCAATTCCCTCAAGCTTTAACTTTTGATGACGTTCTGCTGGTCCCGGCGGCCTCCGGCGTTTTGCCGTCCGAGGTCAACACATCCACCCGCCTGACCAAAAATATAACGCTCGGCATCCCCCTCCTCTCCGCCGCCATGGATACGGTCACCGAAGCCAATCTGGCCATCGCCCTCGCCCAAGCCGGAGGCATCGGCGTCATCCACCGCAACCTGCCCCCTGCCAAGCAGGCCGAAGAAGTCCGCAAGGTCAAGCGCTTTGAGTCCGGTATGGTTATGAACCCCATCACCATCACACCGGACGCGCCTTTGGCCAGCGCGCTGCGCCTTATGGCGGATTATCATATTTCAGGCATTCCCGTCGTCGAACAGCCATCCGGTAAGCTGGTCGGCATTCTGACGAACCGTGACGTGCGTTTTGCCAGTAACATGCAACAGCCCGTTTCGGAACTGATGACGAAGGACAATCTGGTCACCGTCCGCGCCAACGTGAATCGCGAAGACGCCAAGCTTCTTCTTCACAAACACCGCATCGAAAAACTGCTGGTCGTCGACGATGCCTATCGCTGCATCGGCTTGCTGACGGTAAAAGACATCGAAAAAGCGCGCCTTCATCCCAACGCCTGCAAAGACGACAAGGGACGCCTGCGCGCCGCCGCCGCCGTCGGCACCGGCAACGACGGCCTTGAACGCGCCGAGGCGCTGATCGAAGCGGGCGCGGACATGATCGTCGTCGACACGGCGCACGGCCATTCCTCGCGTGTTCTGGAACAGGTGACGCAAGTTCGCAAACTTTCGAACAGCACCCAGATCGCGGCTGGCAATATCGCCACAGCCGATGGCGCGAAAGCGCTTATCAATGCGGGCGCGGATGCCGTCAAGGTCGGCATCGGCCCCGGAACGATCTGCACAACGCGCATGGTCGCCGGCGTCGGCGTGCCGCAATTGACGGCCATCATGGAGGCCGCCTCGGTTTGCCATAAACAAAACATTCCGGTCATTGCGGATGGCGGGATCAAGTATTCCGGCGAAATCGCCAAGGCCATCGCGGCCGGGGCCGATTGCGTCATGCTGGGGGCGCTTTTTGCGGGCACGGACGAAGCGCCCGGCGATGTCGTGCTGTATCAAGGACGCTCGTATAAAAGCTATCGCGGCATGGGGAGCCTCGGCGCGATGGCGGCCGGTTCAGCCGACCGCTATTTCCAAAAGGCCGACATGGACAATCCCGGCAAGCTCGTGCCGGAAGGCGTCGAAGGCCGCGTGCCTTACAAAGGCCCCGTGTCTCAGATTATCCACCAACTCGTGGGCGGCCTGCGCGCGGCTATGGGCTACACCGGCTCAGCCACTATCGCGGACTTGCAGAAAAATACCTCGTTCGTCCGCATCACGAACGCAGGTCTGCGCGAAAGCCATGTCCACGATGTTCAGATCACGGCGGAATCGCCGAACTACTGGCGGGAAAGTTAGACTCCAAATTCATTTACTGGATGGCGTTCCGCGTCAAGGCTACGGCAATGGCGCACTCCTTCTTTTCTTTAGCACACAAGTATACATCGGATGCAGGACCCTGAGGGAGTCCGGATCGGGCTCGAACGGAAGCACATTTTCTTGCTTACATGCCTTGAACACAGCTTCCAGGCTCCGGCGCTTTTCCGGAGTCAGCTGGGCGGCTCTGGCAAAGCTTTCCGGCGATAAATACCCAAAAACGATGTCGGTCAGATCGACCGCGGCCTCAACATCGAAACCGGCTTTATCCGCCAAAACGATCAGGCTTTCGCCCGAAAGATAATGCATGTTCGAGAACCCTTCGTGCGCAGCGCACTCGGCGAACAACGTTTTGTAGTCCTCCGCCATTTTCGATTCCTTGAGAACGCCGTCATTGAGAATAACGAGGACCGCGCCGTCTTTCAGCACGTTATGGATTTGTTTGAGCGCCAGAAGCTGATCGTCCTTTCCGATAAAGGGCAGAACGAAACGAAGGATACCGGCATGGAAAGCCTTCGGGTCAAAAGGCACATCCAATAAATCACCCCGGACCGGCTGGACGCCGGACGCTTTTTCTTTCATTTTCCGCAAGGCCGCGCCATCGACCTCAATGCCGATCGGAAGAACGCGACGATCCTCCGGCTGTCCTAGTTGCGAAACGACGGTCTGGATAACATGGCCATCTCCGCAGCCAAAATCGGCGATCACGCATTCTCTGTCCGGGAGCGCGTTCGCGATCTGCTGCGTGAAAATGTAGTTGATAAAACCGGGGTCTCTATAACTGTCGATTGGCTCGCCGAAAAAAATGGCGTTGCGCCAATAATTCAGTCTGCCGGACGGCGCGTTGTAAAGCTCGGAATAGGCCCGGGTAACCCATTTAAAATCGACGGACATATTATTTCCCTTTATATTGAACGAAGTATAGCCTTTCGCCGGACGCCCTGCATTAGTTTCATCAATGCGGACAGAACGGCTTCATAGGAAGTTAACCAAAAACCGGGGAACCCATTAAACGTAAAAAACTGCCTTCCTGTGAAAACCGCTTCTTGCTATCCGGCCTCCGTTAACTTCCTATAAAATGGCTCTGCGTAACGTGGGTATCTGCCGCAATACTTCCTCAACCCCAAGCGTCGCAAGCGGATTGCCTTGCAACCATGTCGCTTTCGGCCCGCGCGGCACGGACCATTGCGGATCGACGCGTTCCGACATTAACGCCAGCGTTTTCGCCCCCACGGCGGCAGCCAGATGCGTCGGGCCCGTATCGTTGCCGATCACCCATTCCGCGCGGCGCGCCAAAGCGGCAACCTGCGGCAGGGACGTTTGGCCGGATAAATCGGCAACATGCGGCGCTTTTTGGACGATTTCCCTTATCGCGGCCCTGTCGTGCGCGGTGCCGACAGCCACGCTTTCGATGCCCTTTTCTCTTAACGCCGCCGCCAGGGCCGCGTAATGGGCCGCTGGCCAGCGTTTATAGGTCCTTCCCGGCGCGCAACCGGGAATGAGCAACGCAAAGCGTTCGGGCAACGTGAACTGATTTAAGGACGCATCAAGCCATGAAAGATCAATGGCTTCGGCGATTTTTATCCCTGCGCGCTTTAATTGTGCGGCAACGAAGTCCGTGAAATGCATGTCTTTTTCCGGCGGCCAGAGACGCGGATGCGAACAGCCCCCTGCCGCGCCCGACCATTCCGGTTTGCCCGACAGGTAAAACAACACGCTTTGGCGGCATTTTCCCTGCAAATCGTAAACCCGCGCGGGTGCGAAAGCGCGAACGGTTCTTGCCAGCTTCAGCCACGCATCGACCCGCCAGCCGGGCGCGCGGGGATCGATGAAAACGTGATCGAACCACGGCATCTGTTTCGCAAAACCCGCGAAGGCAGGCATGGTTAACAGGGCAATCTCGGCGTCGGGATGCGCGTCGCGGATCGATTGAAACGCCTGAAAACAAAGAACAAGATCGCCCAGCGCGCCGAGACGGATGACAAGGATGCGTTCAGGCATCAAGCCCCCTCGCGCATCAGCTCGTCATAAACCGACAGGGTCAGGCTAATCATTTTTTGCTTGTCGAAATTTTCGCGGGCTCGTTTCATTGATTGTTTCGAGATCATCGAAATGTCCTCTTTCGAGCCGTTTAAAACCCTCAAAAGAGCCTCTTTCCACGCTTCCGGACGGTCAAAAGACGCCAAAAAACCCGTTTTTCCGTGCACAACGGTCTCTTTAAGTGCCCCCAAATCGCTTCCGATGACCGGAATTCCCATCGCCATGGCCTCGACCGGCACGCGCCCGAACCCCTCCGGTACCTGCGAGGGCACGACCGCTACGCTCGCCAGACTGTAGGCCGCTGGCATATCCGCGCAATGCGGCACAAGCCGGACACGGTCTTGCAGATTTTCCGTGCGTATCATGTCCTCCAGCTCGCGGCGGTAGCCTTCCCTCCCCTGATCGTCGCCGACGAGAACGGCCACAACCTGCGGGACGCTCTCCGGCAACAGGGCCATGACTTTGAGCAGCAACCTATGCCCCTTGATGGGGCTCAGCCTGGCTGGCATCAGCACCACGCGCTGCTCGGCGCTAATATGCCAGGCGTCGCGCAAGGCAGCGCGGCGGTCTTCGGTAACATTTTCAGGCTCAAATTGGGTCAAATCGATGCCGCGCGGAATAACCCGTATTTTTTCCGCGCCGATGCCATAGGATTCCCGAATATACCCGGCGATGAATTCCGAAATCGCAATGATACGATCCGCGCGCGCCATAACGCGGTTATAGAACTTCTTGAACTCGCTCGAATACTTATAGGCCGCATGGAACGTCGAGACAAAACGGCAAGGCACCATCTGAACGGCCAGCCACACGCTCCATGCGGGCGCGCGGCTGCGCACATGCGCGATGTCCACCTTATGCTCGCGGATGAAACGCGCCAGCCAGAAGGCGTTTTTCACGATAACGCAAGGGTTCTTGCTGTGTACGTTGCAAAGCGTATGTTTGCCGCCCGCGCGTTCGGCCTCGGCCACACGGTGGCCGCCCGCCGACACAACCAGCGCGCGGTCGCCGCGTTCGACCAGCCCTTTGGCAATATCGACACACGCCTGTTCCGCGCCTCCGGCGCCCAGATTGGGAATAACCTGAAGAATCGTCAGCGTCATGGCTTCGGCCCCTGCGCCTTGCGCGCGACGTCAAGCACCACTTGCGCGGCGCGTTCGGACGGCACAAACGTGCCGTGGCCAAGCCAGCCCGCGATGGAGGCCAGTTCGGATTCCTGACGCTGGCGCGCGGCGGGATCGATCAGCAGCGCCTTGACGGCATCCGTCAGGTTTTCGGGCGTGCAATATTCCTGAAGATATTCCGGCATAACCATGCGGTCCTGCATGATGTTGATAAGCGTGGCGTATTTCGCCTTGATCAAATGGCGCACAATGGAGGCCGTCAAGGCGTTTACCTTGTAGGCAATAACGGTGGGCAGCCGCGCCATGGCCAGCTCGACCGATATGGTTCCCGAACACGCCAGCGCCGCCGTCGATGCCGCGAACGCATCGTATTTGTCTTCATCGCCCAAGGTCACCGTGACCGGCGCGGGCCAAGCGTGCACGGCCTTTCGTACGGCCGATTCCACGTTGCTGACGGTCGGCATGGAGATATGGAGGCCCGGATGGCGTTTGGCCAGATTTTCGACTGTCTTTTGAAAAATGGGCATTAAGCGGTTGATTTCGCTCATCCGGCTGCCTGGAAGAACGGTCAGGATTAGGGCGTCTTCGGGTATATCGTGGCGCGCGCGGAACCGGGCGGCATCGCCATCGGCAGCGTGGCTTTCGACGATCGGGTGCCCCACAAACGTGCACGCCAGTCCCTCTTTTGTGAAGTACTGTGGCTCGAACGGCAGGAGCGCCAGCAGATGATCGAGAAATTTTGCGATTTTTTTCGCGCGTTCCGGCCGCCATGCCCAGACCGACGGCGCGACGTAATGGATAAGCGGAATCCCCTTTCCTTTCAGTTTTTTGGCTACGCGAAAGCTGAAATCGGGTGAATCGATGGTGACAAGCGCCGCCGGACGCCGCCGCGCGACTTCGGCGACCGTTTGCCGCATGCGCTTCACGATATGCGGTAAGTGGCGCAGAACCTCGAATAATCCGACGTGCGCCAGCTCGGCCTGCGAAAACAAAAGCTCTAGGCCCTCGGCCTGCATGCGCTCGCCGCCAACGCCGGCAAAGCGAACGTTGCCGTCCGTCAGCTTCCTCAACCCTTGCATCAAACGCGCGCCCAGCAAATCGCCCGAGGCTTCGCCCGCAATAAGGAAAAAAAGAGGAGATTCAGACATGTGAGGAGGCATCCAACGTCAAACCAATAATAAAGATTCCGGCTTCGTCGGCCATTGCCACCGTCTTCTGCCGCTCTACGAGCAGGCTCCGCCCGGCCTGAATCGCCAAACCGCGAAGCCCTGCCTGCTTCATCCTTTCAACCGTATCCGGCCCGGCTGTGGGCAGATCGAAGCGATTGTCCTGTTGGGGCTTCGCCAGCTTGACCAGAACGCCCCCCGGCCCTTCGCGGCGTAAACTTGCGGTGCGTTCGATCAGGACGTCCGTGCCTTCGATGGCCTCGACGCCCAACACCATGCCTTGCTGCACCACGACCGCCTGGCCGATATCCAACCTTCCCAGCGCCTGCGCGATTTCAATGCCACGCTGAATATCCTTTTGCGCCATGTCGTCGGGCGTGGCGGTTGTTAATTCGCCTTCCGGCGTCAGCAGATCGGCGAAGACGTCTTGCGCGCCGATGACGCGCACGCCGCCCTCCTCCTCGATCACCTTGCCAATAGCGCGTAAAAGTCCGTCATCACCCAAACTGGTAATGCCGATTTTCGTGATCACTTTAAGAGCCAGCCAGTCGGGCCTGATTTCCTTCAGCGAAGGACGGCGCACCTTACCGATCATGATAACTTCGGCAACTTTTTGCTCGGCGGCTATTGCCTTGAGTTTCGCGCCCGCGCCCAACGGCAGCCAGGCATGGGGAACGCCCGCCCCAAGATCCCGGTCGGCCTGTCCTTCAAGGCAGAAAACGAAGAATTCCCGCCCCTGTTTCCGGCAAATATCTATCAGGCTGCGCGGCGCGGTTCCACCGCCTGCGATAATGCCGAGTTTGGGAAGCGCTTTCATAATCTCAGGCGTCGCCGCGCGGCTGGCACAGCGCGCGGCCCGTGCGGTCGCGGATGAAGTGGATGACGCTGCCCACCAGCGCGTGATCCTTGTAAAGGTTCGTCACGTCCTCGAGGCGTTCGGCCATCGTGCCTTCGGCTGAAAACAGCATGCGATAGGCGCTGCGTAAGGCGTGGATGTCGTCGCGCCCGAACCCGCGCCTTTCCAGGCCCACGACGTTCAGCCCGGCAAGATGCGCGCGTTCGCCCTTCACCATGCCGTAGGGAATGACGTCGTTTTCAACGCCCGACATGCCGCCGATCATAGCGTGCGCGCCAATGCGCACAAACTGATGCACGGCCGCCAGACCGCCGATGATCGCATAGTCGCCTATTATCACATGCCCGCCCAGCGTGGCGTTGTTGGCCATAATGACGTTGTTGCCGATCTGGCAGTCATGCGCCACGTGCGCCCCCACCATGAAAAGACCGTTGTCGCCGACACGCGTAACCATGCCGCCGCCTTCGGTGCCCGGATTCATGGTCACATATTCGCGGATCTGGTTGTTTTGCCCGATCTCAAGCGTCGAGGCTTCGCCCTTGTACTTTAAATCCTGAGGCTGGTGACCTATCGACGCGAAGGGATAAACCACCGTTCCGTTACCGATGCGGGTCTGGCCATCAATGACAACATGAGACAGGAGCCGGACTCCCTCGCCCAACTGGACTTTCGGACCGACGACACAATATGGACCGACGACAGCGCCTTCGCCGACGCGCGCGGCCTTGTCGACGATGGCTGTGGAATGAATGTCAGTTGTCATTGACGATCGCGCGTTCGGAGTCGGGCACAAGCATGGCGGTATAGGTGGCTTCGGCACACAAGGCATCGTCGACAAAAGCCTCGCCACGGAATTTCCATACGTTGCCGCGGTGGCGTTCTTTTTTCACCTTGATGTGCAGCTGATCGCCCGGCACGACCGGGCGGCGGAACCGCGCGTTGTCGATCGTCATGAAATAAACGATGTGCGTCGCGGCGTCGACGCCTTCAAGCGAATCCACCACGAGCGTTGCCGCCGTTTGCGCCATGGCCTCGATGATCAGGACGCCTGGCATAATGGGGCGAGTTGGGAAATGGCCCTGAAAGAACGGCTCGTTCGCCGTCACGTTCTTGATGCCGGTGCAGCTTTCGGCCTTGACCATGTCGACGACGCGGTCGATCAGCAACATCGGATACCTGTGCGGAATCCTGTCCATAATGCCAATGACATCAATTGTGCCGCCTTCAGCCGATTTCTTCTTTTTTCGTTCCATGACAACAACTCCGTTTCCGCCCCCTCCTGGCACAGGGAGGCGAAATTGCTAGGCCTATTTGTTTAGCCTGAAAAGCCCTGCCTATTCAATACTCTCCAAAGCCCCGCCGGAAGCCTTAATGTCCCGGACCCTTGAACGTGGAGGAAGGCTTTCTCTTTTCATCCGGGGCAACCTTGACGGGCACATGGGGCAAGCTTTGGTTGAGCCGGACAAGGACTTCGTCCGTGATGTCCATTTTCTTGTCGCTCCAAAGGGCCTGTTGTTTGACAATAACGAGATTGGCGCCACGCTCATGGGCGACGGCGCCAACCACCTCCAGCAGATTACGGCGCACCACATTCATCGAATCCGTAAAGGCCTGATCCAAAACCTTGCGGCGCGCCTGGACGTGGCGCTCGACGCTTAAAAAGCGCTGACGTAGCTGTTGCTCCTTCTCGGCAAAGATGTCCGGCTTGACGTTTTCGCGCAGTCTCGCCAGTTCCTGTTCCGCCCGGCGCAGGTCCGTTTCTTCGCCTGAAATTTCGGTTTGGAACTTCGATCGCTGGGCTTCCAGCTGCTGCTGAACGTTCTTGGCCGCCAGCGATTCCTGCAAGATGCGTTGCACGTCGATAATCGCCACAACCGGCGCGGGCAAGTGGACGGATTCTTCTTTCTTCGGCTCTGCCGCTGCGGAAGGTTTTCGAACCGGTTCGACCGCCTGCAAGGATGCGGAAACGGCAAGCAGGCCCGTCAAGGCAATGACGGCAGAAAGGCACGCTTTTAGCACAAAGCCGAAGCGCCGGGAAAAACGGTTTCCTGTCCTTGCCATTTCCGCTTCGCTCTCCAATCAGAATTTCGTTCCAAAACTGAAGTGAATGCGTTCCAGCTTATCGTATCCTTTCTTAAGAACGGGAAAGGCGTAATCCAGACGTACGGGACCGAAGGGCGATTGCCATGTCATGCCAAGGCCCAGGCTGGCCCGGATATTCTCTTCTCTTTTGATGTCGTCGCCCGCCAACGCCTCTTCGTCGTTTTTGCCCAGCGTGCCGGCATCCGCGAAAATATGGCCTTTAAAGCCAAGATCGTCTGGCAGGAATGTCGGCATGGTCAGCTCGATCGCCGCCCGCGTAAACCGGTTGCCGCCCAGCGCGTCGTCAGCGCCGCCCGTCATATCGCGCGGCCCCATGCCGCCATATTCGAACCCGCGCAGGGAGTCGCCGCCAAGGAAGAAACGATCATTGATTTTAACTTTCTGTCCGATTCCCCAAATGTAGCCCGCCTCGCCGGTCGCGCCGAGAACATATTTCTCGACAATTTCGTAATACTGCGTGCCGCCAATCTTCAAGCGGAAAAACTTGCGCGCGCCGCCCAGACCGGCCACATCCGTGTTCAGACGGGTCACAAAACCCATGGTCGGCTCAAGCTTGCTGTCGCGCGTATCGTAGATAAGTTCCTGGCCGACAATCGATGTGACGCTGGTCCCTACCTGGTCGCGGATGAACCGCGAAGCGGTATCCGGCACATTGTTGATGTCGTCCTTGCGCAACGTATAGCTGACCAATTGACGAAGCTCTTCCGACAACGGGTAGCCCATGCGCAGCGTAAAGCCCGTATTGGTTTCGTCGTATGAGCTTTGATCCTGATCGTCGCGCATCACGTGGAAGATGTCGAAACCAGCGTTCAGGTCGCGATCGAGGAAGTAGGGTTCCGTGAAGCTGAGAGAGAACTGCTTCGTAACGCCCGACACTGTCGCGCCCAGACGCGCGTCCTGGCCCCGGCCGAGGAAGTTGCGTTCGCGGACACTGAAATCGCCCAAGGGACCGTCGGTCGTCGAGAAACCGGCGCCGAACGAAATCTCACCGGTCGATTTTTCCTTCACGTCAACCTTAAGGTCGGCCCGGTCGGGCTGTGCGCCGTCGGCAGGGGAAACCTTAACTTCTTCAAAGAAGCCGAGGTCCTTGATGCGCTGTTCCGAACGGTGAATTTTGGTCGTGCTGAACGGATCGCCTTCCGCAAGCTGCATTTCGCGGCGGATGACTTTGTCGATCGTGCGGCTGTTGCCGCTGATGTCGATGCGACCGATATAGACTCGCTGGCCCTGCTTGATCCGGTAAGTCAAATCGACCGTCAGGGTCTCCTTGTGACGGTTAATGTCCGGCGTAATGTCGACAAACGCGTACTGCATGTCGCCCAGCGCGGTCGTCAGCCTGTTGATTGTCTTTTCCGCCGCGTCGGCGCTGTACCAGTCGCCCTCTTTGGTGGTAAGATGCTGTTTAAGCCCCTCTGTATCCAGGCCCTTGATTTCGCTGTCGACGGCGATCTTGCCGAATTTGTAACGCGCCCCTTCCTCGACCGTGAAAGTCAGGAAAAAATCCTCGCGATCAGGGGTAAGTTCCGCCACCGCCGACAGCACGCGGAAATCGATATAGCCCTCGTTCAGGTAAAAACGGCGCAAAAGCTCGCGATCGTAATTCGTGCGATCGGGATCGTAAAAGTCGGAGGTCGAGAAAAAGCGCCACCACGCGCTTTCCTGCGTGTTGATCACGCCGCGCAAGTCGCCGTCGTCATAGTGATCGTTGCCGATGAACTTGATGCGGCGCACCCCTGTGTGTTTGCCTTCCGTGATTTCAAAGACGATATCGACGCGGTTCTGTTCCAGTTTGACCAGTTTCGGATCGACCAGCGCCCCGAAGCGGCCCGAGCGCCGGTAAAGATCCAGAATGCGCTGCATATCCTTTTGCAGGCGCGGCAGCGTGTAAACAAGGCGCGGCTTGAGCTGGACCTCCTTTTCCAGATCTTCCGTCGATATGGCGTCGTTACCCTCAAAAGCGACGCGGTTGACAACCGGGTTTTCGACAACGTTGACGGACAACGTCGAGTCCCCCATGCCGATGCCGATATCGGCGAAAAGGCCGGTGGCATACAGCGCCTTGAGCGAAGCGTCGATGGTTTCGGTCGTCGCCACGTCGCCCCGGGCCAGAGTCAAATAAGATATGATCGTTTCGGGCTCCAGCCGCTGGTTGCCCGTCACCTGAATGTCCTGAATGGGCTGGCCGCTTTCGGCCCCGGAAGGCACCGTCGCGGCGTTCAGCATCGGCACAAAGGCGGGCTGTTGGGCCTGCGCCTGGGCAACGAAAAACGCCAGCGCGCCCGCCGCCAGCAAACCAAAACAACCGCACTTCCCTGCGGCCCTGAAACGGAAAAGAAACGTTCTGATTTTTCTCAAGAGAACAAACCATAAATGTAAGACACAACACGCAGATGCACGAGATCGTTCCACGTCGCAAAGAGCATAAGCATGGCGACCAGAAACAACCCGATCCAGGCGCCGATTTCCTGCGCCCGGTCGCCGAGAGGACGGCTACGTACTTTCTCCGCAGCGTAAAATACCAGATGGCCGCCATCAAGCAAGGGGATGGGGAAAAGATTTACCAGGCCGAGGCTCACGGAAATATGGGCTAAAAAGAGAACAAAGGCGGCGGTGCCTTCCTGCGCGATTTTGCCTGACATTTCAGCGATTCGAAGAGGTCCGCTGAGGCCGTCCGCGTTGCGGACCCCCATAATCATTTGCCAGACGGCTTCCAGCGTCGTAGCCGTCAGGTTCCAGCTTTCCATCACGGCCTGTTGCAAGGCCGCCGGAACCGAAAGCGAGCGAAACTCCATTCCTTCCGAAACGATGCCTAGACGCGCCATTTTGTGCTCTCCGCCAAACCGGTCGGTCATGGGCACAACTTCGGGGGTAGCCCGAATCACCTTGCGCGCGCCGCCGCGCTCAAGCGCAATGTCGACCGGCGTGCCGGTGTTCAACATGATGACGCGTTTAATGTCCTCGAAGCTGTCCGTGGTTTCGCCGCCGATGCTCAGAACCCTGTCGCCGGGCACGATGCCCGCCTTCATGGCCGCGCTGTTTTCCTGAACCTCGTTCACGACGGGCGGCGTGTATGGCTGGCCGTTGAACAAAAACAGCAAAGCCAAAACGAGGATGGCAAAAATATAATTTGCGGCGGGACCCGCCGCGACAATGGCGAAGCGTTTGCCGACCGGCTGATGATAGAAGGCGACTTTCTTTTCGTCTTCCGTCATCGTTTTGACTTTTTCATCCGGCCGGGCGCTCGATGGGTCACTGTCGCCGAACATCTTGACATAGCCGCCCAGGGGCAGCCATGCCACCTTCCAGCGCGTGCCGCGCTTGTCCTCGCGCCCCCAAAGCTCATGGCCGAAACCGATGGAGAAACTCTCGACGCGCACGCCGCTTAAACGGGCAATCCAGAAATGACCGAATTCGTGCACAAACACCACGATGCCGAGCACAACCAGAAAGGGAATCGCGTAGTGAAGCACACTGGATGAAAAGGCCAAGAAAGGTTCCATTTTTCCGTTCCCGTTAAGAAGCCGACAGGCGCTGCACCTGCTCCTCGGCATAGCGTCGCGCCGCGTTATCGGCTTCCCGCAACACCTCGAGGTCTGTGAGGGGCGCGACGGGACCGTGGTTTAGCGTTCTTTCATTGACCGTTTCAATGTCAAGAAACTTGATCCGCTTGTCAAGAAACGCCTGCACCGCGACTTCGTTCGCCGCGTTAAGAAGCGCGGGCGCCGTGCCGCCCAGCTTCATGGCTTCGCGGCCAAGGCGCAACGCCGGAAACTTCACGGGATCGGGGCTTTCAAACGTCAGTTGCCCCAGCTTGGCCAGGTCCAGTTTGGCAGCGGGCGTTTCCATGCGCTCCGGCCAGGCCAGCGTATAGCCGATGGGCGTGCGCATATCGGGCGAGCCGAGTTGCGCGAGGATGGAGCCGTCCGCGTATTCGACCATGCTGTGAACGACCGACTGCGGATGCACGACGACGTCGATCTTTTCGTCGGGCATCTGGAAAAGGAAATGCGCCTCGATGACTTCCAGCGCCTTGTTCATGAGCGTCGCGCTGTCGATGGAGATTTTCGATCCCATGCTCCAGACGGGATGCTTGATCGCCTGTTCCGGAGTCATGGTTGCCATCTTTTCACGGCTCAGCGTGCGAAACGGACCGCCGGAGGCTGTTAAAATCAAACGCGAAATGGCCTCGCGCTTATCAAAGTCGAAGACCTGCCAGATCGCGTTGTGTTCGCTGTCCACAGGCAAAAGCTGCGCCCCCGCCTCGGCCACAAGCTTCATCATCAGGGGCCCGGCGCACACGAGCGTTTCCTTGTTGGCAAACGCGACGATGGCCCCCCGGTGCGCCGCCGCCAGCGTCCCCGGCAATCCGGCCGCGCCCACGATGGCCACCATGACCCAGTCGCTTTCCATTTCCGCCGCTGCCGCCACGGCATCGGCGCCCGCAGCCACGTTAATGCGCGATCCGTTCAGAGCCGTCTTCAGGCTTTCATATTTGGTTTCGTCGGCGATAACGGCCACTTCGGGACGCAGCCGCCGGGCCTGTTCCGCCAGTTTTTCGACGTTGTTGCGGGCCGTCAGGGCCACGACCTCGTATTTTTCAGGCGCGCGCAGAATGAGGTCGATGGTCTGGCAACCCACGGAACCCGTCGAACCGAGAATGGTCACGCGCCGCCGCTGATTAATGGCAAGCGGCAATCTCTTTTTCGCCTTTACGGAGACCATGCTCATGTCAGACCCCTATTAAATACAAAAGGACAAAAAAGACGGCTGCAAACAACAGTCCATCAATGCGATCCAAAACCCCGCCGTGTCCGGGGATCAAACGGCCGCTATCCTTTACACTCATTTGGCGCTTCACATAGGACTCGAACAAGTCCCCCAGCTGCGCCACAACCGCCAGCACCAGGGCCAGCTTGACAGCTCCCCACGTCTGGGTTGAGCCGAATCCGGTTGCGACACCATAACCAAAGAGTGCCGCAAAAGCCATGCCGCCAAAGAGACCCGCCCAAGTCTTTTTGGGGCTTATTTCAGGAGCGAGCCTGGGCCCCCCGATTAACTGACCGGCCAAATAAGCGCCGATATCCGTCACCCACACGGTCAAAAAAAGGAAATAGGCATGTTTCATGCCCATGAAACGCGCCCATAACAACGCTATGCCGCCGATGCCAATGTAAAGAAGGCCCATCAGCACCCATCCGGCGGTTTTTTTCTTGTCGGAGACGGCAACGCCATAAAGAACCGCAAACAACAGCAATTCAAACAAAAGGCATATAATTATACGCGTTGCCATCCGGGCGTGACTGGCGCCCAAAAAATCAAACACGCTGGCCGAACCCAACAACCAGACGACAAATCCAAGCCCAAAGGTAGCCAGAAGCACGCTATGCGCCGTTATGATAACGCCAGGAGAGGCGGAGGGACTGACCACCTTCAGCCACTCATGCATGGCGAGCGCCATAAAGAGGATCGTCACAACCGCATACAGCCAGCCGCCGAAATAAATGCAAACGAGCACCAATGGCGCGAGAACAAAGGCCGAAACGATGCGCAGCCGCAAATTGGCGGGGTCGATTTTTGACTTCAGACGCGAAAGAATATCAGGCACGGTTAACGGTATCTCCATAACGGCGTTCGCGGCTTTGGAATTCGGCGATGGCTTCCTTTAGATGCCCGGCCGTGAAGTCGGGCCAATAAACATCGAGGAAAACATACTCGGCATAGGCGGATTGCCATAGCAGAAAGTTCGAAATGCGTTTTTCGCCGCTCGTGCGAATCACCAGATCGGGGTCGGGAATACCCGCCGTGAACAAGCACGATTCCAGTTTTTCCTCGTCGATAGCGTCGGCTTTCAGATCGCCCCGCTCGACGGCCTTGGCGAGACTCTTGGCTGCCGCCGCGATTTCCTGCCGCCCGCCATAGCTCAGCGCGATAATCAGCGTCAGCGCCTCGTTATCCTTCGTGACTTCCTCGGCCTGCTCAATAAGATCGATAATATCGGGCGGTAACTGATCCCGCTCACCTATGACTTTAATGCGCACGCCTTCCTTGTGCATGGTGGACAGTTCGCTGCGCAGGTAGTAGCGCAAGAGTTGCATAAGCTCGTTGATCTCCGTCATAGGACGGCGCCAGTTCTCGGAGGAAAAGCTGTAAAGCGTCAGGTGGCTGATGGGCAAATCCCGGGCGGCCTTAAGCGTTTTCTGAACAGACTCAATGCCCGCCCGATGCCCCATGGAGCGAGGCAGCCCGCGCGCGGCCGCCCATCGGCCATTGCCGTCCATGATAATGGCGACGTGGAGTTTGGAAGTGTTTTGAAAAGCTTGCGACACGATTTTCATCTATTTCCGGAAGGAATATGCCTATTTCATCCGATTCATTTCATCAACCAAAATAACAACCGGATGGAAACTTTCCTCCGCATCGCGCCAGACCCAGCTGGCGATAATAATAATATCGCCCACGGAAGCGCCGCGCGCCGCCGCGCCATTCAACCCGACTTCGCCCGAACCGGCAGGAGCCTCAATGACATAAGTCTCCAGCCGCGCGCCCGTGCTCACGTTCCACACATGCACGGACTCGAAAGGCTCCAGCCGTCCCGCCTCAATCAGGTCGCGGTCGATGGATATGCTACCTTCGTAGTCGATGTCGACCTTCGTCAGGCGCGCCCGGTGAATTTTCGACTTCAACTGCTTGACGTGCATGTATGGTTTCCTGCTGGCCCCCACGACGACGGAGCGGAATATGCCATAAAACGAGGCGGGGCAAAAGCTTCACAAAACAATAAACCTCTTCTCCTCAAGGAAGAGGGTTTCCCGGCAGTTTCCGGTTGTTTGCCGGCGCCTTCTGATTCACACCGTCATAATCTCTTTTTCTTTATGGGATAAGACCTCGTCAATTTTCTTGATGACCTGATCCGTCAACTCCTGCACTTTGTCGCATTGGGTCCCGAACTCGTCTTTCGAAATCTTTTTTTCCTTTTCCTGCTTTTTCAGATCATCCATCGCGTCGCGGCGAACGTTGCGCACGGCCACGCGCGCCTGCTCCGTGTATTTGCCGCAAATCTTGACAAGTTCCTGCCGACGTTCCGAACTCAGTTCGGGGACAGGCACGCGAATTAACGCGCCGTCGGGTTGCGGGTTCAGGCCGAGGCCGGCTTCGCGGATCGCTTTTTCGACCGCTTTCACAAGGCCCTTGTCCCATACCTGCACGGTGAGTAAACGCGGCTCCGGCACGCTGATGTTGCCCACCTGATTGAGCGGCATCGTGCCGCCGTAAGCTTCGACCTGCACGGGGTCGAGCATGGCCGTCGACGCGCGGCCCGTGCGAAGCCCAGCGAATTCCTTGCGAAGGTTCTCAAAAGCGCCTTCCATGCGCTGTTTGGTTTGATCGAGGTTCATGGCTTCCCGTCCTTCTTGTCCGTAATAATCGTAAACCGCCCCTTCCCCTGCACCACTTCGGCGAAAGCGCCGTGGGTGAAGATAGAGAAAACGAGGATGGGGATTTTGCTCTGCCGCGCCAGCGAAATGGCCGACGTATCCATCACCTCGAGATCCTTCGAAAGAACGTCCAGATAGCGGAGGCGAGCGAAACGCTTGGCCTTTTTCACCTTGACCGGATCGGCGCTGTAGACGCCATCGACCTTCGTGCCCTTGATAAGCGCGTCGCATTGCATTTCTGCCGCGCGCAACGCGGCCGCCGAATCCGTCGTAAAGAACGGGTTGCCCGTGCCCGCCGCGAAGATCACGACGCGGCCCTTCTCCATATGCCTCATCGCGCGACGGCGGATGTAGGGCTCGCACAGGGATGCCATCGGAATGGCGGACAGCACGCGCGTCTGAACGCCGGTCTTTTCCAGCGCGTTCTGCATGGCCATGGCGTTGATGACGGTGGCCAGCATGCCCATGTAATCGCCGGTCGCACGGTCGACGCCGTGCGCCGCGCCCGAGACGCCGCGAAAGATATTCCCGCCGCCGATAACGACGCACACTTCCACACCCATCGCCGCCACGGTTTTAATCTCGGCCGCGACGCGGTCAACGACTTCCGGTTCAAGGCCGTAATCCCGCTTCCCCATCAGGGCCTCGCCCGAGAGCTTAAGCAGCACGCGCTTGTAAAGCGGTTTGGAAAGGGCTTTTTTTGAAGATTTCTTTTTTGTCATAGGGGATACCAAATAGAGGGATTGGGGTCAGCGATCAGAAATAGCCTACTTTTCCGCAAAGGTGAATAGAGCTTAAAACCTGATCCCTGAATGCCGATCCCCGATCCCTCCCTACCCGGCCATTTTCGCCACTTCGGCCGCGAAGTCGTCTTCCTTCTTTTCGATGCCTTCGCCCAACTGGAATCGCGCAAAAGCGGCGATTTTTACAGAAGCGCCGAGCGTTTTGGCGGCGTTTTCGACGACTTTACCGACCTTTGTCTCGCCATCGACGACGTAAACCTGCTCCATAAGCACCACTTCCTCGTAGTACTTGCGCAGCCGCCCCTCGACCATCTTATCAATAATCGCTTCGGGCTTGCCCGAGGTCCGCGCTTGTTCAGCCAAAATGTTGCGTTCGCGATCTAACGCCTTGGGATCTATGTCCTGAATCGTCAACGCCTCTGGCCGCGCGGCGGCCACATGCATGGCGATTTGCTTACCCAAAGCCTGCACCATCGGCACCTCCGCCGTCGACTCCAGCGCCACCAAAACGCCGATCTTGCCCAATTTTGGCGACAGCGCGTTATGCACATACGTCGCTATAGCCCCCTGCTCCACGCTCATATGCGTCACACGACGAAGCGCCATATTCTCGCCCACGGTGGCGATCAATTGCGTCAACTCGTCCTGAACGCTGCGGCCCGTGCCCGGATACGGCTTCGTTTTCAGTGTCTCAAGATCAGCGCCCGACTCCAACGCAATCGTCGCCACCGCCATTGCATAGGCCTGAAACGATTCATTCCGCGCCACGAAATCGGTTTCGGCATTCACCTCGACCATCGCCGCCTTATTGCCCGCCGCGACGACCGCGACGAGACCCTCGGCTGCCACGCGCCCGGCTTTCTTCGCCGCTGCCGACAGACCTTTCTTTCGCAGCCAGTCGACCGCCGCTTCCATGTCGCCGCCGGTTTCCGTAAGTGCCTTTTTGCAATCCATCATGCCCGCGCCTGTCTTTTCGCGCAGATCTTTCACCAGCGATGCCGTGATCTCAGCCATAGTCGTCTCCTTGCATAAAGTTTTGTTCCGTTTTCTCGTTAGCGTCATCCCCGCGAAGGCGGGGATCCATTTTCTCGCCTAAACAATCAAAGATGGATGCCAGCCTTCGCTGGCATGACGATGATGGGGAGACGTTACGAATTGACAGGTGCATCCTTCGGCGTTTCTTCTACCGCTGCCGCAATGGTCGTCTCGCCCTTCGGCACGTCCGCTTCGGCGCCGGCGTCTTTGCCGCTCGCCATGACTTCGGCCTCTATGCCGTCGAGAACGGCTTGTGTTGCCATCTCGCAATACAAATCGATCGCGCGCGAGGCGTCGTCGTTGCCGGGAATCGGGAACGTGATATGGGACGGGTCCGCGTTGCTGTCGATAACGGCGACGATCGGCAGGCCGAGTTTTGTGGCTTCCTCGATCGCCAGATTTTCCTTAAGCGTGTCGATCACGAACAGAATATCCGGCAGTCCGCCCATATCCTTGATGCCGCCCAGCGCGCGCTCGAGCTTGTCGCGCTCGCGAGTCATCTGGAGCGTTTCCTTTTTGGTAAACTTGGCGGCCTGCGTTTCCAGCTTATCGTTGATATCGCGCAGACGCTTGATCGACTGGGAAATCGTCTTCCAGTTCGTCATCATGCCGCCGAGCCAACGATGGTTGACATAATACTGGCCGCAGCGCTTGGCCGCTTCGGCGATTTTATCCTGAGCCTGCCGTTTGGTGCCGACGAACAGCACGCGGCCGCCCCCGGCCGCCGCATCGCGCAACTGCTGCAACGCGCGCTGCATGAGCGGTACGGTTTGTTCAAGGTCGATGATGTGCACGCCGTTGCGCACGCCAAAGAGGTAGGATTGCATTTTGGGATTCCAGCGGCGGGTGTTATGGCCGAAATGGACTCCGGCCTCGAACAATTGCCGCAACGTCACGACAGGCATGGTCATGGTGTATTTCCTTCTCCGGTTAAGCCACCGCGCGTCGTAGAGTTGCCTGATATCTAAAAGCAACACCGGAAGGTTCTCGGCGGGATTGACCGCCGGAGCCAAAACGCGCGTGCGTTTTTGGTTAATGCCGTCCGGCCCTCATGGCCGAAGCGGAGAGGCTTTATACAAAGGACAGCTTTATAACGCAAGGTATTAACGCTTATCCATGCCCTGCCGAAATGTTAACTATAAGAGCTTTATATGCTTGAAAATATTAATTCCCTTGCCTTAACCAGGCAAAACGATAAAGCATAGGCGAGAGCCATTGCTCGGATTATGATATTTATAGATAGGCAATCCAATGACCCCCGGCAGAGCCGGGGGATTGGTGGGGAACCGCTAAAAGCGGTTTAAAAGGGCTCTGTTACAAGGATTTTACTTTTGGAGCATCGTTAGTTGCTGATCCATCTGTTTGTCCTGTAACTCTTGCTGCTTGATATAGGCTCGGATCGTTTCTTCATCTCGCCCCACCGTCGAAACGAAGTATCCCCTCGCCCAAAAATGATGACCCAGAAAGTTTTTTGCCTTTCGCTCCACATTCTGCGCCACCCAGATCGAACTCTTGCCCTTCATGAGCTGCCCCCCAAAATTTAGACCAGTGATATAAGGTCCCTAAACGAGTACGGAAAGGGAACGGATATGACTGGGATGCGGAATAAACACACGAAAGAAACGAAACTGAAAGTTGTGCTGGCGGC